>OLRQ01002810.1_pt1 | contig 9800 bp, 10 predicted proteins | sample 1671971 | NCBI WGS metagenome assembly OLRQ01 (sample SAMEA3136631, study PRJEB25190) | human gut metagenome | biome: human gut; feature: human-associated habitat; material: faeces | place: Austria | collected 2013 | reverse complement strand
GGTGTGGTACCACCAACCTTAATGATAGTATTTCTTATTGCTTGCCCTACCATATGATGAGTATTACAAGCATTTTTTTCTCCAGTAATATTATTGTTTTTAATTACTTCATCTGTTTGAGTAATTCTAAATAAATTTGCTGCTAATTCATTGCTACCCATATGATCTAGTATTTCTTCTTTATCAGGGTCAATGCCTTTTCTTTTTGCAATGTCTTTTGCTGTTTCTCCACCATATAGTCCTTTATAACCATAGTCATTAAACTTTGCATAATTATTTACACCTGCTTTTTTTGCAGTATCAAATAAGTATTTATTTTTGTTTTTAATATTTATTCGTGTATATAGTCTTTTTTCGTCTTCGTTTAGTTTATTATATTCTTCTTGTGTTAATTCCATTTTTCTTGTTTGAACAGCAAAATAAGTTTGACCCAACGCGACAGACTTATGTCTTGCTGGGCTTGCATTTTGTACTATCAAATAACAAGCGTATCTACTTAATTTATAATCTATTACTTCTTTAGTAGCACCATTGGGCATTTCGATCGTTTTCCCCTTAACGGGAAAATGTTCTTCTACATTAAAACCGCTCAAATTACAGCTTATTTTTGCTTTGCTTTAGTAAAGTGTTCCCATTTTGAATATTCTAAAGCACTCATTAATTCTCTTGCTTCCCAATATTCATTTCCTAATTCATCAATATGTTTAATTTCTTCAAATGTTTTATCTTTATATTCTTCTAATTCATTCTTCTCTTTAACTTCTGTATTCATTTCATACTTCCTTAATCAATATTATATACAATATTTTACCAAAGTCAATTATTTTGCTTAAATAATAGTCTGTTTTATTTTGCTAAATTATTAACTTTTGATTATTTATTTATGGCATTATACACAAGAAAGTAAAGAGTATTTATTTTGGTGATTGTAATCTTTGCACTATATATTTATGGCTTATATATGATAGACATTATTTTTAGACTACAGGCTAAAAATAACACTCTAAGACCATAGACTTAGAGTGAACATAAAAAAATAGAGTATATAAACTATACTCTACTATAGAATTCTACAATTAGTGATTCATTGATTTCAGCGTTTAATTCGCTTCTTTCAGGATATCTAACATATGTAGCAGTTCTTTTTGCTTCATCATAATTAATAAAGTCAACTCTTTTAATCTTATTAGCTAATGCTATTTCAATTCCTTTGTGATCTGCAGAATTTTCTTTTATAGCAATAACATCTCCTGGTTTAACTCTGTAAGATGGAATATCAACTTTCTTACCATTTACAGTGATATGACCATGGTTAACTAATTGTCTTGCTCCTCTTCTAGTAGTAGCAAATCCAGCTCTATAAACTAGGTTATCTAATCTACTTTCTAGTAAGATAAGTAAGTTTTCACCATGAACACCTTTCATTTTTGCAGAGTCATTTACTAATTTTTTGAATTGTTTTTCAGAAATACCATACATAAATCTAACTTTTTGTTTTTCATTTAATTGAATAGCATAGTTAGAAGGTTTTCTTTTTTTGTCTTTACCATGTTGTCCTGGACCATAAGGTCTCTTTGCAATATCTTTACCATTTTCAAGTATTGAGAATGATACTCTTCTTGCTTGTTTGTTATTTGGGCCTGTATATCTAGCCATTTTTCTTTCCTCCTTCTCTTAGAAGGCATACTATATTTTAATAGGGTGTCTTTAGCATACTTTCGCTATGCAGCCTTAGTTACTTATAAATGACACGTTACTAAAATAGATAGTATCCGCTGCTAAGCAATAATATTATATAATTAATGATATGGTAAGTCAAGGAAAACTTGCTAGTTTTGTTTATAATTTGATATCAAAAAGTGTAAAAAAAGTGTAAAGTAGTTAAAAAATGTCGAAATGTGTGCTATACTTGATATGATGATGATAGAAAGGGAAAGCTATCATTAAATTAGGAGGTGTTTATTAAGGGGGAAATTTCATTACAATTTTACAAAATAATTATATAAAATAAAACAAGAAAGGATGAATATGATGAAAAAGAAATTAATGAAAATGACTAAGATATTTTTAACTTTAATATTTTCACAATTATCTTCAGTTACTAAAGTTTTAGCAGATGAGATAACTGGTAATGATACTGAAATTAAAGATGAAACTAAAGAACTAGTGGTTAATGGATATTTAATGAATACATTTGATGATTCTATAATAGATGAAACTGAAAATGATGGTGTATTTGAATATAACGTTACCGCTGGTAAATATAGACAGATATTAACTATATCTGGCGATAAAATAGATGATACTAAGAGTTATAGTGTCAAAGTAAATGATAATGATAGTGTTGTTATGACTGGCGAGGAACTTAAGAATGCTACTACAGAGGGTAGTGAGATAGACTTAACTAATTCATATAATACTATTATAGAATATACTGATAAGATTGTTATTACTGAGGTTAGTGAAGAGACTGAAACCGAAGCTTTAACTTTAGAATATAAGGCTAAAATTACTTATGAAGTAGAAGGTAATAGCTTTGATGAGGCTTTAAATGCTCTTTACGAGGAATATGTATTTGAAAATGGTAACTTTATAGTTAATGCTAAGGAATTGCCTTTATTACCTACTGTTCCTACTATGGAATACTTATATAGTTTATTAAATGAAAATAATGGTATTAAACTTGAAGTATTTGATAAAGATAATAATCTTGTTACATTAGAAGAAGAAACACCTGTAGAAGGAGAAATTTCTAACAATGGAGAAACACCCGTAGAGGGAGATATTTCCGGCGAGGATACTCCAGTTAGTGAAACTCTTATTAAGAATGGATATACTTTAAAATTTACTAAAGGTTTAAGTGAAGCAATTTATAAAGTATATGTAATGGGAGATATTACTGATGATAGTATTTTTAATACTGATGATATGATACCTACAATGGAAGGATACCTTAATGGTGAAATGATTCCTACAATGGACTTATATCTTACTAGTCATGAGACTGAAGGAAAAGATGAATATGAGGAAGATCCATTTGGAACTATTACTATTGAAGATATTATGACTATTAATGGATATTTAAATCATTCTGAAAAAGAAAGAGAAAATACTGATTTAAATCTAGTATTTGGTAGTGATACTGATGAATTATATGTTGGCGATACTTTCAAAGTTAGTCTAGTTGTTAATTCTACAGATTTAGAAGACTATATCAATGGTATTGATGGTTTAGTTACTTATAGTGATAATCTTAAACTAATGAATGTACTATTTAATGAGAATTTAATTGGTACTTATAATGAAGATGGTAGATTTGTAGGAGCAGGTACTGAGCTTACAAATGGTACTACTGTTATAACATTTGAATTTATGGCTATTAATGATGGTGAAGGTACAGTTACTTTAAATGGTAGTGTTGCTAATGATATGATTATTAATGAATTTGAAGAAGTTAGTACTAGTGTTAATATTACTAGAAAGAGTTCAATTAATAATTTATATTCACTAAATGCTAGTGTTGGTACATTTGATACTTCATTTGATAAAGATGTTACTGTATATACTTTAACTGTTCCATATGGTACTAAAGAAGTTATATTATCTGGTTCTTTAGAGGATACTTTATCAACAGTGGATGGTTTATTTAAATATGAACTTACTGAAGATAAGACTACCGCGATTATAACTGTAACTGCTGAAGATGGTAGTACTAAGGTTTATACTGTATATATAGTAAAAGAAAAACCACCAGTAGTTCCTACACCAGTAGTATACTATTATTCTTCAAATAATTATTTAAAAACACTTGAGGCTAAGGGTTATGAAATTAAATTTGATAGAGATACTTTAGAGTATGAACTAAATGTTAATAATGATGTTAAATCTTTAGATATTACTGCTATTGCAGAAGACTCTAGATCTAGAGTGGAAATTACTGGTAATGAAAACTTTAAAACTGGTAAAAATACTGTTATTATTTCTGTTAAAGCAGAAAATGGTGATGTTAGAGAGTACAAGTTAATTGTAAATAGAAAGAATACTGCTACTACTACTTTAACTGAAGAAGAAGAATCTGGTAGCACTGCTGAAAAGGTTGTTATTATAATACTTATAGTACTTGTAGTATTAGGACTTCTATATCTTATCTTTAAAAAAGATGATGATGCTACTCCTACTGTTAAACCTGAAAAATAATACAAAAAATAATAGTAAGAAATAAATAAAGAAAAAGAAAGAAATATCTTTCTTTTTTTTCTTTTTTTTGCTATAATGAAATAGATAATAGGGAGAGTGTCTATATGAATAGAAAGGGTCAAGCTTTAGTAGAATTTGTTTTGATATTACCAGTATTTATATTGATATTGTTTGCTATTGTTGATTTTGGTACTATTTTAAGTAAAAAAAATGAACTAGAAAATGATAGTATGGATATTGTTTCACTTGTTAAGAATGGTACTACTATAGAGGATATTAATAAGAAATATACTGATTTAGATATAACTATGAAAGAGGATAATCAATATACTGATATAACTATTACTGAGAATGTTAAAGTTATAACTCCAGGACTTAATTTGATACTTGGTAATCCATATAAGATTACTGTAGAAAGGGTAATACCTAATGCTAACACTTAATAATAAGGGTCAAAGTTTAGTCCTATTCGTAGTTATTATGCCAATTATATTACTTATGTTTGTACTTGTATATGATATTGGTAATGCTATGTATGAAAAGAATAAACTTTCTAATGTTAGTTATATGGTAATAGATTATGCTCTTGATAATATGGATAAAGTTGATGAGAATGATTTAATTGATTTGATAGATAAAAATACTAATAATCTTAGTAGTGTATCTGTACTTATAGATAATGGTAAGGTTAATGTAACTCTTACTAAAACTATAAAGGGAACTTTTGGTAAAGTATTTAATTTTGATTTGATTGAGGCTAAAAGTGAATATACTGGTTATATGGATAATGGTAATAAAAGAATAGAGAAGGTAGGTTGATACTATGAATGGTAAAATAATAAGTGTATCTTCAGTAAAGGGTGGAGTTGGTAAGACAACAATACTTCTTAATCTAGCGGGTATTTATTGTGAACTTGGTAAAAGAGTATTAATTATTGATATGGATTTGTTTTCTGGTGGTATAGCGATATCTCTTGATATTAAGAATACTAAGGATATATTTATGTTAGTGGATAGTATGGCTAATAATAGATTTACGGAACTTAGTAAGTATGTTACTTCTTATAATTCTAATATTGATGTATTAGCTGCTCCTAGAGACCCTAGAGAGGCAATGAAAGTTGATAGTAGGTATATTCCTCTTATATTTGATGCTGCTAAAAAGGAATATGATGTAGTACTTGTGGATACTTCTCATGTACTTAATGATATTAATTTGACTATTCTTGATTATTCTTATATGTCTTTATTTATTGTTACTAATGATTTAGTAGATTTAAAGAATATGAAAAGTCTACTTAGTGTCTTTATTGATACTGATAAGAAGAATTATTTAATTTGTTTAAATAGTTCTAGAGATACTGGTAGGGATTATATGAGTATGTATGATATTAGGGCTACGATAGATAGTAATATTGATTATACTATATCTAGTAATTATTATATAAAGAATATTGATAAGTATGTTATGAGTGGTGAGATACTTACTTTGAATAAGAAGATTAATACTTTTCATCCTAAAGATGTTGCTAATATGAAGAAGATGGCACTTGATTTGATTGATGATAGACATATTAAGGAGGGAAAGTAGAATGGCTAAGAAGACACTTACTGAGGCTTTTGATGTTAAGCCTAAAGAAACTCCTAAAAATGGTTTAAAAGATTATGATATATTTGGTGATAAGGGACTACTTGATAGTCTTAGAACGAAGATAGTTCAGAACTTAATTGAAGAGAATATTCCTGATGATGGTTTACTTGAGGATTATATTAATAATGAGATTGATAATACTTTAAGTGGATATGATTTGGGTACTTTAGAGAGAGGACATATTTTTAATTTAATTCAGAATGAAATAATGGGATATGGTCCTATTACTCCTTTGTTACAAGATAATGCTATTACTGAGATAATGGTAAATGCTCCTAATGAGATATATGTAGATGGTAAGATAGCTAAGGATGAAACAGTATCGTTTATTAATGATAAGCATATTATTAGAACTATTCAGAGGATAGTACAACCTCTTGGTAGAACTATTGATGCTGCTAATCCGATGGTTGATGCTAGACTTAGAGATGGTTCAAGACTTAATGCAGTTATTCCACCACTTAGTTTGAAAGGACCTGTTCTTACGATAAGAAAGTTTAATAAGAAATTAGAATCTATTGATGATTTATTAAGAGGTGGTTCTCTTACTGTTAATATGGCAAGATTTCTTGAGGCTGCTGTTCAAGCTAAACTTAATATTATTATATCTGGTGGTACTGGTACTGGTAAAACGACACTTCTTAATATATTATCTGGTTTTCTAGGAGAAGATGAGAGAATTATTACTATTGAGGATGCGGCAGAACTTAAACTTCATCAGAAACATGTTATTTCGTTAGAAACAAGGCTTATTAATTATGAGGGTGAAGGAGAGGTTACTATTAGAGATTTGGTTAGAAACTCTCTTAGAATGAGACCAGATCGTATTATAGTAGGTGAAGTAAGAGGTAAAGAGGCTTTTGATATGATGCAGGCTATGAATACTGGCCATGAGGGTTCTCTTACTACATTACATGCTAATAATTCTATTGATACAATTAATAGACTTGAGACAATGATTTTAATGAATGAGATGGAAATACCAGTGTCTGCGGTTAGAGGATATATTGCTAATGCTATTGATTTAATTGTTCAAATAGATAGATTATCTGATGGTAAAAGAAAGATTACTTCTATTAGTGAGATAGATGGTATGAAAGATGGAGAGATTGTTCTTAAAGAGATATTTTCATTTAAGCAAGTTGGAGTGGCTAATGATGGAAGTGTAATGGGAGAGTTTGGTGTTTATAAGAGAAAACCTAGAGTTTATGATAAAATTACAAGAAAAGGTATAGATATTAAAGATATTTTTAACTAAAGAAGAAAGGGATGATAATTATGGAAACAATGTTTATTTTACAGGGTATTTTACTTGTTATACTTTTGATAATTATCATTATTTTATTTAGAAATGTACTAGGAGATAAGAAGGCGGCGAGAATTAAGTATTATTCTTTGGAGCCTATTAAGAGAGAAGAATTATCTTTTAGTGATAAATTTGTTAGTGGATATATATCTTTTGTTGGTAGATTTAGGAAAATTGTTAAGAAGAGTAATTATTTTACTAAGAGAAGTAAGAAGTATGAAAGATATATTAAATATAAAGATAGAGATAGAATACAGACTGTTGATTTTATTACTAATAAGTTTATTATATCGATAGTATTTATTATTTTAACTACTATATCACAAATATTTACTACTAATTATTTCTCTTTATTTGGATATATTATTAATTATTTTATTGGATATTATTTACTTGATATATTGTTATTTTTGAATTATAAGAGAAAGACTAGAAATATAGAGAATGATTTACTTAGGGCAATAATTATTATGAATAATTGTTTTAAGGCAGGTAAGAGTACACTTCAGGCATTACAGACTGCTAGCGCGGAACTTCCTTATCCTCTTGGAGATGAGTTTAAAAAGATGTATTTGGATATGAAATATGGATTATCTGTTGATACTGTTTTTGAAAGATTTGCTAGAAGGGTTAAACTACAGGAGGCTGTTTATGTTTCTTCATCTCTTACTGTTCTTAATAAGACTGGTGGTAATATAGTAGAGGTATTTTCTTCTATTGAGAGAACTTTATTTGATAAGAAGAAGTTAAAGGAAGAAATGAAGAATATTAGTTCTGCTCCTAAGATTGTAGTTATTATACTTAGTATTGTACCAGTACTATTTATAGGGGTTGTTTACTTACTTAATCCAACATACTTTAATCCTTTATTTAGTTCTACTCTTGGATATATTATTATTGCTATTATTGTGATTATGTTTATTATATATTTGGTAACTTTATTAAGAACACTAAAGGTGGATGAGTAATATGAAGAAGAAAATGAAAAAGAAGAATGATAATTCTTTAAGAAGTTTATATAGTAAGAAAGTACTTAATAAAATTGATGAAAAGATTAATTTACTTGGAGTATCTTCAAGAGTTAGTACTTTGACTTTTTTGAATATTAGATTAATTACGATGATAGTTTTGGGAATAGTTGTATTTGTTTCTTTTGACTATGGTTATGTTTATGTACCATTTGTAATGATAATTTATTATATTTTATTTGAGAAGATATTTTTGAATAGAAAAATTAAGAAGAGAACGGAGAAACTTAATAGTGAAGCTATATATTTCTTTGAGGTTTTGACTTTGTCTCTTCAGACTGGGAGAAACTTGAATGAGGCTATATCTGTTACTATTAATAGTGTTGATGGAGAGTTGTCTTTGGAGTTTAAAGAGGCTATAAGACAAACTAGATTTGGTAAGAGCTTGAATGAGAGTTTAAATGATATTCAGAAGTTTATACCTTCGGATAGTATTAATAATATTATTTTATCTCTTACTCAGTCTAATATGTATGGTAGTAGTATTATTGATACTATGCATAGTCAGATTGATTATTTGAGACAAAGAAGAATATTAGAGGTTAAAGCTAAGATTAGTAAGGTACCTATTAAGATAAGTGTTATATCAGTATTTTTCTTTATACCACTTATATTACTTATTATATTAGGACCGGTAATACTTGGTTATATTGGTTAATATATTTAAATATATCTTGACTGTGAGAGAAAATAATAGTATTATATAAAAAGAAAATTATGAGGAGGAATATTTATGTCAGGACATAGTAAATGGTCTACAATTAAGAGGAAAAAAGGGGCAATTGATAGTGAAAGAAGTAAGGTTTTTCAGAAACTTGCTAAAGAACTTTATGTAGCTGCAAAGAGTGGTGATCCTAATCCTGAAAATAATCCTGGACTAAGAATGGTTATAGAAAAAGCTAAGGGTGAGAATATGCCTAAGGCTAATATTGAGTCTGCGATTAATAAGGCTAAGAATGCTGGTAATGGTGAGAATTATGAATCTGTTAGATATGAGGGATATGGTCCTTCTGGTGTGGCTATTATGATTGATTGTCTTACTGATAATAAGAATAGAACTGCTGGATTTGTAAGAAGTACTTTAACTAAAAGAGGGGGTAATTTAGGTACTGATGGTTCTGTTAGTTATTTGTTTGAAAGAAAGGGTGTTTTAGTACTTGAAAAGGTATATGATGAAGATAAACTTATGGAAGATATTCTTTCTTTAGATATACTTGATTTTGTTACTGAAGATGATAGTTATGTTATTTATACTGATTCTAATAGTTTTATAGAGACTAAAGATGCTTTAACTAATATGGGTTATGATAAGTTTATTGTTAGTGAAGTTACTTTTGTACCAAATAATTATATGGAACTTGATGAGGAAAGTACTGAGAAAGTTGTTAATTTGATTGATGCTTTGAATGATTTAGATGATGTTCAGAATGTATATCATAATTTAGATATTTAATTTATTTATTATTAACACTCTAAGCCTAAGGTCTTAGAGTGTTCTTTTTAGCCCTAGGTCTCAAAAGAATATATCTATATATCTATTATATATAAGTCAAATATATATATTTTTATATTACTTGATATTAAAATAAAGTGAATATAATTTTATTAAAATTATTGA
>OLRQ01002804.1_pt1 | contig 9823 bp, 11 predicted proteins | sample 1671971 | NCBI WGS metagenome assembly OLRQ01 (sample SAMEA3136631, study PRJEB25190) | human gut metagenome | biome: human gut; feature: human-associated habitat; material: faeces | place: Austria | collected 2013 | reverse complement strand
CACCGCGCCGGGCGGCCTCCTCGCGCACGAGCTGCACGAGCGCCTCGCCGTACGCCCCCACGTAGCCGTGCTGCCCGTCGTAGAGCTCCGCATCCCATTCCATCTTCGTCCCGCCCCTCTCGATTCGGTTGCATTGCCTTCAAGTATAACGCAGGGAGGACGGTTTCCCTGTCTCGTGCGTCCGGGGCGTTCCCATGGCGCGGGGGCTTGCGGCGCGCCCGCCCCCGCTCCGGCTTTCTATGAGCGCGAGGGTGCGCTTTATCTAACGGGGCGGTGACAACGCGATGACCGGGGGCTTACCGTCGGGGGAATCGCGTTGTGGGACGTGCTGCGGTGGCTTAAGGTACTGCTTGTCCGAAACGACGACCCCCTCCGCGCCGGAAACGGCAGCGGACCGCATCGAGAAGGAGCACGCCATGCCCGAGCTAGCAAACCCGTTCGTCGCGAACGTCCCGCGCACGATGACGAAGCAGGAGCTCGTGCAGGCCGTGCGCGTGGAGCTGGCCGGCGAGCTGGAGGCCCAGATGCTCTACGAGGCGCACGCGGCGGCTACCGATGACGAGGTGGCGCGCAAGGTGTTCCTGGATATCGCCGACGAGGAGAAGGAGCACATGGGCGAGCTGCTCGCACTGCTCCAGTACCTCGATCCGGCCGAGGCCGGGCACTTGGCGGAAGGCGTGGGCGAAGTCGAGGGCATGATGGCCGAGCTGGGCATCGACAAGAGTGTGGCCGACGACCTCATGGGATCGTCCATACGCAACGACACCGGCACCCAAGAGGAGCTGGAGTCGGGCAGGAGCAGCAAGTAGAAGACAACCTATTCGAGTGACCCGTCGTCTCGTCTCTCGTGTGAACCCCCCCCTCTCTCTCTCAAACCTTCGACGGGCACGTGAAGCATGCGCACCTTCCCCTTCTCCTCAGTGCGCACTGCATGGCCCTCCTCCGGACCCCCCATCCGGAGGAGGGTCTTTTTGCGCGGCTCTGTACCATGATTTTGTGGGTTATGGTTTTACCCTGATCAAAGCCAAAAACGGTAGTATGAAATGCGTATCCTCACTCCTTTCGGTATATCTTGACCATGTACCGAAAGGAGTGAGGCCATGTCTACCTTTGATTATCCTGATGAATTCCCCACGCGCTTTCTCGTTCTCGATACCGAGACCACGGGGTTTGGCCCGAATGCTAAAATCGTTGAGTTGGGTGCGATCTATGTTGACTTCGAAGCAGAAGAAGAATGGGATCAATGCGCCTTTTTCACGACGTTGGTAAACAGCACCGACGAGATGCCGCCCGAGGCATTTGCCGTGCACGGGATCACTGTCGATATGTTGAAAGTCGCTCCCTTACCCGGTGAAGTGGCAATACGATTTGAAGAGTGGGTTGACGAACACGATGCCGCCTCATTGCCCGTATTCGCCCACCATGTCGCATTCGACAGGGATATGATGGCTCAAAACGGCTACTTAAAAGCTTTGAAAAGCGAAAGCAACCAGGTGCGGTTCTGCGATTCCGTATTGCTTGCAAAAGCTGCTTGGGGTTTGCCCGACAACTCTCTTGAAACTCTAGCTAGGACAATGGGAATAGAGCATGATTACGGACATCGCGCGCTTGGGGATTGTGTGACGGTGTTGTTCTTGATGTTTCTGGCATACGAGCAATTGAACAAGAAGGCTCCTGTAAGACCGAGCAAGTTCAAACAGAACTTCGAGAAGGTAGTCGCGTTACTTGAGTCGGAGCTGGAAAAGACCCCGCCCAACCTGATGACCTTGCAAGGCGTGCCCATGGAGGAGCAGGATTTTTTTCATTACGTCCTCGGTCCTGATTCTCCTGTAGGGACCTTGGTTCGTAGTTTTAGGGATAGCGTGTATGTAAATGAAAACGACAAGCACGAGTCGCTGCTTTCGCTTAGGGTGAAGAAAAACATCAACTCTTTGACCAAATCTGATAGCGAGTTGCTTGCTGCCGCGCATAGCCAGAGCGTTCACTGCACCAAAATCGATCTTATCAGACTGTGGGATAGCGTGAAAAACGACGGCGCGCTTACCAGGCTTATCAACACGAAGAGTGAAGACGTAGCTCACGAGCTTGATATCTGCATCGCTGCTGTGCAGGGCGATAGGCGCATAACACTAATGATCGCGGAAGCGCTGTACGTCTTTTACCCGGAAACCTATCCCTATGTGTTCGAACGAGACTCCTCATCTTTAGGAAAATGGATGAGGCTCGTAGATGCAACTTACCCTTTGGACGGTATCAGCCGAAGCAATTGGAACGGCGGTTATTATGCAGCTTATGCCATAGCATGCAATTGGCTTTTGGATTATTTGAACCGTTTCAATGCGGGATTGGATACGTTTCGCCAATTGGAAAGCTTTCTCGATGCTTGCCTTTCGGGTGGCTCTCCCGTTTGGAGAACCACGCTTGACGAATTGGCTCGCTACTTCAGGTTAAGTGACGAGTACAAACGATTCGAAATGGAAAGATCGCATGGTTCCGATGCTCTGGATTTTGCCACCCGACGCGAACATGGGTCTTTGCAGCTCATGCTTACCGGCGCGGGAAGATTCCTTGGGTATCATGCACAAACCGAATACGCCGTCCCATCGGAAAGCGGCGACACCAAAAGCATCATTGATGCCGTTTGGCAGAGGGTGGATGTATTCGGACGAAACACCGAAGCCGTGTTCTTCGAGGTCCAGGTGGGCGGTTCGGTGAAAAACGCAATGTCGAATCTTTTCGATGCGTTGCGCTTTCACGGCAGCGGGGGGCGCGCCGTGTTCGTGGGAAGTCAAAGAGATATCTCGAAAGCGAAAACCATCGCCGAAGGGCAGTCGGAAAGCAAGATGGTGTCGTATTGGGATTACAACGAGTTCCGACTAGCATCGACGTACCTGTTCACGGCAATGGAAAAGTTCTCCATCATGGGCTTCTTTTCGGAGGATATTTCTTTCAAGGCGGACGAAGCCCCGTACATCGGCCAAAACGATAGATCGACAAAGCTAATCGATGAAGTCGATATCGCAAATGCTCGCGCGAACGCGCATTCCAAAAGACGCTCGGGCAGGCCCGTTTTCATCAAGGGAACAAAACCGATATGCCAATTCTGTGGAGGGCCTATGCATGGCGATGGCCGTAAAGGAGACGGATACATATTCAAGTGCAAAGTGTGCAAGAAGAAGAAAGTATATGATTGCGTCGAAAAATGATTCACATCAATTTCGGTCGGGGCCTGCTTTGTAATAGGCATTGCACTGGCGATATTCGTCTGGATCGATGCGCACCGCGCAAATCGTGCCGACGACTTTCAACATGTTCACCGTATATGCCTTCGTTGCGTACCCTGCCAATCGGGCCAGATCAAGGCCCCGGTCCTCGACGTACCGGATAATTTGGCAGGCGCTTTGGAAGTCTATCCTCGGCGAGGCCGCGCCGTCGAAACTCGGCATCAATGATACGGCATCGAGCAACTGCAAATAATCAGCGTTATCATCATCGACCAGTATCCTATTCGGCTTACCCAAAAGAACGCCCAAGCGCTTGGCAAGGGCAGGCTGGTATCCATTGACCATCCTGTTGGTGACGATACCCCGAAAGGCAGGCTTTTCTGGCAGTATCCCAATCTCATAGGCGAGGCGCGCGCCGTCTTCGTACCCGATGCGATGACCGTGAACGTCGAAGAGGTAGCATCTCAGAATCCTGTCCTGATCGAACGACTCGCCGACCCCCTGCCCTGAGGTCTTGTAGTACACCCCGCGATCCGCCCGTTCCAGCTCACCGTCTTCGAGCATCTTCACAATGACCTGTTGCGCCAGGTTTCGAGCCGCCGAGCGCTCTATACCGAACACCATCGACGTGTCCTCAACCACGTCGGACAAGAAGAAGGCCGTTCCGTTCGGGAGACCCTTGAACAATTCTCTAATGTGTTGCGTCGCGGTCATGTCCCTTATTCTCCCATAACCGCGTGGATGGAGGGGCTGAAAGCAGTTCGATTTTTATAACTTTAAACCCTTACCACTATTAACTAATCATTTTATGATATATCTTATTCCTAACGTACAAATATATTAGTGTTAGGAAGACTGCCATGTTGGATGATCGCGGAAAAGAGCCTAGCATCCCCTCCAGCCTCGCCGCATGGATTGGGAAGGGCAGGCCCGTCATGCTCGGCAAGGACGATGATGAAGACCGCCCCTGCGTGAGGACGTGGCCGAAGGCCGAGGAGCTTTGGACACTCCCCAATTCAAGCGGGGCGGAAGCGCTTTCGATCCTGAACGGAGTGCTCATGCCTCTCGGCTACTCCCGGTTCGTGGTCTCGAACCAGATGCGCTGCGAGATCTGCGGCGAGTTCATCGAGAGCACTTACCGCCACGACTACCGGAAATGTTCCTGCGGGAACATCGGGGTCGATGGAGGGCACGACTATGCTCGTCAGACGCGCCGCACCGAGCGCTTCAGCGACTACACTGTATTCGGCTGGGCCGCTGAGGGCGACGTGCGCGCGATCATCGACGCCCTTGAGGCGGATGGCCCCCGCGCCTCCTTCCAAGCCCGCATGATCGCAGGGAAGCCCATGAGAACCTACGAGGTTGCAGGACAGGAGCGGGGCGGCGGAAAGGAAGTTCTAGCCTACTCCGAAGGCAGGACGAAGTACGAGGCCGTGCGCCCCGTTGTCGCGGCCTACCCCGGCATGTGCGTGGCGCGTATCACCGACCGCAGTCTCCCCTTCGACCAGCAGGTCCTTCTCAAGAAGCTCGATTTGAACAAAGAGTCCCGCGAGGGAATCGTCATTGAAGCGTTGGACGATTGGGAGGGTGAGGTGGTCAACCTTCTCGAAACGGCAGAAAACGAGGGTGAGGCCCGCATCCTCAAGGTCCACATGGCCCAAAGAAGTGCTGAATTGGCGAGCGCGCGGATAAAAGAGCTTTCCCGCTAAATTCGCGCTGCCGCTCGGCACCCATCACCCTACCCAGAAAAGAATATGCAACCACTACGCAAGGGAGGAACCCCTATGGGTCAACTCAACCCGTTTCGCTTTATCGAGACCTACGGCGACGTTTTCCGCTTCGTTGATGAAATGCTCTTGCTGCGCGAGGAGCCGACGGACATGCGCGAGTACGAGGCGGACGCGGCCCTGCTCGCCTCCCTCGTCGGCATCGTCTTCGAGGTGCATGGACTGTTTGCCAACCCTATCAACGACGAGAACGAGGAGCACTGCTTCGAATTCCTGGGCAGGCTCTTCACCATCGACCACGACCTATTGGCTCTCGACCTCATCATGAAGCAGCTGCGCGAAGGGGTTGACTACAGCAAGGCACGGCACTGCTGGGTCCGCAGCCTGCGGGCAAGGCCTGCGCCGAACTGCCTTCCGGTCGTGGAGTGGCACCTTTTCCGCACCTTCCCCGACAAAGAGCAGTGGGAATCGTACCGCCGCTGTCAGTCGCTCGTGCGCTTCCTCTGCGGCGAGGGTAGGGAGCGCTTCTGCGCACGCCTCGTGACCGACCGGATAGAGCGCGAGTTCGAGCGCATCGGAATGGGGTGCTGACATGGCAGGCGACCGGGCATCGCTTGCATCGCAGATAGCGGAGCTGATCGCTCTCACCGGAGTGTCGGCCTACCGCGTGTCGGCGGACCTCGGCATCGACCGCAGCAACCTCTACGCCTTCCTGAAAGGCGATCTGTCCCGGCTCGGACAGGAGACGGCGGAGCAGGCGCTCCGGCACTTGGAGGACACACTTGAGGTAGGGCCATGAAGGTACGTTCCTGCCAATCAGGAACCCGAAAAAGCCAGAAAGAAGAATTAGCGCTCGTCCTTGGGAAACGAATCGAAGAACTCGAACAGATCTTCAAAACCAAGCCCACATGCAATTTTTTCGAGCTTGTCCAAACTTGTGTTGATCTTGCCTGCCTCGATCTTTCCAAGGTAGGAGCGCTCGATCCCGACCATCAAAGCGAACGTGCCCAGAGGAACGCATCGAGCCATTCGTAGGCTGCGAATATGGTCGCCGATTTTTCTACGCGTCGTGTCGCTCATATCGCTAGCCTATCTGCTACTATGTCAAATGGGGGCTATATATGACCCCGCAAAGAAAAGCATAGAGAAAAACAAGGAGTGAGAAGGCGTATGAAAGGTTTAAGTCTGCGGAAGAAACTTGGAGTTTTCTTAAGCGCAATTTTGTTGTCAGCGTGTCTCTTGTTGGCAGGTTGCGGTGGCACGTCCTACGAGGGGACGTGGTATTGCATTAAGAACAACGGCGAGCTTGAAACTCTTACGCTCGACAAGAACGGCACTTGCTATTACTCAAACGGGTACTCCTTCAACTGGGAGAAGATAGACGGCGGGTTCACAGTCTCGAACGGGTTGGGTGGCGATACGTTCCTCGATGGAGACAGCGGCTCGGTGTCGAAGGTCACGGAATTCGACGAGCAGACCTACTATAAGGACCAAGCCAAGGCCCAAGAGGCGTTCGACGGAAAAGTCGCAGAGGCCAACGCCCAGAAAGACGCCTATATTGAGAGAGCAACGAGTCAGCTTGTTGGGACGTGGTACGGCGAGAAAGAGCCAGCTGCCTACATGAAAGAGAAGTACCCCGAGATAGGGAGTGATACCTGCACTGCCACCTTCAACGAAGATGGAACCTATTCCATGGTTGATACCAGCTTCAACGAGCAGTACGTGTCCGTGTTCGAGCGCCAGCTCGGGCAGACCTCAAGAACGACAACCGGCATCTGGTCTATCAACTATATTGAGCCCGAAAACAAAACGAAATTCTTTGATGAGAATGTGCGAGTCACGATGACGGGCGAAGACGAGCAAGGCAAGGAAACGAGCAGTCCAGGGATCCGCATGGCAGGAGATGGTTCGGACGTGTCCGTGACCTACACGATGAAGCTAGAGAAGAAATGAGCACGGTGAGTCCGGAGCCAGGAATTCTCGAAGATCGCCCAGAGGAAAAAGCGGCTCCTGATGCAGAATTGGCCGAAGGCGAGGAAGGTACTTCAAGGGTGTGGCGGGTATTGCGCTGTGCCCTCCCCGCTGTCCTCGCCCTGCTTCTTGTCGGCTTGGGGGTGGTAGGTTTTGCCATGACGATGGAATGCTCGCCTGATACATCTTTGCTCAGCACGAATTCGAACGAAGACAAAGTTAAATCTGACGAGTCAGAAGCGAAACGCACCGAAACCGAGGGAAGCATTGACAAGGAAAAGGTAGAGGCAAAGTCTGAAGAGGCTAAGCAGAACGTGTCCGATACCCCCGCGTCCACGACCCCTGACAACAGCGCCAGCAACAGCGGATCCGCCGCCCCGTCCAACAACAATACCTCCAACAACTCGGGCAGCAGCTCGCCTTCCAGCGGTAGCTCCACTCCCGCACCTACACCCACACCCGACCCGACTCCTGCACCGACCCCCGAGCCTCCTGCCCACGTCCACACCCCCGTTGCTGTGACCCATCAGGTAGAGAAGTACGAGCAGCAGTGGATTTCGAATCCTGTTACGACGTATTTCTATACATGCAGTTATTGTGGAACCCATACTTATTCTTCTGCCGAAGCTAAGGCGCATCAAGCACAGGAGGCAATTTCGCTTGGAACAGGTTATTCTTATTACAGTGATTCTAGCACCGTAGATGAAGGTAGTTTCCAGAGCGTCTTCGTCGGCTATGAGACCGTTACAGATGGTTACGTGTGCTCTGGTTGTGGCGCAGCGATGTAACCCTTATGAAAGCATGAAAATCTAGTACCTGAATACGGAATGTGCTAAAATATGCAAGGACGCAAGGCTCTCTCTCAGCGGACCTAAGCGCCAATACAATAGAAAAACTTTGCACCAGACTAAGGCCGCCGGGCTAGGGCGGCCTTAGTCATCGGTAGTGCAGTGGGGCTTTACTTGATAATTAAGACCAAGAAAGCGACCACCAAAAGAAACAGGATCATTTCTTGTAGGATGATGACCACCCCCTCAAAAACCTAAAGAGAGTGATAGGCACACCTTGCGTCCCGCATGTATTCTAACAGAGCAGATGATATATAGCGTGTTCAACAATAAAATGGTCAACGTTTTTTACACGCCTAGTCTTTACCGTCGCTATTCAACCTCATAGCCAACGGCAACCCCTGCTCCCTCACGACTTCTTTCAAGAACATCGTCACGGCGGTCGTGAGGTTGAGACCCAGGGCTTCGAGCACTTGGGACGCCTCGTCTTTCAGCTCGGGGTCGATCCTCATGTTGGTAACAGGCGTGTTCGCCATAATCGGTCCTTTCATCGGTTTTCCCCATCATACCCTTTCCGCATCGCGGGATTCTGGAGATTAAGCGAATTGCATCTTTGGTGCCGTATTCTAGCGGAAATGTATTAATCGTGTAGTGGTCATATATGACATACATTGTCTTTACACATTGATATAATGGAGGCAACGAACAACGTAGCTGACGCATTGAAGGGCAAAAGCGAACCTGATGACCGATTACACCGACATTCTGAGGAGGATCGACCGCTATTTCACCGAAGGCGTAGACGCTGACGGCTTCGATACCGATATCGACCGGATCGCGCTCCTTCTGGAGGACAAGGTGTTCGGGCGCATCCTCCACGAGGAGACGGAGTACTTGGAGCCTCCCCGCAACCCCGAAGGACGACCTATCTGCCCGGTTTGCGGTTCCATCATGTACAAGCACAGCTCCTACTCCCTGTATAAGAAGGACTTTGACGGGAACAAGGTCGCCGCTCACAAGGTGCAGCGTTACCGTTGTACCGAGGAAACTTGCCGCCATGTGTTCTCGGAAAAGCCCGTCAAGACGGCTGCGACGGCTTCCAAAGCCGAAAAGCGAGTCTGGCATGCGTTCATCAAGGCCGAACTTCAGCATGCGACGGTTCGTCAGGAGGCCGAGCTGTGCGGGATTTCCAAGACTACCGCATGGCACATGAGGATGCGGCTTCACGAGGTCATAAAGCAGAACAAGCTGGACTTCATCGTTTACCCTAACGAGGAATGCTGGATAGATGAGAAGTATGAATACGATTCCTACTCTGGAAACCATAAGAAGATCGACCTTTCATCGACGGTGCGCGATTCGTATGGGCGCGGACGGAAGCACTCGGGCGGGAAGCGCGAGAGGGGGTTCGGCGATGCGGACAACATCTGCGTCGTGTGGGCAGTGACAAGGGGCGGCAAGATGATGGCCGAGATGTGCAACCGTGGAAGCATGCGCGCCGAGCAAGGCAAGAGCATCCTCAACGACCGCTTCTACCCGAATGCGACGGTTCATACCGATCAGCTGGCGACGTACAAGGGCATCTTCGAGAACACGGGCGTCGATCTCGTCCAGACCAACGCGCAGGATCACAAGATGAATCCGGTCGGCACCGTGCATAACAACTTCAAGAAGTACTTGCAACCGTTTCGGGGAGTTGCGACACGTCGCCTGGACGGGTACATTCAGTTCTTCGTTTGGATGAGCCAAGCGCTTTCGAGCGCGCGCGTGATGAAGGGCGACGTCGAAACCACGGAGCGCCTGGTAGCCCGAACCGGGATCAGCAACACGTATCAAGACATCGATGAGGCTCCCATCCCCTTTTCGACGTGGTGGGAAACGCATGCAGGTGTTACGATGCGCTGGGACAAGAGGATAGCCGAGATCGAGGCAAAGATGAAGAACCTCCAGCGCAAGATCGACCACCATTACAACAACCTCGACGGATTGCGCAGAAACATAAATAAGCTTGCAGCCAAGAAGGTCGAGCTTGAAGCGGAGAAGCGCGTGGACCTTGTAGAAAAGGGCTTTGCAGCGGCATAACAACTTAGCTGATATCGTCTCAAGTAAGCGG
>OLRQ01002800.1_pt1 | contig 9832 bp, 8 predicted proteins | sample 1671971 | NCBI WGS metagenome assembly OLRQ01 (sample SAMEA3136631, study PRJEB25190) | human gut metagenome | biome: human gut; feature: human-associated habitat; material: faeces | place: Austria | collected 2013 | reverse complement strand
ATGTTTGTAGAATTGCGGGAGCTGCTTCGCAGCGGAGCAATTCGTAGGCATCAGTCGGGGGGCAAAAGGTATTTTCCCGCTTCATCTAAAAAACGGGCGGCAAACTTTGGATTTGACCAGTAGTAAAGATGCGGATACCCCGCCGCGCTCGCCTTCGTGCCGTGTATGCAGTCCCAGCTCCGCCCGGTGACCGGCTTTTCTGCATGGTAGTCGCTTCCCGGATCGGTGCTGTCAAAATAGTGGAACTCATGACCGCGGATCATCTCACCCGATACGAGCAGCTGTGGCTTTCCTTCTTTTGCCTGCAACGTAATGTAGCCAAACCGGCCAAGCTTCGGCGTCCGGTAGGACTCGCCTGGCAGCACACCCGCCATGGGATACCAATGATCCTGCATATCCTGCATTTTCTCATGCAGATACATGAATCCTCCGCACTCTGCCAGATAGGGCATGCCGCCCTCGATCGCCCGGCGGACAGACGCCAGCATGGATTTGTTTTCGCTGAGCGCCTCTGCATACAATTCCGGATAACCGCCGCCGATCAGAAGACCGGAACAGCCATCCGGCATCACCCTGTCATGGATCGGCGAAAAGTACACCAGCTCTGCCCCGAGCAGCTTTAGCAGCTCCAGGTTGTCCTGGTAATAGAAGCAGAAGGCTTCGTCCTTTGCAACGGCGATGCGAAGAGACCCGCTGCATTCGGATGTAGCAGTCTTAGAAATTGCCCTCTTTCCTTCCGGGCTCTGCTGTACCTGCAGTACATCAGAAACCTCTTTCGGAATATCCCCTGCCTCATCCGGGTAGTCCCTGGCGTGCTCTGCAATCGCAAGCAGCGCCTCAAAGTCCAGACTTTTCTCCAGCTCTCCTGCCAGCTCCTCCATGCGGGTCTGCAGATCCTGAATCTCTCCCGGCGTCACAAGGCCGAGGTGGCGGCTCTCGACGCGGCAGGCCGTCAGCTCCGGTACATAGCCAATCAGCTTCAAGCCGGTCTCCTGTTCGATTTTTTCTTTTAAGAGCATGGATGTCATTTTTGTCGCGCGGTTCAGGATCACGCCCTGAATCACCCGCCCGTCGGCGCGCTGATAGTCCACAAACCCTTTCAGAAACGGAATCAGGGAAAGGCTCATACCCTTTGCGTTGACAATCAATATTACCGGCGTATCGGTCACACGTGCCAGATCATAGGCGGATGCCTGGTCTGTGATCCCGCCGACGCCGTCATACAGTCCCATGACGCCCTCCATCACAGAAATCCCGGCATGCTTTGCGCTGTTGGCAAAGAGGTAACGGGTCGTCTTCTCCCCCGTAAAAAAGGTATCCAGGTTGCGGGACGGCGTCCCGAGTACACGGCTGTGGAACATCGGATCGATATAGTCCGGGCCGCATTTATATGAGGCCGGTGCACAGCCACGGTTTTTCAGCGCCTGCAAAATCCCGCAGGTCAGCATCGTCTTGCCGCTGCCGCTTGAAGGGGCCGCGAGCATAAATCTTGGAAGATGCAGCATAATGCCTCCATTTCTGCATTCAGAATGAAATGATATACACCGGATTCTGTCCGGTCATCATGTGATAACGTCCCAGTGTGCGGGATCTGGATGCGCAGATCTGAACGATGTCAGCGTCGATTTTCCGCTCCTTTAAGATGCCGAGCACCTCAGAAATGCTCTCCAGCGCAATCGTGTTGATGACGATACGGATGTCCGGATTCTTTGCCCGCAGTACATCTATGATTTTTCCCATGTTTCCGGCGCTTCCGCCGATGAAGGCATGCGTCGGTACCGGAAGGTCCTCCATTGCATCCGGAGCCAGCCCCTCGACCGGAATCAGGTTCGAGAGCTTCAGCTGCTTCGCGTTTTCCCGGATCAGCTCGATGCCCTCCGGATTCCGCTCAATCGCATAGACACAGCCTGACGTACAGAGCCGTGCGCATTCCGCGGATACCGAGCCGGTCCCGGCGCCTACATCATAGACGATTGCATCCTCGGTCAGCTGCAGCTTTGCCACGGAAAGGATCCGGATCTCTTCTTTTGTCATCGGTACCTTGCCGCGCACAAAGGTCTCATCGTTCATGCCCGGTGTGATGATGTACTTTGCCTCCGGGTTTTCCAGCATCATGATATGCAGTCCCGTCGTCGTTACCGTCAGAAAGTCCTCCGGAGCTCCTGACGTCACCGTCTCCTCCGGGTAAGATAAATTCGTGCCGACTGTCACCCGCACCTGATCCATCTTTGCCTCATGCAGCTTCGCGCAAAGGTGCATGACATCACCCGCGCCGCTTACGATCATGATGATCTTCGGATAGCGCTGCACGCTGTTCAGAAGATTCACCTGCTTGCCGTGCGCACTGAGCAGCTTTGCATCCTGCCAGGAGGTCGGAATCTTCGAAGCAAAATAGACGACTGATGAGATTCCACAGTAAAAATGCACATTTTCTCCTGCGAACGCCTCCTGAATACCGCGCGCGCCGCTGTAAAATCCGACATCCCCGGACATCAGAACCGCGATACGCCGGTACTGTGGATGCGCTTCCAGGTACGCAAGTATCTTCGTGCCAATATACTCTGTCACAAGCGGCTGGCCGGATGACAGAATGCCCATCTCCTGCACACTCTTCAAAAGCCGATCGGCGCCGAAAATGATCTGCGCGCTCTTTATCGCCTCTGCCGCATCGTGCGTCAGTGTGCCGAGATTTCCCATACCGATGCCGATGCAGGAAAGGACTCTTTCTTCACTTGTTTGGGCTTTCTCGCCTTCAAGCTCACATCCCAGTGCTTCCCCGAGCTTTTTAAGCAGTGCCGCAAAGTCCAGTCCCGACTCCTCCGGTCTGCGGATCACGACCATGCGCACACCAAGCTGATGTGCCGCCTGCTCCTTTTCCGGATAGCCGCCGGTCGTACCGGTATCCTTTGTCACAAGAAACGCAGCATCGGTCTGCTTCAGCATTGCGATATTCATCTCAGCGGAAAATGGTCCCTGCATCGCGCAGATCTGCTTTCCCTCCATACCGAGATTTCGGCACTCGGTAATGACACTTGCCGACGGAAGTACGCGGATAAACAGACGGCCAAGATCGGAAATCCGTTCCGTAAAGACATGCAGCTCCTTGCTCCCGGTCGTCAGGAAAATATTGCCGGACTGCGTTTCCAGATAAGTCGCCGCCTCTGCTGCGGAATTTACCCAAGTGATCGAAGAGTCGGTCCCGGCATCCCTCCCGTTTATCGGAGTGCTTTGATGCGCGTCAGACGTTTTGGAACCCGCCACGCCTCCCGCATCCCGCAGATAGCGCAGATACGGCATATCTACTGCCTTGCACGCCATGCGCACATTTTCGGATACCGCTGTGGCGTACGGATGCGTCGCATCGACGACGACCGCGTAGTCCCCGCTTCGCATCAGCGCTTCCATCTCCGGCACATCCAGTCGTCCCTGACGGATCTGCACATATTCCGTGTGCTCCATCACTTCCTCGCCGTAGTCCGTCGCGACACACACCGTATGCCGGAGTTGTCTTTTATCGAGATACTCGGAGAGCATCCGCCCCTCCGAGGTCCCGCCAAAAATCAGTACCTGTCTCATATCCGATAGCCCCGCGGCGTCACCATACGTCCGCCAATCTCCTTCGTCATGGAATTGCCGATAAATACGGTCGTAAACATGTTGACTTCCGCATTGCGCAGCTCGCCAAGTGTGTATATTTTTGCACACTCACCCTCACGGCCTATATTTTCCACTGTTCCGCAGATCCGGTCTGCCGGAAGCACAGAGAGCAGAATATCGCATGCCTTCTGCAGGTAATCCGGACGTCCCTTACTTGCCGGATTGTAAATGGCAAGCGAAAAATCCGCCTCCGCTGCCAGGCGCAGACGCTTCTCGATCTTCTCCCATGGTGTCAGCCGGTCGCTAAGGCTGACCACTGCAAAGTCATGCGTCAGCGGTGCTCCGAGTACTGCCCCTCCGCTCAGGGCGGCGGTCACGCCCGGAATGACCTCTACCTCGATATCCGGGTAACCGGCGCCGATCTCCAGCATCAGTCCGCTCATGCCGTATACACCTGCATCTCCGCTGCAGACCATCGCTACGGTCTTGCCTTTTTGGGCTTCCTCAAATGCCATCTCACAGCGCCTTGCTTCCTGCGTCATCGGCGTCGTCAGGTATTCTTTTCCCGGATAATCCTCTTTCAGAAGATTGACATATACAGTATATCCGATGATCGTGTCACATTTTTTCAGTGTTTCATCTGCGCGGATGCTCATGCGGTCTGCCGCACCCGGACCCATTCCGACTACATATAATTTATTCTTCAAAATTGTATCCCCCATTTCTGAATGGCCAGCGCAACGGTCACGCCATTTCCGGCCTCTTTTTTTCGAATCATTGTCCCGCCGTCTCCGGCAAGCAGTAAGGCAGAGCGCTCGCAGACATTGTCCACACCGGTCGTCCTTTTGACAAATTCGGACGGTGTAAAGTCGCCCCGGACAGCCAGCAGCTGCTCTGACGTATAGGTGGTAAAGGAAAGCCCCATCCGGCGCGCCGTATCCAGAATGCCCTCCTCATCCTTTTTCAGATCAATCGATGCGATGCCGACCAGCGCTTCCTTCGGTATCTGCTCTTCTGCCAGAACCCGCCGCAGCGCCTCCGACACAGCATCCGCCGACTTTCCTTTACGGCAACCGATGCCGATGGTGACGACGCGCGGCGTGAGAACGAGTGTATCATACATGTCCTTTTCTGCGGGCTGCAGCCACGGGCAGGTACGTTCGGAAATCCATATCCGGCAGCCGACCGGTGTATGGCCGCCCTCGTTTCCTGTCGGCTCTGCCTTCTTCGGGCTCCATTTCTCTGTGCGGTTTCCCTGTATCAGCGTCAGCTCCGGCGGTACAGCTCCCTGCACGGTTCCGGAACAGTACACCTCCACCGGCTCGCCGCGCAGGATCGCCGCCTCGACGCATTTCGCCGCTTTCATGCTGCTGATCGTCAGATGATTGTTCTTTGCAAAGACATCCACCGCAATTTTTCCGCGGACATCGGAGGCCGTCGTGATGACAGGGGTCGCTCCAGTCAGCCCTGCAATCTTTTGTGCGTACGCATTTGCGCCGCCGATGTGGCCGGACAGCAGAGAAATCACATACTGCCCCGCCTCATCGAGCACGAGCACCGCCGGATCCTCTGTCTTGCTTTTTAAAAGCGGTGCGATCGTCCGCACTGCAATGCCGCAGGCTCCAATAAATATAATCAGCTCGGTTTTGGCAAAGCAGGCGGCGCACCAGTCCTTCAGTCCCTTTTCATACAAGAGAATCTCATACTCCGGTGCAAGTCCATCCGCAATCCGGTGTGCCAGCCTGCCGCCCTGCTCTGTAAAATATGCAATTCCGGCTTTTTTCATGATCTCACCTGTTTCTTTCTTCTGTTTCTTTCTTCTGATTCTCCTCTTCGCCACAGAACGGATCTGCTTTTGCTTTTGCTCCTCCGTCCGGTGACGTCGGATGAACGGATCTGCTTTTGCTCTTCCGTCCAGTGACGTCGGATGAACGGATCTACTTCCGCTCCTCGGTCGCCTGACGGAACTCCGTCGTGAAAGCCGGATGATACAGCTCGGAACGGTTGTAGCCGCTCTGTGCTACGGTATCGCCGACGATGATCAGCGCAGTCTTCGTAATATTGTACTCCTTCGCGCACTGTGCCAGTGTGGAGACGGTGCAGATATGGCTCTCCTCCTCCGGCCAGGTCGCCTTGTACACGATCGCCGCCGGGGTATCCGCCGCATAGCCGCCTGCCATCAGCTGCTCACTGAGCTTCTCGAGCATGCCTGTGCTCAGGAAAATGACCATCGTAGAACCGTGAGAGGCGAGCTTTGCGATCTCCTCTCGCTCCGGTACCGGCGTACGGCCCGCCATACGGGTGATGATCACAGTCTGGGAAATACCCGGAAGGGTGTACTCCATCTTCAGCGCGGAAGCCGCTCCGCAGAACGCGCTGACGCCCGGGCAGTAATCATAGGCAATGCCCTTTTCCTCGAGCACATCCATCTGCTCCCGAATCGCGCCGTACACGCATGGATCTCCGGTGTGCAGCCGCACGGTCGTCTTCCCTGCCACTTCTGCCTGATCGATCACTGCCAGCACCTCTTCGAGTGTCATCTTTGCGCTGTCGTATACCTCACAGCCTTCTTTTTTATACTGCAGCAACTCCGGATTGACCAGAGATCCCGCATAAATAATCACATCGGCTTCCCCAAGCAGTCTGCTTCCGCGCACGGTAATCAGATCCGCCGCGCCTGATCCTGCTCCTACAAAATGTACCATGATAATTCCTCCTCTTATTTTTTCGTTTTATTTTTTCGTTTTATTTTTTCGGATCCTTCACAATAATCAGCGAATAGTAGCTCGCATCCTCCGGAATATCCTCAGCTCTCGTAAAGATCCGCTCATTTTCCATACCGCAGTTTTCTACCATAAATACCTGGCTGTCAGACTGCATCAGCATCTCCTTTACCGCTCCGATCTTGCGGGCCGACTTCATGAGCACGCGCGTCCCCGGATAGCTGATCTCCTGCTCGATGTTGTGCACCGCCGGGATGACATGAAGCTCCTCATTCCACTCAGTCAGGGAGATATCCATCCGCGCCGCTGCCGCGCAGAATGACGGGATACCGCTCACGATCTGTGTCGCATAGCCGTGTGCCTTTACCCGGCTGTGGACATACATGAAGGTCGAATACACCGTCGGGTCGCCAAGTGTCAGAAACACGACATTTTTTCCTTCCTTCAGCACGTTCTCGACCTGAAGTGCCGCCGCATCGTGATTCTTTGCCAGCTCTGCGCGATCCTTGATCATCGGCATCGGAAGCGCCAGCCGCGTCTTCTTTTCCAGCTCCGGTACCGCCTGGACCGCAATACGGTAAGCCACCGTCTCCTTCGCATCATTTCCCGGAACGGCGATCACTTCATTTTCCCGGATCACCCGCACCGCCTTTAAGGTCATCTGCTCCGGATCTCCCGGGCCGACACCTACACCTATTAAAATTCCACTCATTATTCTTCTCCTTTTCGTTTCCGTCAGGCGGATATTCTCAATCCGCTTTGCTGCTTCGCGGCTTATTGCTTCACGCAATGAAAGCAGGGAATGCCTGATTCGGTTAAACGCGATATAGCTTCTGCTTCTCCGCCGCTATCAGCTCCATCAGTGCTTCCGCCCCCCTGGACTCTCCGAGGTAGCCATACTGATTTGAGAAAAGCACGACCTCCGTGCGCAGTTCCCCGCCGACGTGCTTTTGCAGATAAAACTGAATCCTGCGGATCGCTTCTGATACGGTTTCCTCCAGATCGCCGGTCTCCTTTAAAATGCCGACGGCCTCCTCCGTCGTGTTCGTCGTAAGCAGCTGCCTTACGGTATCCGCCGACGTACCGGCACGCATCGCCTGCGCCGCCATCAGCTCTGCACGGCAGTCTGCATGGGCAGAATGCGTATTCATAATGCCGCCGGACACCTTGATAAATTTCCCGATGTGCGAGACGAACAGAATCGATTTTACGCCAAGCTGCAGCGCCATATCCAGCGTCTCCCCGACGTAATTGCTGCACTTCATGGAGTGCTCCGGCCGCAGCAGCTCGTACTGCTTCTGCCCCTTTAAAAAGTCCGCACCATAATTGCCCGGCGTGATCAGCAGATGCCGCTCGCCGTTTTGCACCTTCTGACGCATCTCGATACGGATACTGTCGATCAGCGCCTGTTCGCTCATCGGCACGACGATTCCGCTCGTCCCGAGAATCGAGATACCGCCCAGGATGCCGAGATGTGGATTGAAGGTACGCTTTGCGACCTCCTCTCCGCCCTGCACCGAGACCGTGATCTGAATCGCCCCGGTATAGCCAAACTCTGCGCATACCTCCCGGACTCCCTGCGTGATCATACTGCGTGGGACACGGTTGATCGCCGCTGCCCCGATCGGCTGCTCCAGCCCCGGCTTCGTGACACGTCCGACTCCTGCCCCACCGTCTATCAGTACCTGCGCAGACTCCGCTGCCGCATCTGTATCCGGCATACCCGGCACAGGCATCTCTGCCGCATCCCCTCGTGACACCTGTTTTGCCTCTGCAAAAATCAGCAGCCCATCCGTCGCATCCGGATCATCGCCGCCAAATTTACGCACTGCGCAGGACGCGCGTCCTTCTCCGATTACCGGCTGTACAATCTCCAGATCCAGTGAGACACCCTTCGGCGTCAGAAGCCGTACATCCCGGCAGATTTTTCCGGTAAACAGCATCCGCGTCGCCGCAAGAGACGCTGCCGTCGCACAGCTTCCCGTCGTGTAGCCGCACTGCAGGCGTTCATTTTTCTGTACCACATAGACATCCTCGATGCCGCTTTTATGCAATCGCTCCTCCGGCAGCGGCAGCCGGTCCGTCAGCTGCATAAAACGGGCATCCGCCGTGACCCTGGCCGCATCTTGTATCTCACAGGCAAAGCCCTCCTGGTTTTTTACCTGCCAGTCAAAATAGGATTTTTCTTCTGTACAAAAGCGCTCCATCAGCGCCATGATTGTCCCGCCATGCACCACATAGGCTACGGATGCACAGCCCGCCTGCCGCAGTGCCGCAACACTCTCTAAAAACGCCTGACAGCAGCGTTCCTGAAAGCTCTTCTGGCTCTCACCGCCCGGAAACGGCAGGGTACCGTTGCTGTCGATCCAGCGCTGGTACTCTGCATCCCGGCTAAGCTCCATATAGTTGTGGTACTCGAACCGGCCAAAATCGCACTCCTTCAGCCCGTCGCAGCATTCGGAAGGAATCCCCGGAAACAGCAGGGAAGCCGTCTGCATGCAGCGCTTCAGCGGACTTGTCACAACCTGCACCGGAATCGGGTACCTCACTCGTAGCTTTTTTAAGGCAGTGACCGCATCCTTTGTCAATGGCTCATCCGTCGTCCCCACATATCGTTTTTCCAGATTGCCCGGCGTCGCGCCGTGGCGTATCAGATATACCTTCATATATTATTTTCTGCTCCCGTCCAGTTGATACAGCAACGCGTTGCAGATCGCCGCCGCCACGTTGCTGCCGCCCTTGCGTCCCTTTGCCACGATATAGGGCACATCCGTCTGCATGATCAGCTCCTTTGACTGTACGACATTGACAAAGCCAACCGGCACACCGATGATCAGCTCCGGACGGAACGTCCCCTGCCGGATCAGCTCATATAAGCGGATCAGCGCAGTCGGCGCATTTCCCACCGCATAGATCAGCGGACGTCCGAGCCGTGCCGCCTTATCCACGCAGACGGATGCCCGGGTCGTCCCCTGCTCCTTTGCTGCCTGTGCGATATCTTCATCCGAAATAAAGCAGTGCGCCTCCCCGCCTGCCAGCTGCAGGCTCTTTTTATTGATACCGGAGAGCGCCATCTTCGTATCCGTCACGATCCATGCGCCGCTTTTCAATGCCTTCTGTGCGATCTGTACCGCATTTTCCGAAAAGCAGAGGTTCTGAATGTAGTCAAAATCTGCGGAGGTATGGATCACGCGCTTGATAATCATCGCCCGCTCATCGTCCGGGATCGCATCTCCCGCCTCCTGTGATATAATCTCAAAGCTTCTCTGCTCAATCTCCATCGGCTTCAGCCGTTCAATCTGATCGATATCCATATATTTCCTCCTGTCTTTTACTCGATTCTATTTTAGCGTTCCACTCCCATGATCTCATATATTTTCTTCATATCCAGATGCCTGCGCAGCCCGTCCGCTAAAATATCGTACTGCTGCTCCTTAAATGCGGCAAAATCCATCGAAAGCGTCATCTCCTCCGTGATCCCCTTCGCCTCTGCCAGCGCACGTACGACAGCA
>OLRQ01002785.1_pt1 | contig 9887 bp, 9 predicted proteins | sample 1671971 | NCBI WGS metagenome assembly OLRQ01 (sample SAMEA3136631, study PRJEB25190) | human gut metagenome | biome: human gut; feature: human-associated habitat; material: faeces | place: Austria | collected 2013 | reverse complement strand
CGCCGCTGTCGATGCGTTCGAACGCGCGAGCATCGGCAGAGCCGTGGCCGCAGCCGCGCAGATAAGCGCGAAGCACGCCGCCGTTGCAAGCAGGCTGCGCCATGTGCGCTTCGAGCCGCGCTTGTTGGTCTTTCTGATATTTTCACGGCGGATCTCGCCCATCACGTTTTCGCACAGGTCTGCGGGCGCATCCTCCGCGCAGTCGGCAAAGCCCTCCGACAGCGCCCGGAACGCCGCGTCGACCGCGCGGCAATCCGCACAGCGGCTCAGGTGTTCCGCCAGCTCATGCTCCTGCGCGGCAGTCAGCTCGCCGTCAAGCCGCTGGCTTATGAGCTGCTGATAGTATTCACATTCAGTCATGGCAGTTCACCCCCTCTGTATTGCTTGACGGAGCAAAGCCGGAAATGTTCCCGTCGCGCAGCAGAAACGCGCAAAGTTTTTTCCGCGCGCGGAAAATGCGGGATTTCACCGTCCCGCTCTCCAGCCCCAGCACCTCCGCGATCTCCTCATAGCTCATGCCCTGAAGCTCGCGGAGGATAAGTATCTGCCTGTATTCCGGCGTCAGCGCCGCAAGGCCGCGGCGAACCGCGTCCCGTGTCATGGCGCGCTCAAATATCCGCTCCGGCGACTTGCTCTCGTCCGCGATGTCAAGCTCCGTGTCCTCGCCGTCATCATCGGTCACGCTGAGAGACACCGTCTGCCGGCGCTTCTTCGCGCGCAGGAAATCCAGACAGACGTTTGAAACTATGCGGTAGAGCCAGACGGAGAATTTACTGTCCCCCCTGTAACCGGAGAGGGAGCTATACGCCTTTATAAATGCCTCCTGCGCCATGTCCGCCGCGTCCTCCGGATCGCCGGTCATGCGCAGGGCAAGATTATACACATTTTTCTGGTACTCCAGCACCAGCTTTTCGTATTCGTCCGCGTTGCCGTCCAGCACCCGCTGAACGGTCAGCGCCTCCTGCTCACGGGTCACAACTTCACCTCCATGACCTGCATATTGATAATTTATGCCAAATCGTGCTTTATCCCTGCGATTATCCGCTCAACGTCTTCAAGCGTCTCGACATGGACAAGCTGCTGCTTGTAATACCCCGAATGCGCGACGCCGTGCAGATACCACGGGAGATGATGCCGCGCCTCAAGGCAGGCTATGCGCTCGCCGCTGAATTCAGCCAGCGCCTTTATCTGGCGGTACGCAGTGTCCATCCGCTCGTCAAGCGGCGGGAGCGGCGGCTCCGGCTGTCCGGCAGCCGCGGCGTTCGCCTGCGCGAACAGCCACGGATTGCCGAAGCTGCCGCGGCCTATCATTGCAAGGTCGCAGCCGGTATAGCGCAGGATGTGCTCCGCGTCCGCACCGGTGAATATATCTCCGTTCGCGGTGACGGGGATACCGACGGCGCGCTTCACGTCGCGGATGATGTCCCAGTCGGCGCGTCCTGCGTACATCTGCGCGCGGGTACGGCCGTGAACCACGATGGCCGACGCTCCGGCCTGCTCGCAGATCTTCGCAAACTCAACTGCGTTGACGCTGCCGTTATCCCAGCCCTTGCGGAATTTGACCGTGACGGGCTTATCCACCGCGGCCACGACGGCCTCGATTATCCGCCCCGCAAGCTCCGGCGACTTCATCAGCGCCGAGCCGTCTCCGGATTTGACGACCTTCCCAACAGGGCAGCCCATATTTATATCGAGGATATCCGCGCCGGAATACCCCAGCGCCATGCCCGCGGCCTCGGCCATTATCTCCGGCTCGTGGCCGAAGATCTGCACGGCGCAGGGGTGTTCCTCCGGCGGGACATACAGGAGTGATTTTGTCTTTTCGTCTTTATAAACCAGCGCCTTCGCGCTGACCATCTCCGTCGTCGTCAGCGCCGCGCCCTGCTCCCTGCACACGGCGCGGAACGCGAAATCCGACACTCCGGCCATGGGAGCAAGCGTGAAGCGGCCGGTTATCTCAACACTGCCTATCTTCACCATGTAACATCCAGCCCTACGGGGCAGTGGTCAGAGCCGGTTATCTCAGGCAGGATATACGCGTCCTTTATCTTCTCTCTCAGCCGGTCGGACACGACGAAATAGTCGATACGCCAGCCGACATTGCGCTCGCGCGCGGCGGCGCGGTAACTCCACCATGAATACGCGTCGGTCTTGTCCGGATAGAGATAGCGGAAGCTGTCGGTAAATCCCGCGTCCAGAAGTTCGGTGAATTTGCCGCGCTCCTCAAACGAGAAGCCGGGGTTGCCGATATTGGTCTTGGGGTTCTTCAAATCGATCTCGTTGTGGGCGACGTTCATGTCCCCGCAGACTATCACAGGCTTCTTCGCGTCAAGCCCTACGAGATAATCCCTGAACGCGTCCTCCCAGCTCATGCGGTAGTCGATGCGCTTCAGGCCGTCCTGCGCGTTCGGTGTGTAAACGCAGACAAGGTAGAAGTTATCGTATTCCAGCGTGATGACGCGCCCCTCGGTGTCATGCTCCGGCAGGCCGAGATTATAGCTGACGGAGAGCGGCGTGTGCTTTGTGAATATCGCGGTGCCGGAATAGCCCTTGCGCTCGGCGTAGCACCAATAGCTCTCATAGCCGGGGAGGTCAAGCTCGACCTGTCCTGCCTGAAGCTTGGTCTCCTGAAGGCAGAAAAAGTCTGCGTCGAGGCTCCAGAAAATGTCCTCAAAACCTTTTTTCAGCACGGCGCGCAGGCCGTTGACGTTCCATGAAATAAATCTCATACTCGCTCCGTTCCCGCCGCCGCATTGTCCGCGGCGCTGCTGGCATAGCCACGCGCGTCGATGAGCGACGCGTTGCGCAGTCTGGCAACGACGCCGTCCACACCGTTTTTGGTGCTCTCCGTGCAGCGCGCGACGAGCCGGTTGATCTTCTGCCCGGCCTCATAGAACTTTGCCTCGTAATCGGTCATCACGCCGACCGCGCCGTTCGCGTGCAGGTCGTGCGTCAGTTCGTGCAGCTCCCAGCCCTCGGCGGAAAGCTGCTCCGCCGACCAGTCGAACAGCGGCGTGTTGTCGGTCTTGAAATGTATCTCCCCGCCCACGCCCAGCACATCCGCGTACATGCGCAGGAAATTCGGCGCGGTGAGGCGCAGCTTTGCGTCACGGCTTTTCGGCCACGGGTCGCAGAAGTTTATATATATGCGGCGCACTCCGTCCTCCGGCGCGAACATTTCGCGCAGGCCGGCAACGTCGGCGCTTATGAAGCGGACATTTTTAAGCTCCTGATTTTTCACGCGCTCCATGGCGATTATCATCGCGTCAGGAACCTTCTCAATGGCGATAAGCTCCACATCCGGCGCTGCCGCCGCGGTACCGGCGGTAAAGCGCCCCTTGCCGCAGCCGAGCTCAATGTGCAGCTCCGCGCAGTCGGGCATGAGCTCGCGCCAATGGCCGCGCATGGTCTCCGGTTCGTTTATCATAAGCTCCGCGCACTTTTCCATGCGTGGGGCAAGATTCGGTCTTTTTCTCATTCTCATGTGTTATCACACTCCTGTCCGAAAGTTTAACACAGATACGCCGAAACATCAATCTATAAATAAATTGCCCGATTGACGTCCTCCGGCGCAAAAAACGGGATGGCCGATGCCATCCCGTTTAAATAAAACATATTCCGATCAGAACGGGTATTCCGGAGCCTCCTCAAGGCATTCCGGATGCTCCTCGAGGTACTCAAGCTCCTCATGCGTATGCTCGCGGTTGTTCTCCTCTTCCCTGCCGACATGGAACATCAGGCTGAAGCCGATCATCGTCACGAACGCGACCACGACCGCCGCGTATGTCTCCGTGAACCACGGCGCTAGCGGGTAGCTCCCCGACTTCATCTTCCACACAACCCAGAACACCGCCGCGAAGCAGGTGCAGATCATGCTGAAGCACGCACCCTTTTCGGACGCCTTGTTCCAGTAAATGCCAAGCAGTATGATGATGAATATCGCGCCGCGCAGCGAGTACGCGGAATACACGATGTCCAGCACAGCGCTGGCGTCCACAAGCAGGATGGCGCCGACGCAGCAGACGACGCCGGACAGCGCGGTGGTTATGCGGCTTACGCGCAGTATCTGCTTGTCCGTTGCGTTGGGGTTCATGTCGCGCTGGTAGATGTCCTTGGTGAGCATCGTTCCGGCCGCGAGAATGATCGGCGATACCGTCGAGAGGATTGCGGCGAGGATGGCCGCGAGGATCAGTCCGCCCGCGATGGGGTGCATGTTCATCATCAGCGACGGCAGCGCGAGCTTCGCGCCCTGCGCGAGGTTATCGACCTCCGCAAGCAGCGTCCCCTGATTGTACATGACGCGGCCTATCATTCCGAGCAGCGCGCTGAAAAAGCCGAACGGCGCAACGACAAACGCCGTGAGTATGCAGGCTTTCTTCGCCGTCTTGATATCCTTTGCCGCCAGAACAGGCTGGATGCCGGCCTGCGCGGTGCATGCGCCGAGAAGGCTTGCGATTATCCATGAGCTGACCTTTGAAAGGCCGATCGAGCCCATGCTGAAGAAGCTGCCGCCGTCCGCAGCCTCGACCTGCGCCATGCCCTCCTTGAAAGCCGCCATGCCGCCTACCTTGTGCAGCGCCACGAACATCGCCAGGATCATGCCGCCGTACATGGCGAACAGGTGCACCTCGCTCGTCGCCGCGACGGCTCTCATGCCGCCCGCAAGCGTGTACACGATGAATATGACGGCAAAAACGATGCAGGTCGCCGTAAAGTCATAGCCCATCAGGCTCTGCCCCAGCTTTCCCGCCGCGACCATCTGCGACAGGCCGACCGCCAGCATCACGATCGTGAGAAGGATGCTGGACACGGTTCTCGCGCGGACGCCGAAGAATTTTTCGACGATGCCCGGAATCGTCACCTGTTCAAGGCTGCGGTATAGCTTTGCAAAGCACAGCGCCAGAAACATCACTCCGACGCCGTTTGCGATCGTGTACCACGCACCGGAAAGGCCGTACAGGAAGCCGTATTCCGCGACACCGCTCGTCGCCGTTCCGCCGAGCCATTCGCCGGTCGAGGCGCAGACTATGGCGAACAGCCCCATCTCAGCGCCGTGAAAATCGCTTGCCGTTTTCGACCTTCTCGCCGCGAGCAGGCCGACGACGACAGTTAGTGCAAAATACAACACGATCACGATCAGCTGTACAGAAGTCAAAACAAATCTCCCCTTTTCTCAAGCATTAAGTGTTATTTAGTATAACATTTTGCTTTTACTTCTGTCAATTTAAAGCAGAAATTTATCAATGATCTTCACACGATCTATACGCGGGGATATTGTCATAGGTCGATGTGTAAGCTGAAGAAAAGGAAACCCGCAATTCACATGAATTGCAGGTTCAAAGCGGACAGTATGAGACTTAAATGGGTCACAAGTTTGAGTCTTGTATACTTCAGATATAAAGAAAACCTGCAACTCATAAGAATTGCAGGTTCATGGTGGACGATACAAGACTCGAACTTGTGACCTCCCGCACGTCAAGCGGATGCGCTACCAGCTGCGCCAATCGTCCAGCTCTCTAACAGCTTGTTTATATTACCTCAGGAAGCGGAAAATGTCAATACCTTTTTTAATTTTTTTGCCGCTTCAAAATTGAAAATATCGAAAAACAGACTCCCCGAAATCGGAGAGTCTGTTGATCGCTTTTGAGCTGTGCTTAACGGCAGTAGATCGTCAGCTCGGTCTTATAGCCAAACGCCTGGCAGATAAGCTTGCCATGGCCAGGGCCGACATAGCTTACGGTGCACTGCTTCGGCTTCTCGGGATCGACCGTTACGCTGATGATGCTGTCATCCTCAACGCTCCATGTGATCTCAGGATTCTGAATATCCAGCGGGTACACATCCGCAAGAACGACAACGTCCTCGGAGGTGGACTCCATCGTGAACTCATTGTTTTCCCAAGCATTGGTAGACCACAGCGAGTGCAGCACGACTTTTTCTATATTCGGGGTGGGGCTGGGCGTAGGCGTCGGGGGAGTCTCGGCGGTGGGCAGAGTGTCGGAATTCTGGGCGGGGGTCGGCGTTGCTTTCGTGCCGGAAGCGCCGTTTCCGTTTAGGCTGGTGCTCACCATGACTATCACCGCGAGAATGACCGCAATAACAAGTATCAGGCCGAAGATCATCTGCCATCTGGTATTGGCGGCAGCGCGGTCATAGGAAGCGGTTCCCTTAACTGTGCCGGGGGTTGCGCCGGGCGTACGCGTGCTCTGGCTGACCCTGCGGGTTCCGCAGTTGGGGCAGCGGCTGCGCAGTGAGGAGAAGGTCTCCCCGCAGCGGCGGCATTTTACCTCAGGTATTAAACTCATTTGTGTTCCTCCATTCTATGTAGAATAGAAATAGGCATTATTATGCTTTATAATAATACAACTTATTGCCCCTTTCGTCAAGTACCATGATGCCCCAGAGGCGTATTTTTAACGCTTTTTCCGGTCTGAATCCCCCACTTGGCCGCAAATTTCGCCCATTTTCGACTTCTGTCCGCTCAACCGGCCGCTATTTCTGCAATTTTATTCCACTTGTGGCTATTCCGCGGATATAAAAAATCGCCGGACGCTGATCACATCCGGTGATTTTTATTCAAATTTTTAAAACAGTCCGGATATGACACCGTTTTCGTCGACGTCTATCTTCTCCGCCGCCGGCACCTTCGGCAGGCCGGGCATGGTCATGATGTTCCCAGTCAGGGCGACGACGAAGCCCGCTCCAGCGTTGACCTTCAGCTCCCTGACATTGACCGTGAAGCCATCCGGCGCGCCTAGAAGCGCGGGATCATCGGAAAAGCTGTACTGCGTTTTGGCCATGCATATCGGCAGGCCGCCAAAGCCGAGCGCTTCGAGCCGCTCCGCCTGCTTTCCAGCGTTAGCGCTCAGGCGCACGCCGTCCGCGTGATACACGCGTCGGCATATGGCTTCGAGCTTCTGCCCGATGCTCATATCAAGCTCATAGGCAGGTCGGAAATCGTTCGGCTGCTCGCAGAGACGGACGACCTCTCCGGCAAGCGCGGTGCCTCCTGCGCTGCCCTTCGCCCAGACCTCGCTGAGCACGACGTTCACCTCAAGCTCACGGCAGCGCGTCTCGATCATGCGAAGCTCCGCTTCCGTATCGCCCGGAAACGCGTTTATCGCAACGACGCACGGCAGGCCGAAAACGTCCTTGATATTGCTGACATGGCGTAGGAGATTCGGCAGGCCGCGCTCAAGCGCGGGAAGATTTTCCGCGTCAAGCTCATTTTTGCTCACGCCGCCGTGATATTTCAGCGCTCTGACCGACGCAACGATCACCACCGCGGACGGGCGCAGCCCAGCAAGGCGGCATTTTATATCGAAGAATTTCTCGGCTCCGAGGTCGGCAGCAAAACCCGCCTCGGTGACGGTGTAGTCCGCGAGCTTCAGCGACATGCGTGTGGCAAGCACGCTGCTGCATCCGTGGGCGATGTTGGCAAAGGGGCCGCAGTGGATGAACGCGGGCGTGCCCTCCATGGTCTGGGCAAGGTTCGGCTTGAGCGCGTCTTTGAGGAGCGCCGCCATCGCGCCCTCGGCCTTGAGGTCATGCGCGGTCACGGGGCGGCCGTCATAGGTGTATCCGACTATCATGCGGCCAAGGCGCGCCTTGAGGTCGGGAATGCTTGTGGCAAGGCACAGCACCGCCATCACCTCGCTTGCAACCGTGATGTCAAAGCCGTCCTCGCGCGGAACGCCGTCAGTCCTGCCGCCGAGGCCGCTCACGATATTGCGCAGCTGCCGGTCGTTCATGTCCACGGCGCGTTTCCACGTTATCTGCCGCGGGTCGATGCCGAGGGCGTTGCCCTGATGTATATGGTTATCCATCATCGCGGCAAGCAGGTTGTTCGCCGCGCCTATGGCGTGGAAATCGCCGGTGAAGTGGAGGTTTATGTCCTCCATCGGGACGACCTGTGCGTATCCGCCGCCGGCAGCGCCGCCCTTGATGCCGAACACAGGGCCGAGACTCGGCTCGCGCAGCGATGCCGCCGCGTTTTTGCCGATGCGGCGCAGTGCGTCGGCAAGGCCGATCGCAGTCGTGGTCTTGCCCTCGCCCGCCGGAGTCGGCGTGATGGCAGTGACAAGAATGAGCTTGCCGTCCGGTCTGTCCGCCAGATCCTTCAGCAGCGCAAGGTCGATCTTAGCCTTGTAGCGTCCATACTGCTCGATATATTTTTCGTCTATACCCACAGTGCGGGCTATCTCCGTTACAGGCTGCATCACGCAGCTCTGGGCTATCTCTATATCGGACTTATATTCCAATAAAATGCCCCCCCTTTTCAGGAAATTATGAGATTTTCTTGAGTCTCAGCGGTGCTCTCTCCGAGATGATGACCGAGGCGATGATAAGCGTGAAGCCGCATATCAGCCGCACAGTGACCGGCTCGTCATAGAATATCACCGAGATTATTATCGCAAACACGGATTCAAATGTCATTATAACCGCCGCCGTGGACGACGGGGTGTAACGCATGCCCCATGTCTGGAGGAAGAAGCACAGCGCCGTGCACATCACGCCCATATAGGCGATGCTGCCCCATAGCTCAAGGCTGAGGCCGACGGGCGCGGACTCGAATATCAGCGCTCCGGCAAGGCATATGACCGCCGCCGTGCCGAACTCCACGCCGGTGAGCGACAGCGCGTCGCAGTCGCCTATGAAGCGCTCGGTCAGGATTATCTGCAAAGCGTAGAAGATGCCGCAGACGAGCGTCAGCGCGTCGCCGATGTTAAAGGGCGAAGTCCCGCTCAGCGAGACAAGACCAATGCCGAACACGCACATGAATGCGGCAATGATATTTGCGGCGTTCGGGCGGCGCTTGAAAAACGCCCAGACCATGAACGGGACGAGCACGCAGTAAGTCGCGGTCAGGAACGCGTTCTTGCCGGGGGTGGTGTATTTCAGGCCATAGGTCTGGAATATATACGCCGCGGCGAGGCACACGCCGAGCAACACGCCGCCGCGCAGGCCGTCCCTGCCAAGCGTTTTCAGCCGCTTACCGGCGGCGAGCAGCAGCAGAGCCGCCGCGATTATAAAGCGCAGCGCCAGCACCCACATGGTACCGATGGAGTCGAGCGCTTCTTTCAGGATGACGAAGGACGTGCCCCAGATGAACGCCGTCCCCCACAGGGCGAGATGCCCCAAAAAGTTCTTTCTGTCTTTCATATCGGTCGTTGTTCAAAATAAAATGCGCTTTCCCAGCGGCATGCGCTGGGAAAACTTCAATGGCTTGGCTCAGGCTTTTTTCATATGCGGAGCGGCGGCGCGGAGCATGAGCTTCTTCGTGCTGCCGGAATCAAAGCTTATCTCTATCAGGAAATCGCCGCCCATCGGCGTCATCTTCGTGAGCTTACCTGCGCCGAAGGCCTGATGGACGATGCGGTCGCCCGCGGAATAGTCCGGCGCGGGCTTTGCCTGCGCGGACGGCGCGGAGGGTGGGGCGGGTCTGTGCGCGGGGGCGTTCATGCTGTACTGCCGCGCCGACGCATAGCGGCTCTTCGAGGCAAACTGCATCTCCGGACGGCGCTCGGCATTATGGCTCGGTCGCTGGGCGTTGCGCTTCTCGATATGCTCCTCGGGTATCTCATCGACGAAACGGGACACCTTGTTCGCAGTCGTCCGGCCGAAGAGCATCCTCTGCCGCGCGCAGACGATATGCAGCTGGCATGGCGCGGGTTATCGCAACATAGCAGAGTCTGCGCTCTTCCTCCATCTCCTCCGGCTCGCCGATGGCCTTCATGCCGGGGAAGATGCCCTCTTCCATACCGACGATGAACACGGTCGGGAACTCAAGCCCCTTGGCGCTGTGCATTGTCATCATGACAACGCTGTCGGCGTCCTTATCGTAATTATCGAGGTCGGTGTAGAGCGCGACGTCGGCGAGGAAGCCT
>OLRQ01002783.1_pt1 | contig 9923 bp, 10 predicted proteins | sample 1671971 | NCBI WGS metagenome assembly OLRQ01 (sample SAMEA3136631, study PRJEB25190) | human gut metagenome | biome: human gut; feature: human-associated habitat; material: faeces | place: Austria | collected 2013 | reverse complement strand
TGACAAGGTTGATACCGGCTTTTGTGGGGATCAGGCTCTTGCCCTTGCGCTCCACGAATCCGGCAGCCACCAGCTTTTCGATGATAGCCGCTCTGGTCGCAGGCGTGCCAAGACCTTTTCGCTCCGCCTCATCGGGAATATCATCCTTGCCTGCGTTCTCCATAGCGGACAGGAGGGTATCTTCGGTATAAGGCTTCGGCGGCTGTGTGAAATGCTCGGTAACGGAAACCTCCGCGCCGTCAAAAACTTGTCCTTCGGTGAAGTCCGGCAGCGCACCGCCGTCCCCATCCGCAGGCTTTTCTTTCAGGGAGGCGCGGAAAATGCGGTCGATCTCCCGCCAGCCTTCGGAGAGGATGTGCTTACCCTTTGCAGTGAAGGAATGGCCACCGCAGTCGAAAATTGCCGTGACCGCCTCATACACATACGGCTCCGCCGACGCACACAGTAGCTTGCAGCAGACCAACAGGAACAAATTGCGCTCGCCCAGAGGCAGACCCTTGATATCTGCCTTTTCAATCTCCATCGTGGGGATAATGGCGTGGTGGTCGGATACATCCTTATCGGAGATCATGGTCTCCACCACCGGGAAGAAATTGCTGATCCCGTCAAAGGGCGGCACGTTCGCCGCCAGATGGATGACGCAGGAGGCTGTTTCCGCCATATCCGAGGTCAGATACCGGCTGTCCGTGCGGGGATAGGTCAGCAGCTTCTTTTCGTAGAGGCTCTGTGCGTAATCTAAGGTCTGCTTTGCCGTGTATCCGAACAGGCGGTTTGCCTCCCTCTGCAAGGTGGTGAGATCATAGAGCTTCGGCGGCTGTTCTTTCTTCTGTTCCTTCGTGACAGAGGTACAGGTGACGGCCGCACCCTTGCACATGACCGCTGCCTGTTCCGCCTCCGTTGGATCGGTGAACTTTTCCGACACCGCCTCGGTTCCATCCAACGTCAAGCGCAGCAGATGATACTTTTCCTTGTGAAACAGCGTGATCTTCGCGTCACGCTCCGCCAGCATTGCCAGTGTGGGTGTCTGAACACGGCCCACATTCAGGGTACGGTGATAGAGAACGGAGAAAAGTCGCGTGGCGTTGATCCCCACCAGCCAGTCCGCTTTCTGGCGGCAGATGGCAGATTGATACAGGGCTTCATAATCGGTGCCGGGGCGCAGATCAGAAAAGCCCTCCCGGATAGCGCTGTCCTCCATCGAGGAAATCCAGAGACGGAGGACCGGCTTGCGGCAGCCGGTCATTTCATACGCCAGACGGAAGATCAGCTCACCTTCACGCCCGGCGTCACAGGTATTGACGATGGTATCCACGTCGGGTCGGTTCATTAGGGCGCGTAGATTTTCAAAGGCGTCCTCCTTGCCCGGTGCAAGCACATAACGGAACGGCTCCGGCAGAATGGGAAGATCGTCATAGCGCCATTTCTTGAAACGCTCGTCATAGCCGCCCGCATCCATCGGGGATACCAGGTGCCCAACGCACCAGGATACAAGAAGGCCGCTGCCCTCATAAAAGCCATCGGCCCTGGATGAAGCACCCAGGGCCGATGCGATAGATTTTGCCACACTCGGTTTTTCTGCAATAATCAGTTTACTCATTCTTTTCCTCCGTTTCCTCGTCCTCGGTCAGATATTCTTCTTCATCCTCCAGGTCGAAATCATCCAGATCAGCGGGAACTTTCTTGCCCTGCTTCGGTTTCAGCACCAGGAAATAGACTGCCGCGCCGCCTCCGGCTGCAAGGATCAGCAGCACCGCCAGGATCGCCCCGGTATTGCTTTTCTTTTCGGGTTCCGGATTCTCCGGCTCGGTGGGCTCCGCAGCTTTCTGTTCTGTGCCAACACATTCACTAAGGTTTTTTACGCAGACCGGGCAAGCGGTATTGACCGCTCCGGCCTGGCACTTCTCCGTACAGGTGCAGACAATAGGCGTTTCCGCCTTTTCTCCGTCCTCCGTGAGTGCCATGAGGTCGGCTTCATCCACCTGGTTCAGAAAATGCACGGTTTCCTCGCCCTCGTCGTCACGGTCGATAATGAGATAGAACACATTGCCGTTCTTCGTTTCCACTGTGATAAACTGTTTGCCACTGGTGGTAGGGCTGCCGATATCGTCGATCAGCGAAAGGTTCCCGTCCGGCGTCAGGGCGGCACCGCCATTCAGACCGCCGCCCAGCATCCCCAGCAGATTTTCCAGCGTTTCCGCGTCCAGAGAGAAAGAACCTTCCCCGGAGCCAGCCTCGCCGTCACTTACCGTCATGTAGCCGGAATAGACATAGCCGATTTTCTCTGGCAGGATGACCTTCAGCCAGTCGCCGTCCGTGCCGATCACCTTCACGGTCGTTCCGTTGGGAAGCTGGGTGAAGGCGGTGTAGTCCATTCCCGCACCCGTGCGGACATTCAGATTGCCGCCGCCCGTGGTGACGGTGCCGGTCTGCCCGGAGTCATTTTCGCCGGAACTGAACTGGATACCATCCTCGGTGACGGATACCGTGACCTGGCTGCCTGCCAGAGTGGAAAGCAGATCAGAAACATCACCGGCCGTTTCCTGTTCAGCCATGGACTCCGTGCTTTCCTCACCGCCGCTGGCAAAGGCTGTGACGGAAAAAGCGGCAGTGCTGAGCACTACCGCCAAAAGAGCCGATACCATTTTTGTCATAAAGTTATGCTTCATCCTCGTATCCCTCCGTTTCCTCATTCTCGGTGTTGCCCTCCTGCAGCATACCTTCCGGCAGGGAGATCATACCGCTGGCATAGGCTTTCAGGAAAGCGGTCAGCTCCTTATTGTCCATCTTCACGGCTTTTACCATGCGGACGATTTCCAGATTTTCTTCCTCCGCAAGCTGGGCCTCCAGCGCACGGAGGCGTCTCTGCTGCTCCGCGATCTTTTCTTTAGTTTTCGCAATGTCATTGCGGATCTTCTGTGTCGTTGCCATAAATCAAATTACCTCCATATCGTTTTTTAGTTGTAGGGCGGTCGCCCGAAAGCGTAAAAGTGGGATTGCCAGTAGCTTGTGTTGATATCTGCATACTGGATGGGGTCGCCGCAATGCAGCATTTTTCCGCCGCCCACATAGATGCCCACATGGGAAACGCCCGGTGTATCGTAAGTGCCGACGAAAAAGATCAGGTCGCCGGGTCTTGCGTTGGCAGAGGATACCGGGGTGGAAATATTGTAGAGCCCCTGGGCTCCCAGCCTGCCCGTATTGCAGACGCCGCTTTGCGTCAGCACCCAGGATACGAAGCCGGAGCAATCAAAAGAAGTGTTCGGATTGCTGCCGCCCCAGACATAGGGATAGCCGATGTACTTCTCCGCCTCGGTAATGAGCGCTGCAAAGGTTTCATCTTCCAGTGCGGAAGGCGGAATATCATAGGTGGTGGGTGGTTTGGTGTACTTATCTACATAGCCGGAGCCGGGGAACAAATCTTCCCGGTTTCCCAGCGTTGCCATATAGACCGCATACAGGGAAAGCGTTTCTTCGTCCATGATGTAGACCGGCACATGGGAAAGATCGAAGTTTTCCAGCTTCACCTTGCAGATATAGTAGTTGTACGGTACTTCCACGTCATAGTCATTTCCCTCGCTGTCTGTCCGTGTCTCCGTCCGATAGCGTACCTCCACCTCCACGGTCTGCGTCAGGATGTACTGCTTTTCAAAGAGCATTTGCAGCTCCGCCTGAACCGCGTCGATGGTGAACACCCCTTCGTGGAACGCCGTGAGAATGGAGATCAGCACATAAGGGTCATGTTCGATCTCGTCCAGATCAAAACGGTATTCGTCATATCCGGGGTGCAGAGCCTCATAGTGGTCCAGCTCATATTGAAGCTCCTGCTCCAATTCGCAATAGGCCGCCTCCGCAGCCAGCATATCCGCATCCTCGGAGAGATAAGAAGAAGTAAATACACCGCCCACGCCGGAGCCCGCCATCATGGAACAGGAAGATATCCCGCCAAACAGCAGGGCAACACAGGCACCAATGCCGATCACCAGCAGAACCGCCCGGCGATGGTGTTTGATGTAGAGGAATGTTTCCTTGAAGGCGTCCTTTGCTTTCTGCGCTGCACTTTTCGCCGAGGCCGCTGTGTTCTTTGCGGTTTTCTCTGCCTGCCGCAGCTCCTTTGCGTAGTTCCGCTTGATCCGCTGTTTCTGCAGAAAGCGAGATACCGGGTTAGAAGCTGCCAATGCAGGATCATCATGCAGTGCCTTTTGGTAAAGGTATTCGGCGTTTGCCTTAAAAGAAGCCTGCTCTGCCTTCGCCGCGTCACGCCAGGGTTTTGTGCGGTGATGGTGGACGGCGGCACGGACTTTACCTTTTCCGTAGGCAAGCCCACGCTCCGTCAGCACCTCGCCCTTGTGTCCGGCCTCAACACCCACATTTTCCTGTTCCACCTCATGCACCTTCGCATGGGCAGCGTGGACGATCTCATGGACCGGCCGGGAAAGCGGATTGTGCCGCAGGCGTCCGTTGGGGCGTTTCTCCATTTCTTCAAAGTGAAGCTGCGTTTTGCCTTTTCCGGCTGTCTCGTCAAAAATACGCTCGGTGCGAAGGACTTTCTTTGTGGGGATGGCTGCTTTTGCCGCATCCAATTTGTCCGCCGCACGGTCGGAACGGTCGATGTACTTTCCAAGTGCGGGATCGGCACGTTCTTCCTCGGTGAATTGCAGACGGGAGGACGGGCGCTGCCTTGCAGCAGAACCATCCCGCACCGCCTGGGTATCAGCCTTTTCAGCCTTTCGTGCGCTTTTCTTCTCATGGTGTTCCGCCGCACGCAGGGCAAGGTCAGCCGCAGCGCCAGCGGATTCTTCCGAAGAAGCGGACAGTTCCGTTTCCGGCTCCCGGCTGCTGATATGTTCCACCTCGCCCGTGGCAAGGTTTTCCGATACCGCACCGTCACGGGTCATTTTCTGCGTGATCTTATCGGTTGCTTTCAGTTCCCTCATAGGCAGTCACCTTCCTTTCCGTAGGGGCAGAAGTCGCCGCAGGTGCCATTCTCAATCATGGCGATATAGCGGAAAATGGGATAGGCCTGGGGCGGGCAGACCGCATTTCCCAATGTTTTCAGCCGCAGCGCCCGGTCATCCATGCGCTCGGTCATGCGGGGGATTCCTTCCGGTTCGTCAGCCCAGAGGATACGTCCGTCCATCCTTTCGGGAAACCCATGAGCCATTCCACCCAATCCGGGTTCAGCGCCGCCGTTTCGGACACCGGCTGTTCCTGGGAGATGATCTGCGCCGACAGGTTCCCGTCCTTCTTCGCCGGATCGAAGGCCGACGGCTTCAAGGTCGAGCGGAAACCGTCCGACGCCACCGGGGTCAGATAGAATACCGCCGCCGACAGACTGAGGCTCCAAATCGCCCCGTTTCGGTTCCGCTTGCGGAATATCCCATTGTCCGACAGGAACACATCCAGGCTTGCCGCGTCCCTGGCGGTGTTGTTGTCGGAGGCAAGGGGTGTGGGAAACATCAGCCGCGACGATAAAAGTTCGCTGGCGCTCATGCCATGCGCCGACGCCGCAAGCCGGAAATACGAATGGGAGAACAGCGTATCCCGCTTTTGCCAGGTCAAAGATCGTTTTGTCGAGCCCCATATTGATGAAGCCAGCAACATTTTCCCCAAGCACCCAACGGGGCCGCAGCTCGGTAATAACGCGGCACATTTCCGGCCACAGGTAGCGTTCATCCGCAAAGCCCTTCCGTTTTCCGGCGGTGGAGAAGGGCTGACAGGGAAAGCCGCCTGAGATAACGGTAACTGTTTCAAGTCCTGTTTTTTCAAAAAACGCCTCCTTCGTGAAAGTAGTAATATCCCGGAACCTGGGAACATCCGGCCATCGTGCGGAGAGGACGGAGTGCGGGAAATCCGCCCACTCACACTGGCAGACGGTTTCAAACCCGGCAGCCTCTGCCGCCAGGTCCAGACCGCCAATGCCGGAAAACAGGCTCACATGGGTCAGTTTATTCATGACCCTTCGGTGCACGGAACGGTTCGACCTCACTTTCCAGCTCCGCAAGGACCGCCTCCATATCCGCCGTGACCGCCTTGTTTCTGGCGATCAGCCGGTTCATCACATCAAAGAAGGTTTCACCTTCCTGTTTTTCTTCCGTATGCAAATAATGGGGATCATTCATGTTCGTTTTCTCCTTTCCCGGTTTCACCAAGTTTTGTCGTCATAATGCTGTAAAGTTCATTGTCCTTCGGGAAGTCATCCACAAAAGGCAGGATCACATTGCCGAAGAAGATCAGCCCCTCGCCGGGGCCTGCGTTGCTGATATGTGCCGCCTGCTGGTTGGAGATATTCAGGCGCTCGCAGAGGATTTTCCTGTCTCCGCTGGCCTGGTTCAGAAGGTACACAAAATCGCTGTTTTCAAAGATGTTCTCGATCTCCGAGGAGGAAAGCAGGTCCTTGATGTTCTGCGTAATTCCCGTGGGGATACCGCCCCATTTACGAAAGCGTTTCCAAATCTCCACGCTCCAGGAACCAACCTCGCCCCGCAGCAGAAGGTGGAACTCGTCCACGAAATACCAGGTGGATTTGCCCTGATCCCGGTTTTGGGAAACACGGTTCCACACCTGGTCCTGGATCACCAGCATACCCAGGCTTTTGAGCTGCTTTCCCAGCTCCTTGATATCGAAGCAGACAATGCGGTTGTTGATATCCACATTGGTACGGTGGTTAAAAACATTCAGGCTGCCATGCACATACAGTTCCAGTGCCGCCGCGATCCGCTGCGCCTCCGGCTCCGGCTGCCGTTTGATCTCGTCATATAAATCTTCCAGCAGCGGCATATTCTCCGGGTGGGGGTCTGCGATATAGGGGCGGTACACGATCCGCACAGCACGGTCAATGACCGTCTTTTCCACTGGCTCCAGACCGTTCCGGCCGCCTGCCGCCAGTTCACAGAACGACAAGATAAAGTCAGATTTCAACGCCAGCGGGTTATCATCCTCGCTGTAATTGAGGTTGATATCCATAGGGTTCACATACTGCGTGCTGGTAGGCGAGATTTTGATGACCTGGCCTTCCAGACGGTTCACCAGCGGAAAATATTCCGCCTCCGGGTCGCAGATCAGGATATCGTCCTTTGTGTTCAGGAACACACCCACGATGGAACGCTTTGCAGAAAAACTCTTGCCGCTGCCGGGCGTACCTAAGATCATGCCGTTGGGCGTTTTCAGCTTTTTGCGGTCAGCAAGGATCATATTGCCGGAAGTGGCATTAAGCCCGTAGTAGAGAGCTTCGCCGCCGTGGAAAATCTCCTGCGTGGTGAAGGGAACGAACACCGCCACCGCCGAAGTGGTAAGCCCGCGCTGTATCTTAATGCGGTTGACGCCCAGGGGCAGAGCCGACACAAAGCCGTCCTCTTGCTGAAAGTCCAGCCGCACAAGGGGGCAGTTATATTTCTGCGCCACGCTTGCCGCACGGAGAAGGTCATTCTCCAGCTTTTGCTTGCTGTCCGCAAAGTTCACCACCAGAAAGGTCATTAGGAACATTCGCTCATTTCTGCTTTGCAGATCACGGAGGATATTCTTTGCCTCGCCTGCGTAGGTGGCAAGGTCAGTGGGGATGATATCCATATCGAAACCTTCCCGCACCGCCTTTTTCTGCGCGTCGATCTTCATACTGTCAATGTCGGTGATCTTCCGCTTGACCGTTTTGATCGCCTCGTTCTGGTCCATGCTGCGGATATGGAGGCTGACAAGCAGCCCGCTGTCCGTATCCAGCAGTTCGGTGAGCATACGGTCATCCATTTCCGGCGCGCTGATCTGCAGAAAGGACACGGCACAGAATTTATCCGCCATCGTGAACTTCCGTGCTTCACCGAAGCGGAAGGAAGAAGGTGCGATAAAATCCTGGACCGACAGGCCGGAAGGGGCAAGCCAGCTCCATTCAAAGGCAAACCGTTCCCCGTCCGGGTGCAGGATGCCGTGGAGCATTTCCAGCCCTCCTTGCCACCAAGCTCCTTTGCCAGAGCGCCCATGACCTTGAAATGGTTGAGGGCGTCCATGACAATCCGGGAAAATCGTGCCCGTGCGGTTTTGCTGTCCCGTGCCTCGATGGTGAGGGTCAGGTACTTTGTTTTGATAAGACCGTTGTTGCCCCGTTCAAGCTGCTTGCGGAGCATTTGCGTGTAAAGCTCACGGATATGGTCAAAGTGATCTCCCTGTGCCGCGATCTCGATACGCTTCACAAAATCCTCCCGGTTCATGCGGCGGCTCACAAGGGAGAGCTGCATCCCGATAGAAGCGTCATGGGCGTTATACATATCGCAGAGGGCTTCAAAGATCGCCGTCTGGTCGTCAGGCTTTGCAAGCTGATAATTCACATCCTCGAACTCGATACACTTCGACCAGGTGTAGTCGTCCAGCTTGCACAGGCCGTCCGGGTACATCTGACGGAACGGTAAGGTGTCCTGTGCGGAATGTACCTTGCCGTCGCCTCTGGCGGTTTCCAGGATACGGCTGATCTCACGCTTTTCTGCGACGGTCAGTTTTACCGTGGCTTTTGCCGCCTGCCGTGCCTGCGGCTCTGGCTTTCGCTTTCTGAACAATGGCTTTCACCTCCTTTTCCGCCTGGGCCTGCCGCTCCAGGGCTGCGTAGAAATTGTTTGTCTGGTAAGGCCGTTCCTTCGTCCGCAGGAACATACAGCGGATGACCTGTCCGGCCACCACCTCCAGGGGTTGACCATGCCGCTCATACATGGCAAGTAGAAAGAACGGGAGCATGACGATAATCATGCAGAACGCGGCGGCGCTGTTGCTGGCCGTGCGTCTGAGCAAAAAGAAAAGCGGTACTCCGATGAGTGCCGCCGCTCCGAAACATATAAGCTGCCGTTTGGTAAGCCCAAACAGCACTTTGGATTTTACTTTCGTCAAATCCTTTGGAATGGTTACATACGCCAATTTATCAAGCCTCCTTAATGCGCTCCGAACAGGCTCTTAGAGAGGCTGCCGGTCTTGAACAAGGCGAAGCACAGCAGGACCGTGTAGCCCATGCAGGCCCATATCGCGCCTGAGATATTTCCGTCCGTGGCGATACTCTGTACCAAAACAGAGTAGATTCCCACGCACACCATGATTAGAAATGCCTGGAACGCCAATGCAAACAGGGATTTCAAGTAGTTCTGTCCTGTATGGCTCCAATCCCGGTTTGTCATAGTGGCAAGCGGGATCGGTCCAACGGAAGTTGTCAAATACACCTCGATCATGCGGCCGTAGATGACAAGCATGATGCAGATGGAAAGGGCGTTCATGGTAAGCCCCACGAAAAGGGACTGGAACCACAGCCCGAACAATTCTCCCGTGCCCAGGGCTTCAAGCTGCGCCTCCATATCCGTGATAACGCTGCTGATATCAATGGAGGTATTCCCGATGATGACGCCTGCGCTGCTGTTCACAACGCTTTGCCCCACATCAAAGATACCCATGACGATATTCCATGTGTTCGTCACAATGAGAACGGCACAGAAGGTCTTGAAAATCCACTTGAAGAACATCCAGGTATCTACATCGTGCAGATTGTTTTTCTCTGTCACAAGCTGGATCAGCTCATAACACATTACGAATGTCAGGATAACCCCGGCGATTGGAACGATCACCGTTTCAGAGAGGTTTCGGATCATAGAAAAGACGCCGCTGTTCCATGCCAGCGGCGTCTGTCCCACTTCACCGGCGATCTCGCCTACTTTGGTATTGACCGTATCGAACATGCCCGACAGGTTTCCCGTGATCCCCTCGATGAGCAGCCCTCGGAGCCATTCATCGAGTTTGTCGAGTATGCCGCCCATAAGCGATCACCGCCAGACGATCAACCGAACAGGCCGGAGAGCAGAGGTACAAGGGTGATGCCGATGAGGGCGACACCGCCGCCGGCCATCAACTGTTTCATACCCAAATAGGTGTAGGAAACCGGCTCAATGGCGGGCGGCGGCGTG
>OLRQ01002781.1_pt1 | contig 9938 bp, 9 predicted proteins | sample 1671971 | NCBI WGS metagenome assembly OLRQ01 (sample SAMEA3136631, study PRJEB25190) | human gut metagenome | biome: human gut; feature: human-associated habitat; material: faeces | place: Austria | collected 2013 | reverse complement strand
CACGTCGTCGCGGACTGCATATCGTTCGCGACGACTTTTTTTCAAAAAGTCATCTCTCGCTCATTCCGTCGCTCCTCCTCTCCAAACCGAACCCGCTGCGCTGGGCTTCGGTTTGGTTTTGGCTGCGAACCTGAAAGCAGCGGCATCTGGCATCTATAGTGTGCCGGTATTACACGTCGTCGCGGACTGCATATCGTTCGCGACGACTTTTTTTCAAAAAGTCATCTCTCACTCATTGCGTCGTTCCTCCTCTCCAAATGCGACCCGCTGCGCTGGGCTCGCATTTGGTGTTTGGTCACAGAGCGAGAGGTAGCTGCATCGATATTGTTCACACTTGACATGTTGTGAAAACACTATAGACGCCGAATGCAAAAGGTTCGGCTTCTATAGTGTTTTTTTATTTTCTCAGGTTTTTCAAGGGGAAAAGTACCGGAATCTCTACAAATTTGTGAACTGTAGGATTTACAATGAGATTACCTGCACCGATGCCTGTGAGTACTTTGATTGCATCGCCCCCAGCGCTGTGAAATTTTACACAGACCACTATATTGTGGGTAACTCCTACCGCTGCCAAGATAAATTTAGGTATTGACTGCAGACGCGCCTTTATGTATAATTATGGCGTAGTGATATTTACGGGTACGTCACTATAAAATTTGAAATATGGAGGACCACAAAATGAGAAAACACAGAATCCTAGCGGGCATTCTGGCCGTGGCACTGGTTCTGTCCCTTGGCGGCGTAAATATTTCCGCCGCAACGGACAGTCCCATGACAGATGCGGCGGAAGTGTCGGTTCCCGAAGGCTACGACGAACAGGACTACCTGAAGATGTATGCCTTTCTGGAAATGGCCGATGCCGATGGCGTCAAAAATGGCACGAAGCTCAACGAGGACTACGACCCCACGGATCCCACCACCTGGGGTACCACCAACGAGAACTACGACCCCGAGGATCCCACGACCTGGCGTACCGGCCAAAACATCACCTGGCGGGAACTGACAACCGGCGAGGGCGAGGATGAAGTCACAGTGCGGTATCTGTTGATCTTCAATGCGCCGGCTTCCGATCTGTGCGGCCAGCTGGATCTGTCTGGCTGTAAATTTCTGCGAGAGGTGTATGTGCAGAATAACACCCTGACCCAGGTGGATGTTTCCGAATCTGCAATTCAGCAGCTGGATTGCAGCGGCAACCGGCTGACAGAGCTGAACGTATCCGGCTGCGGTTTTCTCACGAACCTGGTGTGTGGCAACAACCAGCTCACTGCCCTGGTGCTTGCGGACTGTAACCGGCTGGCCATCGTAGATTGCAGCGGAAATCAGTTGACCGCTCTGGATTTCTCTGCCACCAATGCGCTAACGACCCTCAATTGCGAGAACAACCGGCTGTCTGCCCTGACCTTCAACAATATGAGCTATCCGATCCACGTGGATTGCTCCGGCAACCAGCTGACGGATCTGAACACCTATGTGATGCAATATACCCAGGATCTGGACTGCTCCGACAACCTGTTCACCAGTCTGGATGTAAGAAGCTGCGGTATGCTGGAAACCTTCTCCTGTCAGGGCAACAAGTTGGAGAAGCTAGATCTCAGCTCCAATGGCAAATGCCATGCCCAGCGCCTCACCGCCATTGGGGAAGGCTATGTCGGCTATGCCATGGAGCGGAAAGAAGACGGCGCCACCACGTACACCGCAGTGGCCACCCCTGTGGAGGGCAGCGTGTTCCAGGGCTGGTATACAAACAGAGATTGCACCACCCTGGTTACAACAAATTCCACCATTGACGTTACCGAGATTGCCCCCGCCGATGCTAAGGACTATTACGCCAAATTCGACGAAGGCGGCGGAGCGGTAGAGGTACCCAAGGGCTACAACGTCAACGATTACCTGAAGCTCCGGACATTCCTGGAGCAGACCGATGAGGAGGGCGTGAAGAACGGTTTCAAGCTCAACGAGGACTACACGCCTGACGATGTGACCACCTGGGGCGTCTATGACGAGGAAGAGCCCGATTGGAGCTCCATTACATGGCAGGATGTCAACGGGGAGCTGCGCCCCACCGTAATCATTTTCAACGACTCTGATTTGAGCGGCGAACTGGACTTGTCCGATTGCATTGCCCTTGAGAGGCTGGAGTGCATCAACAATAATCTAACAAAGCTGAATGTTACCAATACAACCAGCCTGGTTTCTCTGGATTGTAATACAAACCAGCTGACCTCGCTGAACATCTCCGGTTGCGCCAAGCTTGGGGTTCTGTTCTGCCAAAACAATCAGCTGACCTCGCTGGACGTATCCGGCTGCACCGAGCTTGTAAATCTGTATTGCGGCAGCAATCGATTGACCTCCCTGGATCTCTCCAAGAACAGCAGTATCATGTTGCTGTTTGCGGAGGTGAATCAGCTGACTGCCCTGGATGTGAGCAGTCTGACGCAACTGTGGATGTTGAACTGCACGGATAACCAGCTTAAGAGCCTGGATGTAAGCAAGTGTACCGCCCTGCGAACACTGTATTGTTCCCGCAATCCCTTGGGAGAGCTGGATGTGTCTAAGAACACCCAGTTGCAAACCCTTTGGTGCCTGGACAACGGGCTGACTCAGCTGGATGTCAGAAAGTGCACCGGGCTGATGAGCTTCATCTGTGACGGCAATCAGCTTACGGAGCTGGATGTCACCAGAAACACCATGCTATCCACCCTGGGTTGCTCCGGCAATCTGCTGGGCAAAATCGATGTGACGCCCCTGGAGTCTCTGCAAAACTTCTACTGCAACGATGCCGGCCTCACGGAGCTGGACCTCAGCAAGAACAGCTACTTGAAGTACTTGCAATGCAAGGACAATCAGCTCACCAGCCTGGACCTCCTTCGGATACACAATCCCATAAGGCATAGTAAAATCCCAATCAACCTCAATCGTGTGGAGAAATGGATGAACATCCTCCCATGCATCTAAAGTCAGCAATACTTTTCCTTCTTGTTCACACTGGTTTAATACAGATGCATCATAAAAGATGGATGTATCTTCTACGTTGATTCGTGGAAATTCTACTTGCAGATATTCCCGAATAGAATCCAGAATTGGAGAATCTCCTACCTCACTCATCATAAGGCTTTGGCCCTCCAAGTCATGAAGTGTAATTATCTTTTTATCAGAAAGTTCATGCCGTTGCGGAACGGCGCAACAAATTTTATAGGTGCCAAGCTGATAAAATGCGCAGCGCTTTAACCATCTGTTTGAATTACACGGAGCAACTATTACGTCAAAATCTTTGCCCAATGTATCAAGCACATTTAATACTGTGCTGGCATTATCGTCATAAGGAATAATCTGTATTTTGAGCATAGGAAATTTTCCGGAAACTTTTTTCAACAATTCCACCAATGGTCTGCATGGATTCATCATGGAATTTCCTATGCGAATAACATAGGGCTGATTTTTTACAATTGCTTGCGCCCTGCTCACAGCATCGTTTGAAAGTTTTATTATTTTGACAGCATCCTTATATATGGACCGACCTGCCTCTGTTAAGGAAACACCACGAGGCCCTCGTTCAAACAGTTTTATGTTCAAGTGCTGCTCAAGAGCATTGATTTGCTTGATAACTGCAGGTGCGGAAATGAATAGCCGATCGGCAGCTTTTGCGAAACTGCCACATTCCGCCGCAGCAATAAATGTGTCTAATTGCAGGTTATACATACTCGCTCTCACCTTCGCAGTAGAAACTTTTGGTTATTGCTATGATAGCGGATATGTTCTTCTCTGTCAAGATACCCAATGCTAAAATAATATCGAACAGTTAGACATTCAAAATCAATGGCAGAACATTGCAGGAGGAAGCTACGGTGAACGAAAAAATGTTAGGTTTTGGATTGATGCGCCTTCCGTTAAGAAGCGACAGTCAAAAAGATATTGACATGGAACAGTTTAAGAACATGGTAGACCTTTTTCTGGAAAGAGGGTTTGACTATTTTGACACCTCTTACGTTTACCACGACGGCGAATCGGAAAATGCGGTCAGAAAAGCTCTCGTGGAACGCCATGACAGAGGCTCCTACCGGCTGGCTTCAAAATTTCCGGCATTTATGGGATTCCATACGGACGAGGAAATAAAAAAGGTTTTTCAGGAGCAGTTGGATAAATGCGGTGTGGAGTATTTTGATTATTACCTGATTCATAGCTTGAACCGAGAGCTGTACGACAATGTAAAAGACACGCCGCTTTTCGACCTTGCAATCAGGTGGCGGGCAGAAGGAAAAATCCGACATCTCGGTCTTTCGTGGCATGACAACGCAGAAGAGCTTGACCGGGTATTAAATGAACACCCGGAAATGGAGTTTGTGCAGATCGTTGTGAATTACTATGACTGGGATGAACCGCTGGTTCAGAGCAGGGAGTGCTACGAAGTAATCCGAAAGCATGGCTGTGAAGTGATCGCAATGGAATCAGTAAAGGGCGGTATGCTTGCCGCTGTTCCGAAAGAAGCAAAGCTGCAAATGCAGTTGGCGCACCCGGATTGGAGTCCGGCAATATGGGCTTTACAGTATGCGGCGAATCTGGACGGGATGATTACCGTGTTAAGCGGTATGTCCACATTGGCGCAGGTGGAGGACAATACGCGGGGGATGCAGGATACAACGCCTTTTACCACTCTGGAAAACAGCGTAATCAAAGCGACAAAAGACGCCTTTATGTGTGACTGAAAAATCCAATGCACAGACTGGCGGAAGATGGATGAAAGCACACCGAACGGAGTGCCGGTTTCAGCGGTAATCCGGGCATACAATACCTGTATGCTGCAAGCCGATCCTACCTTTACCGCCGACTTGAATTATTATTATTTATTCAAAAATTATTGCGGCGATCCCGATTTTGAAGAAGCGGATTACTCGAATTGTACGAAGGCATTGGGCGGTGAGCTGGATGTTAATGCGGCGGTGAAAGAAGCAACGGATTTCATGTTAAAGTATGGATTCAAATAATAAGGAGGAATTTTGAAATGTACAACAATATCAAAGATAAGGTAATTATCATCACAGGAGCTTCCAGCGGCATAGGCGAAGCGCTGGCAAAAAAGCTGGGCGAACAGGGAGGAAAGCTGGTTCTGGCAGCTCGCAGGGCTGACCGCCTGGAAGAATTGGTTAAGGAAATCCGTGAAAACGGCGGAACAGCCGTATATCAAGTGACAGAGTGCGGGACAAAAATCAGGTCATGGCGTTGAAAGATTTTGCCCTACAGTCCTTTGGGAGAATTGATGTATTGGTCAATAATGCGGGCGTTATGCCGACTTCGTTTTTGGAGAATAACGCAACCGATGAATGGGATCGCCTGATCGACATCAACATCAAAGGAGTGCTTTATTGTATCGGAGCTGTGCTTCATCAAATGCGGGAGCAGAAATCGGGGCATATTGTGAATGTTTCCTCTAATGCCGCCTATGATACAATCAACCCGTATTCTACGGTTTACAGTATGACGAAGCACGCCGTTCGGAACATATCGGAAGGGTTGCGGGCAGAGGAGGCAATGAAAGGCTCCAATATCCGTGTGACAGAGATTTGCCCCGGCTCCATTGACACAGAATTGGTAAATACGGTTGTTGACCCGGAAATGCAGGAAGTGGCAAAGATGCTGTTCAGCGATAAAACGAAAATGCTGACTGCGGATGAAATGGCGGACGCAATCGTATTTGCAATCAATGAGCCTGAGAATGTGCTGATCCGCACGTTGGTGGTTCAGCCTACAAAGGCGTGAATCATACGGTATTTTAAGGAGACAGATTATGCGTAAAAAGAAGAAACTGCTTATTACCGCAGTAGTTGTCGTTGCAGCGGTATTCATTGCATGGAGAATGTTTTTCCCGGATTTATTTGTCGGCAGTGTTCCGGCGGATACGGTATCAAAGGGAACTACGTCTATATCAGATGACAGCAATATTCTGATTGCTTATTTTTCTTTGACAGGCAACCGGAATTATCAATCCGATGTGGATGCGGTTTCTTCTGCCAGCCTTACGAACCATGATGGGAAAATCTTAGGTAATGCGGAGGTTCTTGCATTGGCGGCGCAGGAAACTACGGGCGGCGATCTTTTCTTCATTGAGGTCAGCGATAAATACCCGGAGAGCTTTGACGGGACTTCCGAACGGAGCAGCTCGGAGCAGGCAGAGGATGCCCGTCCAGAGCTGGCGGCACATATTGAGGATATGACACCGTATGATACGGTCATTCTGATTTACCCGGACTGGTGGGGCGGCTTGCCGCAGGCAGTGCTTACGTTTTTGGAAGAATATGATTTCTCAGGCAAGACAATTCTTCCGATTGCAACCAGTCAAGGCAGCGGTCTTGGTTCCGGCCCGCGGCAGATTTCCTCTGCTTGTCCGGGAGCGACTGTTGCGGATGGACTTTCGGCAAACGATGCGTCCAGTGTCAGCAGCTTCTTAACTGATGCAGGGCTTTCCAAATGATATAGGTAGATTTTTTTAGAACACGTCGCTCGCGGCAGGAGGTGATGAATTTATGCGAAAAAAGCAGATGATAAAAATAATGGTTGATATAGCTATGCTGATATTGCTGTTTCTGTTGATGTCGAGGCACATAACGGGAAATCTGCTGCATGAGTGGCTGGGAATGGGGATTTTTGTCTTATTTATCATTCATCACGTCCTGAACATTTCATGGTGGAAGAATATGGGGAAAGGACGTTACAGCCGGTTCCGAAAGGTTCAGACAATGCTTGATATGCTGATTCTGGCGGATATGCTCGCAATGATGATAAGCAGTATTTTATGCTCTCAATATGTTTTTTCCAGTCTGCATATCAGAGGAACCATGCTGGGCAGGATAATTCATCTGGCTGGTTCCTATTGGGCGTTTGTCCTGTTATCACTCCACCTGGGATTGCATTTTCCTATGTTTGCAAGCATGGCGAAAAAGCGGCTTGGAGCAGAGAAATATGTAACTATGGGGAAGGCATTCCGATGGCTTTTCTATCTGACAGCTTTGTATGGCGTATTTGCATTTATCCAACGTGATTTATGGCACTATATGCTTTTGCTGACGCACTTTGCATTTTTTGATTATGAGGAATCGGCAATTTTCTTCCTGCTGGATTATCTTGCGATTTCCATAACTTTTGCTTTTATCGGCTCCCGCATAGCAAAGTGGGCTGTCCATCCTGTGACGGAAAAGAAAATGGGAAAATGAAAAGAGAGGATATTCAGTTTTGGAAAAAACAATAGATATGACGCAGGGAAATCCTATGAAGCTGTTAGTGAGATTTTCCCTGCCGATCTTAATCGGCTATTTATTTCAGCAGGTTTATACACTGGCTGACAGAATCATTGTCGGGCAGTTTGTAGGCGCGAATGCGTTTTCCGCAGTTGGTTCCACTACCGCTATCACTTCCATGTTCATGTCCATGTGCATGGGGATTTCAACCGGGACAGGCGTTGTTGTAGCACAGTATCATGGAGCCGGGGATGAAAAAAGGACAGCGGCGGCGATTGCAAACGGCGTATATATCAATCTGATTATTACAGTTATTATGACGGTTGTTTCGCTCATGGCGACAAATCCGATTTTACGGCTTTTGAATACGCCGGAAACGCTGATGCGGGACGCTTCTTCCTATATGATGATTTATATGGGAGGTCTGATTGCTGTTACCGCATATTATGTGCCCTTTTCTATTTTACAGGCATTGGGCGATTCAAAGACGCCTTTGATATTTCTGATCTTTTGCAGCATCTTAAACATTGTACTGGACATTATTTTTGTGGTTCCACTCGGCATGGGCGTAAATGGTGCGGCGATTGCAACAATCCTCGCTCAGATTATTGCGGCGGTCTGTTGTGTGGCTTATACCTACAAGAAAATATCCGTCGTGCGGCTGGCATTGAAAAATGCCAGACCGGACAGAAATCTTCTTGTGAAAATGACAAAGCTCGGTATTCCGACAGGGTTTCAATATTCGCTTATGTATCTGTCCAGCATTATTCTTCAAAGAGTTGTAAACGGATTCGGAGAAAGCGTGATCGGCGCCTTTACCGCAACAACGCAGATGGAGGTTTTAGTGGAGCAGATTTATACGTCTATGGGAGCCGCAATGGTTACATATACCGGGCAGAACATGGGCGCAGGCCGGATAGACCGGATTGGAAAAGGGCTGCGTGATGCGCTGTCGATCAGTACGCTTCTTTCTGTTCTGATTATGGCAGTATTCTGGCTTTTTGCAAATCCGATTATGGGGATATTTGTGGATGACTATGAGATTATCTCAATAGCAGCGAGAGGAATACGGATTACTTCCCTGTTCTTTGTTGCGTTTGGCGCAGTACGGATTATCCGGTATCTGTTCAGCGGGGCCGGGGATGCGGTCTATTCCTTGATGAATGGAGTGATTGAAATTGCGGCCCGTATTATACTGGTGCTTTTCTTAACCTCGATTCCGTCCATAGGGATTTGGGGAATCTGGTTCACAACAGGGCTTACATGGCTGATAACAGCCCTCTTTGCCTTATGGCGGTATAAGAGCGGCAAATGGAAAACAAAAGCGCTGATTTCTAAGTAAATTTAAGAAAATATGGAGGAATTATTATGCAGACAGTGAAATTAAACAATGGTGTGGAAATGCCTGTTATTGGGTATGGCGTGTTTCAGATTGAGGATGCCAGCGAGTGCGAACGGTGTGTGCTGGATGCCCTTGATGCGGGCTATCGGCTGATTGACACGGCGCAGGCATATTACAATGAGGAAGCGGTTGGACGGGCGCTTCAAAAGACCAGCGTTCCGAGAGAAGAAATCTTTTTGACGACAAAGGTATGGGTAACGGAGTTCGGTTACGAGAAAGCAAAAGCCTCTGTTCTGGAATCCATGCGCAAGCTGCAGGTGGAATATCTCGACCTTGTGTTGATTCATCAATGCCTATCGGATTATTACGGTGCGTACCATGCTCTTGAGGATTTATATGCGGAGGGAAAAATCCGGGCGATTGGCGTTTCCAATTTCTCGGCGGAACGGATGGCGGATATTGCTACGTTCAATAAAGTGGTTCCCGCTGTAAACCAGGTGGAGACGCATTTGTTCTGGCAGCAGCATGAGCTTCATAAGTGGATGGAGAAATATAATGTTCAGCATGAAGCATGGGGGCCGTTGGCACAGCACCGGATCAAAGAGATTATCGAGAATCCGGTTGTAAAGGAAATTGCGGAGAAATATGGAAAAACACCGACACAGGTAGCTTTGCGTTATACGGTACAGAGAGGAATTGTTGTCATTCCGAAAACCACCAGTAACGCATGGAAGAAAATCTGGATTTGTTTGATTTTTCATTGACTGAGGAAGATATTGAAAAACTAAAGGCGCTGGATGAAGATAAATCCCTTTGGTGCGCTTATGACGATCCGATGATTGTGGAGTATGCGATGAGCTAACGATAAAAGCACTGTTTTGAGATGTAAATTGGATATCGCATTTATCAAGATACCACAAAACAGCTATAACAATAAGGAGATAAATAATGGCAACTGTGTTGATCGCGTATTATTCAAGAAAAGGCGAAAATTATTGGGACGGTCAGATTGTCAGTCTTGCTAAAGGGAATACGGAAATCATAGCAGCTATGATCCAAAAAACAATCGGCGGGGATCTGTTTGAAATTGATACAGTTAAGTCGTACCCAGAGGATTATACAGCCTGTACCAAGGTAGCACAGGAAGAACTTCGTAAAAATGCCCGTCCTAAATTAAAAAAATATCTGGAAAGCATGGATGCGTATGATACCATTTTTGTGGGATATCCGAACTGGTGGGGAACCTGTCCGATGGCTGTTTTTACATTTTTAGAACATTATAATTTGACAGGCAAAAGAATTATCCCATTCTGTACAAATGAGGGTAGCGATATGGGAAGTAGTGAGCAAGACTTGAAAAAAGTCTG
>OLRQ01002779.1_pt1 | contig 9940 bp, 6 predicted proteins | sample 1671971 | NCBI WGS metagenome assembly OLRQ01 (sample SAMEA3136631, study PRJEB25190) | human gut metagenome | biome: human gut; feature: human-associated habitat; material: faeces | place: Austria | collected 2013 | reverse complement strand
CTGCTTATTGCTTTGCGCAATTGAAGCAGGGGACTTGCTTGATTCGGTTAAAAAATAGGAAACAGAAGAAAAAGGAGTAAGCAAAACGCATGGGAATCAGATTAATAGCAAGTGATCTGGATGGAACCTTATTTACGGATGAAAAGGCCATTTCAGACGAGACACGCAGGACATTAGAGGAGGTTACGGAAAAAGGAATTTTGTTTGTTCCGTGTACCGGAAGGGCATTTGCTTCCGTTCCGGAGCTGGTGCAGACGCTTCCTGGCGTTCAGTATATGATCGTATCAAATGGAGCCGCAATTTACCGTGTGGAAGATGGCGAGCGGATATATGGCTGTACGCTTTCCGTCGATTCGGTGGAGCGGATTCTGGAGCTTCCGATGTCGGAGGAGATGACATTCGAAGTACAGATTCAGGGACAGTCCTATACGGAGCAGCGCTACATTGATGATCCGGCCCGATTCGGGGCGACCGGTTTTGGCGTACAGTATATCCGGACGACCCGACATGCCGTGGAGGATATACAGGCGTTTGCCCAAAAACATAAGGCAGAGCTGGATGGTATGGCTTTCGTGAGTGCGGATCAGATGCTGCGGGAATCCTTTTGGAAGCAATTGGAGGATTCTGCGCAGGATATCCGTATCACATCTTCGATTCCACATCTGATCGAGATCGGTCACATCGACGCAGACAAGGGAAAGACGCTTGGACATTTTCTGCAGATGCGCGGCATCCCTGCAGATGAAGCGATGGCATTCGGCGATGCAGGAAATGATATCTCGATGCTTACAGCAGTCCGGTACGGGTTTGCGATGGCAAATGCGACTGACGAGTGCAAGGCTGCAGCATATGCGGTCGCAGAAGAGAATAATGCGGACGGTGTGGCGAAGGTGATCCGGAAATATTGTCTGTAAAATTTCAAAACAAATAAATTCTCTCTGTGATGTTTCGGAATTTCATGGTAGAATAGAAAGCACCAAAGAAAAGAAATCAAAAAGTACACGGGGGTAAAATGTATGCTTTACACAATTAAAAATGAAGCACTGAAGGTCGTGATCGATAATCACGGCGCAGAGCTGCATTCCATCCAGACGCTGGATGGCACGGAGTATCTCTGGCAGGGTGATCCGGCAGTCTGGAACGGACAGGCGCCGAATCTGTTTCCGTATGTGGCCCGGCTGACAGATCAGAAGTACACCTTTGAGGGCAAAGAGTATTCCATGAAGATTCACGGGTTTATTAATGCAGTGGATCTGTATGTGGAGACGGAGGAACGGGATCAGATCACGTTCCGCTATGACAGCGGCGAGGAGACGCTGACACAGTATCCCTTCCCGTTTATCTACCGAATCACCTATCTGCTCGACGGTCATACATTAAAGATCACGAACAAGGTAGAAAATATCGGGGAGAAACGCATGTATTTTGGCCTTGGCGGACATCCAGGCTTCAATGTACCGCTGGAGGCGGGACTTTCCTTTGAGGATTATTGTCTGGAGTTTTCAGAAAAGGCAAATCCATCCAGAGTCCTCTTCACAGATGACTGCTATCGAACCGGTGAAAATGTGGACTATCCGCTGGAAGACGGTGTGCGCATCCCACTGCACCATGATCTCTTCGATCGTGATGCGATCGTATTGAAAAATGTCGATCACCGCGTGACGATCCGTTCTGATAAAGGAAAGCGTGCCGTGAGCCTTTTCTTCCCGGACTTTCCGGCGATCGGTTTCTGGCACATGCCGAAGATGGAGGCACCTTATGTGTGTCTGGAGCCATGGAGATCTCTTCCGTCAAGAAAAGGTATTGTGGAGGATTTCGCGCAGCAGGAGGATCTGGTTGCGCTGGATGGCGGCAAGATCTATGTAAATAAGTGGAGCGTGGATATTTTAGAGTAGAGGATGCGGAGCGGATTTTAGCTGAGATATGTCCCGTCGGAAAAGTCAGGCTGGCTAATTGTCCGCGGGAATAAAAACGGGTCACGGCGACAATGCCATGACCCGTTTTATTCCTGCGGTGTGCAATCCTAAAACACCTCAAATGTACAGACAGGAGGAGCGCATGAAATTTTTCCATTTATCCGATTTACATATCGGGCTGAAGATGATGAACCGGGATCTGCTGGAGGATCAGCGCTATATTTTCCAACAGGTGACAGCACTGGCGGAAAGGGAGCAGCCGGATGCTATCGTGATCGCCGGGGATATTTATGACAAGGCCGTGCCGTCGGCGGAGGCGGTAGGGCTGTTCGATGAGCTGATCGTCGGACTTCGGATGGCTGTGCCCAAGGCGGCGATCATGCTGATCAGCGGCAACCATGACAGCGCACCGCGTGTGAACTGTTTTCGAAGCGTGCTTTGTGCACAGAATCTGTATATGATCGGAATGCCGCCGCAGACAGAGGCAGATCAGATCGCACAGGTGACCTTAGAGGACACCTGCGGACCGGTTCATTTTTATCTGCTTCCGTTTGTGCGTCCGTCCATGGTAAAACCAATTCTCGGAACCGACGAGAACGGTGTCAATTTTTCTTATGATGAGACGGTGCGTCGGCTGCTGGCAAGAGAATCGATCAATACCACGGAGCGAAATGTGCTCGTCACACATCAGTTTTATCTTCCGGCGGGGAAGCTGGCAGAGGAGATTGAGCGGATGGATTCGGAGACGCGGACGGTCGGGAACATCGATCAGATCAGGACAGATATGCTGGAGCCATTTGACTATGTGGCGATGGGGCATATCCATAAGCCGATGCAGGTCGGAGCAAAGCAGTACGTGTATTGTGGGACGCCGTTGGCGTGTTCTGTGAGCGAAGCCGGTCAGGAAAAGGGAATCCGTATGGTTGAACTGAAGGAAAAAGGAGCAGAGCCAAAGATCACGGTGCTTCCGCTTGTACCGTTGCGACAGGTGCGGGTGGTGAAGGGAAGCCTGACAGAGGTATTGCAGCAGGCCTGTGAGGACTATGCGACGATCATTCTGACTGACCGTGTAGACCTGGATGTGATCGATCTGCAGGAACGGCTGCATGCGGCATTTCCGTATCTGCTGGAAATTCGTCGAGAGGGATTGCGGACGGTCAGTTATGAACGACAGCAGACGGAAGAGGCAGTGCGGAATCCATACGAGCTGTGCAGCGGTTTTTTTCAGGAACTGGACGAGGAAGAGAAAAGACTGCTGAGGGATGTTTTGCAGACCGTACAGGAGGTGAAATGAGATGAGACCCACCCATCTGACGCTACAGGCGTTCGGTTCCTATGGGGAACGGACAGAGATTTCATTTGAACGGACGAATCAGAACTTGTTTTTGATCACGGGTGATACCGGAGCTGGGAAATCGACGATTTTCGATGCGATTGTATTTGCTCTTTATGGGGAGGCAGGGTCTACCGCGAATAAGAAAGATGGTGTCGTACTGCAAAGTCAGTATGTCGACTATGCGCAGGAGCCATTTGTGGAGCTGGTCTTTTCTGAAGGAAATGGCAGCGACCGCAGAATTTATACAGTGCGACGTGTGCCAAGGCATCTGAAACGGATCACGCGAGGAGCTGCCAAGGGAACCGGGACACGGGAGATCACCGGAAATGTGACTCTGACTATGCCGGATGGCAGCGATTATCCGGCAAAAGAGGCAGACGCAAAATTAGAGGAGATTGTCGGATTGACAAAGCACCAGTTTATGCAGGTGGCAATGATCGCACAGGGAGAATTTATGGAGCTTCTACGGGCAAAATCAGACGCAAAAAAGCTGATTTTCAGGAAGCTGTTCCATACGGAGCTGTATGCACAGGTGACGGAGGAGCTTGCGAACCGCAGACGGGAGAAGGAGCGGGAGCTTGCGATTGTGCGGACGATGGTTCAGACGGCGGTTGCCCGGGTGAGCGTTCCCGGGGATTATGAGAGGGCAGAGCTGCTCAGCCAGCAAAAGGAGCGGGTGCTCTTTGGCGAACTGTCGACCATGGAAGCGTTTCTGGAGGAATTACGGCTGCTGTGCAGCTGTCTGAAGAAGCATTGTCAGGAGATAAAAAACGAATGTGAGGCAGTTGTTGAACGCCGGGATCAGGTAAAGGCTATTGCGGTAGAGGCAGAGCATATCGAGAAGCTGTATGTGCAGCTGCATCAGGCGGAAAAAGAGCTGCAGATGTGTGAGACAGAAAAGGATAAGATGCAGGCACTTGCCGAGCTTACCAGAAAGCTCCCGGTGGTCTGGACACTGCAGAGTATGTATCAGCGCATGGAGGATGCACGGACTCAGCTGGCGGAAACAAAGAAAGAGCAGCACCGGCTGCAGGCTGCGATTCCAAAGTATCTGGAGCAGGAGCAGGCTGCAGCAGGGGCAGAGAAGCTGCAGAAGGAACATCTGGATATTTGGAATGAAAAGCTTGGTCAGACGGCTGCGCAGGTGGAGAAGGCGCAGGAGCTGTTTGAAAGGATTGCACGGGAGAAGCAGAAGCAGGCAGAACGAAAGCAGGTGCTGGAAAAAGCGGAGCAAATGGAAAAAAGAGCGCAGAATGCACAGCTTCAGCAAGAAGAACAGACCGGATTGTGGAAAACGCAGATGGAGGCGCTTCAGACTGTGGATAAGCGCCAGGCACTCTGGGAACAAAAGCATACTGAGGCAGAGGAGCTGCTTGGGGACTGGAGAGAGCTTGGAGCGTTGCGAAACGAGATGCGGATTCTTCAGAAATCCGGCATGGAACTGCAGGAGTGTTATGCAAAGGTTCGGCAGGAGTATCAGGCTAAGCATGCGTACAGTGAGCAGGTACGGCAGGCTTTTCTGGATGCACAGGCAGGCTTTCTGGCACAGCAGCTGGTCGAAGGAGAGCCCTGTCCGGTCTGTGGTTCGAAAAGTCATCCGGCTCCGTGTCAGATTCAGCCGGATTTGCGCACCCTGTCGCGGGATGCAGTCGATCGGGCCAGAGCGGAGGCAGAGAAGCTTCAGGCCGAGCAGGAGCAGCTGGCCGGGGAAGCAAGAGAGGCAGCGGTGCAGTGGCAGGAGAAGAAAAAGGTATTTGCAGATATGGGGCAGCGTTTCTTACAGCGGATAAAAAGAAATATTTCCGTTGCCTCCGAACAGCCTTCCTTTGCAGAAATGCAGGGGCTGCTGGATGCGTGGAATCGGGAGCTTCAGACAGAAGGAGAACGCATCCGGGCCGGGCAGGAGCAGCTGAAAAAGCTGCAGGCATCTCTTACGCAGGCAGAGACGCGAAAAAGACAGCTGCAGGAGGAACTGGAGCAGGCGCAGCAGGAGGTAAAAACCGCGGCAGCCGCTTTTGAGGGAAGCTGCGCGGCGCTTGAGAGCCTTCAGACTTCTTCCGACTTTCCGGATGCAGCGTCTGCATCACGTGTGCTTGCAAAAGCGAAAGCCCAAAAGGAGGCACAGGAGGAACGTTACAGAGCCGCAAAGCAGGCAGCAGAGAATGCAATGCAGCAGCGAAGAAAGGCAGAAGCCTTGCTGCAGCGCTATGAAACAGATATTCCGGTGCAGCAGCGTCAGCTGCAGGAACGACGGACTCAGTATGAGAGCGAGCTTTCTGAACGGAAGCTTTCTGAGGCAGAATGGAAGGCGCTGGCAGGGATTTATCGCCGGGAACAGGAGGAGCCGTTCCGGGCACAGATCGATGCATATACTCGCAGATATGCGGCAGCGGAAAAGCTGGCAGCAGCTGCGAAGGAGGCAATCGGAGAAAGGCCTCAGCCGGATATGGAGGTGATTCGGGCACAGATGGCAGAGACGGAGCGGCGGCTTCAAAATGTGCAGAAACGCCAGGAGCAGGTGCAGCAGCTGTATCGGGAAAATACTGCGGTGCTTTCGGAGCTTTTGCCAAAGCTTACGAAGCGGCAGCAGCTGGTCGAAGAGCATGCACGGCTCGATACTCTGTATCGGATGGCATCCGGAAATGTCAGTGGTGCCCGGATGGATCTGGAGACCTATGTACAGCGGTATTATCTGGAAAAGATTCTGCAGTCTGCCAACTGCAGATTTTACGAAATGTCTGCCGGCCAGTTTGAACTGAGGATGTATGAGCTGGAAAAGGCCGGAGAGGGAAAGAACCGGGGACTGGATCTTATGGTATACTCTAACGTGACCGGGAAAGAGCGGGAGGTGCGGACGCTTTCAGGAGGAGAATCTTTCATGGCAGCTCTGTCGCTTGCACTTGGGATGGCGGACCAGATTCAGGAGAGTTCGTCTGCGATCCGGCTGGATATGATGTTTATTGATGAAGGCTTTGGCTCTCTGGATGAGCATTCCAGAAGTCAGGCCGTGCGCGTGCTGCAGGAGATGGCGGGCGGTTCCCGACTGATCGGAATCATTTCCCATGTGACCGAACTGAAGCAGGAGATCGAGGATCAGCTGATCGTCCGGAAGGATGAGACCGGCAGTCATGTCCGCTGGCAGATCAGCTGACAATCTGACATATTTTCATAAAAAGTTCATAATAATTGGTGGAAACTGCTACTTGACGGATGACACGCTACTTGTTATAGTATGAATAGAACAAAGAAAAATGTTCAACACCGAGTAGCTGCTTCGCAGCTTATCAGAAGGAGTTTGCACTCCTCCTGATACAAGCAAGCCACCCCTGTTGCTTATTGCTCCGCGCAATTGAAACAGGGGTCTTGCTTGACTCGATAAAAAATAGATTTCCAGGCTGGCATCAGATATAACAATGGCTGTGAGATGGGAAGGTGACAGATATGGCAGCAAAGAGAGATTATTATGAAGTGCTTGGCGTCAAAAAGGACGCTGATGAAAATACAATCAAAAAAGCATACCGGAAGCTGGCGAAAAAGTATCATCCGGATTCCAACGCCGGAGATGCCGGTGCGGAGCAGAAATTCAAGGAGGTCACTGAGGCCTACAATGTGCTCAGTGATAAGGAGAAGCGAAAGCTCTATGACCGGTTCGGACATGCGGCCTTTGATGGCAGTGCACCGGAAGGCGGCTACGCGGGTGCCGGAAACGGAGCCGGCTTTGGCGGCTTTGGCGGAAGCGGTTTTCATGGCTTCGGCGGTGGAAATCCTGGCGGCTATCAGGAGTATCATTTTGAGGGCGGCGATATGGATGACATCTTAAAGCAGATGTTCGGCGGAACCGGCGGCTTTGGAAGCAGAAAAGGTTCGCAGCGCGGCTTCCGTGGCTTCGACGGTGGCAATGGTGGCTTCTATCAGTACGGAAACGGTGCAGGCAATGGCGGTTTCCATGGCTTCGGCGGGGACTATGATGAGAATGGTGAAGATCTGCATGCAGATGTATCGATCAACTTCGATGAGGCAGCCTTTGGCTGTGAGAAGCGGATCACGCTCTCAGACAGCCGGGGCGGCGCAGGTAAGACCTTGCAGGTACACATTCCGGCGGGTATCGATACCGGCAAGAGTATCCGGCTGCGTGGAAAGGGCATGCCGGGTATTGGAAAGGGCGCTCCGGGTGATCTGCTGCTGCGTGTGACCGTCGGCGAAAAGCCGGGCTTTGAGCGGAAGGGCTCGGATGTATACACCACGGTGCAGATTCCGTTTACGACGGCTGTATTTGGCGGCGAGGCGGTTGTGCCGACGCTGTATGGCAATGTGGTCTGCAAGATCCGCGAGGGTACGCAGTCCGGCACGAAGATCCGCTTAAGAGGCAAGGGTATTGTGTCAATGAAGGATGCTTCGGTGCATGGCGATCAGTATGCAGTGGTTCAGATTGCGGTGCCGACCCGCTTAAGCGAGGAGGCAAAGCGGAAGCTGAAGGAATATGAGGCAGCAGCCCAAGGTGCTGAAAGGACAAGGCAAAGAGGAGCGGCATAATGCTGCAGAAGCCTGAAAAATAGGGTGGTGCGATGGCATATAAATATGAGAAGGTAAATCAACAGCTGCTGGTTCCTCAGATCGAAGATCAGCTGCTGATGTATATACAGGAGAAAAACATTGCGATAGGATCGAAGCTTCCAAGTGAATATAAGCTGGCAGAACTATTCGGAGTTGGAAGGAGCACTATCCGGGAAGCAGTTAAGAGCCTTGTTACGAAAGGGATTCTTGAGGTAAAAAGAGGATCCGGAACTTTCGTGACGTCGACAAAGAGGGTTGCGGATGATCCGCTTGGTTTCGCACAGTTTGAGGATAAATACAGGCTGGCGATGGAGCTGTTTGAAGTAAGAATTCTCCTTGAGCCGGAGGTCGCAGTCGCGGCGTGCCGGAATGCGACGGAGGATGATAAAAAGCATATCAAAGAACTGTGTGATGAGGTAGAGCGGTTATATCTTGAAGGAAAAAATCATATTCAAAAGGATATGGAGTTTCATGAGGCAATCGCAAAGTGCAGTGGAAACCGTGTGGTAGAGGTGCTGATACCGGTTATTCTTACAGCCATTACCACGTTTGCAAATCTGACAAACAGGAAATTGCAGAAGGAGACGATAGAAACGCACAGGGCGATTACAGATGCGATGCTCCAAGGAGACAGTATGGGGGTAAAATGTGCGATGATTATGCATCTTACCTATAACCGTCAGATGCTGATTGAAATGACCCGGATAGATAAAAGTGATCAGACAAGTTGAAATGACAGCTATTAAATGAATTCAATAAAATACACAAAAAACCAACCTTTTTAACAAAAAGAGGTTGGTTTTTTTGTTAAAAAAATGGAAAACACATGTAGATTTGAAACAACTTGCGATAAGATGAATGAAATTATATACTTAGGGTAAGATACAAAAGACGTCGGATGTATATGAAAAATGAAAAACAAAACCTGTAAATGTATGGAGGAGTAAAATGAGTGAAGTAACAGCATTAGATCCTGCCCGGCTGGTGACAGCTGCGGTGGTCGGACTGGTTTTATTATTGGTATTGATAATAAAATGTAAAATTCATGCGATGTTATCCATTCTGCTCGGAGCGATAACGATCGGTATGATAGCAGGTATGCCGTTTTCAGAGATTGTTTCGGCCGTGAATGATGGTATCAGCAATACGTTAAAGGGAATTGCATTGCTGGTTGGCCTTGGTTCTATGTTTGGGGCAATACTGGAGGCATCAGGAGGAGCGCAGACGCTTGCGGTAACGATGGTGAAAAGATTTGGCGATGAAAAGGCCGCATGGGCACTCGGATTGACCGGACTTGTGATCGCAATCCCGGTATTCTTTGATGCAGGGCTGATCATTTTAATACCGCTCGCGTTTTCACTGGCAAAGCGGACAAAACGGTCGACTCTGTGTTACGCGATTCCGCTGCTGGCGGGACTTGCAGTCGGACATGCATTTATACCGCCTACACCGGGTCCTGTGCTTGTGGCAACGATGCTGAATGTTGACCTTGGCTGGGTGATCTTGATCGGTCTTGCGTGCGGTACTGTGGCATTGATTATTGCGGGGCCTATATGGGGCGCGTATTGCGGAAAGAAATATATGGTTCCGGTTCCGGAGCATGTCGCAAAGCAAGAGGACATGGATGAGTCAAAGCTTCCGAAATTCAGCACAATTGTGCTCATTATTGCGATTCCGCTTGTGCTGATTATTCTGAAATCACTTGCTGGCGTTGTCCCGTCCATGCATTCCTTATCTCCGGTACTGACCTTCCTTGGAGAGCCGTTTGTGGCACTGTTGATTGCGACGCTGACAGCCATGTTTGTGCTTGGAAAAAAACACGGCTATACGATGGAAGAGCTTGAAAAAATAATGACGAAATCGCTGGAGCCGACCGGTCTGATTTTACTTGTAACGGCCTGCGGTGGTGTGCTCAGATATATTCTTCAGTATTCAGGGCTGGGAGATCTGATCGGCAACGCGGTAGCTTCTGTAAATATGCCGATTGTTGTAGTTGCTTTTATTGTAGCGGCACTGGTAAGAATTTGTGTAGGCTCATCGACCGTGGCAATGACGATGGCTGCCGGAATCATAGCGGCAATGCCGGGGATTTCCGAATTGTCGCCGCTCTATCTGGCATGTGTCGTAGCGGCGG
>OLRQ01002775.1_pt1 | contig 9967 bp, 10 predicted proteins | sample 1671971 | NCBI WGS metagenome assembly OLRQ01 (sample SAMEA3136631, study PRJEB25190) | human gut metagenome | biome: human gut; feature: human-associated habitat; material: faeces | place: Austria | collected 2013 | reverse complement strand
CTTAGCAGCTGCCGCACCTCGCTCGCCGTATCGGCACTTAGAATTATGCGGTATTTCCTTAACCGCACGCCGCCACAGCTTCCACCGCCGTTTCCAGTCCGCGGGCAATTTGGCGCAGGTCCATGCTGGGGGTGCCCAGCGGCTTATTGATGACCTGCTCCATCGCATAGGGCACATGGATGAACCCTCCGCGCACATTGGGGTACTTTTTATCGATGAGATACAGCAGGGTATACAGCAAATAGTTGCACACATAGGTGCCCGCCGTGTAGGAGACCGCGGCCGGTATCCCGGCATCCCGCATCCGCTGCACCATGGCTTTTACGGGCAGGGAGGTGAAGTAAGCGGTCTCACCGTCCTCCCGGATGGGCACATCCACAGGCTGATACCCGGCATTGTCCGGGATGCGGCCGTCCATAAAGTTGATGGCTACTTTTTCCGGGGTGATAGCCGCGCGGCCGCCCGCCTGTCCCACGCAGATGACCGCATCGGGTTTATGCCGCTGCATAGCGTCCTCCAGAACCGCACCGGCGCGGTGGAACCGGGTTGGGACTTCCAACTTGATGATCTCGGCCCCGGCAATGGTGTCAGGCAGCAGTTTGACTGCCTCATAAGCCGGGTTGACGGTCTCGCCGCCGAAGGGATCGAAGCCGGTAATTAAAATTTTCATGGCAGAGCGCCTCTTTTCGCAGTTTTTTGCCATTATAGCATATCTGCCTCTCCATCTCAAGCGCCGTGCCACACCGCACTTTTTGCCGTAATCCTCCCCATTTACGCATTTTTTAATGATTCATGAACATTTCTTTACAGATTTATTATAAGTTTTAGTTGACAAACACTCTCCATGCCGTATAATGTATCTTGTGTGTGCATCTATAGGGTAAATCTTTTATGCCCTGACACATTGGCGTTGTATGTGCTGCTTGTAGCGGACCTGTCCACCGGGACCGTGTAACAAACCTTTGCGGGGCGGCATAATTGGCGCTGACTCGTTAAGTGCCTTGTGCCGGCCTAAGGAAGAAACGGTGCGAAAAGAAAGTGCTGTAACGGGAAATTCCGCAAAGGGGGATGCAATAATAATGAATGAGAATCTCATCGTATCGCTGAAAGACATTGTTGTTGATTTTGACGGGCAGAAGGTCCTGGACGGGCTTTCCCTCGACATTCACGACAAAGAGTTCGTTACGTTCCTTGGCCCTTCCGGCTGCGGCAAAACGACCACTCTGCGCGTGATTGCCGGGTTTATTACCCCAAAATCCGGCAATGTCTTTTTTGATGGCAAAGACATCGCCGACCTGCCACCCTATAAGCGCCAGGTCAACACAGTGTTCCAGAAGTATGCGCTTTTCCCGCATCTGAACGTCTTTGAAAATGTGGCGTTCGGCCTGCGCCTGAAAAAGTTGCCGGAGGAAGAGATCCGCCCGAAAGTTCTGGAAATGCTGGAGACCGTCGGTCTGAAAGGCTTTGAGCGGCGCAGCATCCATCAGTTGTCTGGCGGCCAGCAGCAGCGTGTGGCCATCGCCCGCAGCCTAGTCAACCAGCCTCGCGTGCTGCTGCTCGACGAGCCCCTGGGTGCCCTGGACCTGAAGCTGCGCAAAGAGATGCAGCTGGAGCTTAAGCGCCTGCAGCGCGAGATGAATATCACCTTCGTTTATGTCACCCACGACCAGGAAGAAGCCCTGACCATGTCGGACACAGTCGTGGTCATGTCCGGCGGCAAAATCCAGCAGATCGGTTCGCCGCAGGATATTTACAACGAGCCCAAGAACGCCTTTGTCGCCCGCTTTATCGGTGATTCCAACATCGTGGACGGCGTGATGCTGCGTGACTTTTTCGTCAACTTCGGCGGTCATGACTTTACCTGTGTGGACCGCGGCTTCAAGCCCAACGAGCCGGTGCAGGTCGTCATCCGTCCCGAGGACGTGCAGATCGTGCCGCCGTCTGTCGGCATGCTGACTGGCCTGGTGCGCGAGGTCATCTTCAAGGGCGTACATTTTGAAATGCACGTGGATGTGGAAGGCTATGAGTGGCTGATCCATTCCACCCAGGCAAGTCAGCCCGGCGAACTGATCGGCATGAACATCGGCCCCGACGAAATTCATATCATGAAGCGTTCGGAGGTGTAAGCGATGCTTAAATCCAAGACCTCCCGCTGGCTGGCCGGGCCGTATCTGCTCTGGATGGCCGCTTTCATCATCGTTCCGCTGTTCATCGTCATCTGGTATGCACTGACCAACGCAGATGGCCAATTCACGCTGGATAACCTGACCCAGATTGGCCGCTACTCCAGCGTTTTCATGCGCAGTTTGATTCTGGCTGCCGTGTCCACGGCCATCTGCCTGGTCATGGCATTTCCCGTTGGCTATTTTCTCTCCCGCCTGCGTGCCAACAAGCAGCATATCATGCTCATGCTGGTCATGCTGCCCATGTGGATGAACTTTCTGCTGCGCACCTATGCGTGGATGACTTTGCTGGAGAAGAACGGCCTCATCAACAAGTTTTTTGGCCTATTCGGCCTCGGACCCTTTAACATGATCAACACCTCCGGCGCAGTGGTGCTGGGCATGGTGTACAACTACCTGCCGTTTATGATCCTGCCCATCTACACAGCCATGACGAAGATCGACAACTCGGTCATCGAGGCTGCACAGGACCTGGGCTGCAACGTCTGGCAGATCTTGCTCCGTGTGCTGGTTCCTTTGACCGGCCCCGGCATTGCCACCGGCATCACCCAGGTGTTCGTGCCTGCGGTCTCTACCTTTATCATCAGCCGTATGCTGGGCGGCGGCTCCAACCTGCTGATCGGCGATTTGATTGAGCTGCAGTTCCTGGGCAATTCCTACAACCTGAACCTTGGCTCTGCCATGAGCCTGGTGCTGATGGTCATCGTCCTGCTGTGCATGAGCTTCACCTCCAGCTTTGATGAGTCCGAGATGGAAGGGGTGATGTAAGATGAACAAAAAGCAATCTGTTCTCTTGCAGCGCACCTATATCATCCTGGTGTTCTGCTTTATGTACCTGCCCATCGCGGTCATGATTGCCTTTAGCTTTAACGAGAGCAAGTCCCGTTCCAACTTCACCGGCTTTACCCTGGGCTGGTACAAGAGCCTGTTCCACAACGAAATGATCCTCTCGGCGCTGGGCCTCAGCCTGGTGCTGGCGCTGGTATCCAGCGTGGTAGCTACCGTACTGGGTACACTGGCTACCATCGGCATCAACTCGATGTCCCGCAAAAGCCAGCTCATCATCAACAACATCAGCTATGTGCCTGTCGTCAACCCCGAGATCATCACCGGCGTTTCGCTGATGCTGCTCTTCGTCATGGCGCAGAATTTCGGCATCGGCGGCGAGAGCGGCATCTTCGGCTGGTTCACGCTGTTGATTGCCCATATTACCTTTAATATTCCGTATGTCATCTTCAACGTAGGCCCCAAGCTGCGCCAGCTGGACCCCAGCCTGTACAACGCAGCGATGGATCTGGGCTGCACGCCGCGGCAGGCCTTCTTCAAGGTCATCATGCCGCAGTTGTCCCCGGCCATCCTGTCGGCATTCCTAATTTGCCTGACCTACTCCATTGATGACTTCATGATTTCCTACTTCAACTCCGGCACGATGCAGACATTGCCCATCGCAATCTACTCGATGACCCGCAAAAAGGTCAGCCCCGAGATCAACGCCTTGTCTGCAATCATCTTCTGCGTCATTCTGGCCATTATCCTCATCTCCAACGCGATGGATTCCCGCGCATACCGCCGCAACCAGAACGCCATCCGCAAGGCGATGCTGGACGAAGGGGGGCGCTGAAGATGAAACTGAAAAAGTTTGCTGCAGCAGTTTCCGCTGCCCTGATGCTGGCTGTTTTTACCGCCGCACCTGCGCTGGCTGCTGACGAGATCGAAGTCAACGAGGACATCTCCGTCTCCGGCGACTATGACTGGACCCGTTTTGCCGACGACCACATCACCCTGAATGTCTACAATAACGGCCTATATATCTCCGATGGCTCCGATGACAGCGTGAATGTCGTCTCTGCCTTTGAGGATCTCACCGGCATCAAGGTCAACTACACCACCTACGATTCCAACGAGAGCCTGTACGCCAAGCTGAAATCCGGCGGCGTGTCCTACGATGTCATCTTCCCGTCGGACTACATGGTAGGTAAGATGATCAACGAGGGCATGCTGGCCGAGTTGGATATGGATAACATCCCCAACCTTGCCGGCGTGGGCGAAATCTATCTCGACCGCAGCTTTGACCCCGGCAACAAGTACAGCGTGCCTTACATGTGGGGCACCACGGGCCTTATCTACAACACGACGATGGTCGAAGAACCGCCCACGAAATGGGCCGACATGTGGGATGTGGAGTACACCAACAATGTGCTGATGTTCAACAACTCCCGCGATGCTTACGCCATCGCCGCCAAGGTAGCCGGCCTGTCGATGAACCCGCAGTCTGTGGACGAGATTACCGCCATCACCGAAAAACTGAAAGAGCAGAAGAACATCGTGCAAGCTTACGTCATGGACGAAGTCTTTGACAAGATGGAGGGCGGCGAAGCCGCCATGGCCCCGTACTACGCAGGCGATGCCATCACGATGATCGACGAGAATCCCGACCTTGCCTTTGTCCACCCGGAGGAAGGCGTCAACTTCTTCATCGATAACATGTGTGTCCCGGCCAACGCCAAGCATAAAGAGGCTGCCGAGATGTTCATCAACTACCTGTGCGAGACCTCAGTCGGCCTGGCCAACTGCGATTTCATCGGCTATTCCACCCCGCTGACCGCCGTGTGGGAGGAACTGGACGATGATCTCAAGTACAGCGAGATTGCCTATCCCAGCCAGGAAGTACTGGACAAAGCCGAGGTTTTCAACACCCTGCCGGATGACATCAACGCTGCCATGGACGCCCAGTGGAGCGAGATGAAGAGCTACGAGGAGGGCGGCAACGGCTGGATGGTCGTTGTCATGCTGCTGGTGGCTATCGCTATCTCGGCGTTCAACATTTGGCGCAAGCTGCGCAAAAAGTCCCGCGATAACTACTGATTTCTCAAAGCGCTCTGCCTTTTTGGCAGGGCGTTTTGCTTTTTGTGCATTTTCGTGCTATACTGTTGGATAAGTTGACTTTGCTATTGACCATAAGGAGAGCACCCTATGTCCGCTGCACCCAAAACCTACACGCAAAAATTCACCGTCTACCGCCACGATGGCGACCACCTTGGCAACGCAAAGCCCGGCGCCCTGCTGCGCTATGCCCAGCAGATCGCCACCACCCACGCCGAAGCCGCCGGGCTGACCGATGAAGTTTACACCGCCACCCGCACGGCCTTTGTGTTGGCCAAACTGGCTTTGCATATTGACCGCACACCCCGCGTGGACGAAGAACTGACCCTTGTCACCCAGCCGGAGTGCTGCAAGCGCGCCGTCAATAAGCGCATCACCCATTTTTACGATGCCGACGGGACCGAGGTCGCCGTTATTGACAGTCGCTGGGTGCTCATCGACATTGACAAGCGCATCATTCTGCGCAAACACCCTGAGCAGTTTGCCGACCATTGGGCCGAGGATGTGCCCTTTGCACTGCCGATGAAGATGACCAAGGCCGCGCCCGAAGCCTGCGAACTGGCAGGGGAGCCGGTCGCCAGCTATTCTCGCTGCGATATGAACGGCCACCTCAATAATACGCGCTATGCCGATATTCTGTGCGACGCGCTGCCCTGGTCCGTGTGGGAGCAGGGCACCGTGCAGGATCTGCTGCTCTTCTATCACCGCGAGGTCCCGCGGGGTGAATCCTTTACCCTAAGCCGTGCCCAGACCGGCGAAAAGCAGTATTATTTCAACGGCGAGCGCGAGGGCAAGTCCGCCTTTGAGGCCAGCATCACTTTTGCCTGATTTTTTATGTAAAACTTAGAATCTCTACATAAACCCCTGTTACACTGTTTGCAGTAAAACATGAAAGGGGTTTTCTTAGTATGCTTACCGCAAAACGCGCCGGGCTGTCCGGCACCGCGCTCAAGACCATCGCCCTGGTGCTGATGGTGCTTGACCACATCCATTATTTTTTCGAGTTCACCGGCCTTGTCCCGGAATGGTTCAGCATGGTGGCACGGCTATCCGCACCGCTGTTTTTGTTCTGCACGGTGGAGGGCTTTGCCCACACGCATGACCGCAAACGATATTTCCTGCGCATCTGGGCCATTGCCACGGCGATGGGCACGGTCGAATTTTTTATGATGTACGCCGGTGTGCTGCGTCGCGGCGACGGCTTTTACCCGCTGAACGCCATCATGCAGAATTTCGTTATCCTCTGTATCATATGGCAGGGCATTGACTGGCTGCGGCAGCGCCGATTTGGCATGGGGCTGCTGGCCGTTTTGCTGCCGGTCGCCTGGCCGTTTTTGGTCGTCGCGTTATTGTCAGCTTTCCCGCAGATCAACCAGATGCCGGTGGCCTCCACGGTCATCAGCTATCTGATCAGCGCGCCGCTGCCGATGTGGAGCAACATCACCGATGGCGGCTGGGCGTACCTTCTGGAGGGCATCCTGCTGTATGCGCTGTATCCGCACAAACGGCTGCGGCTTGTGGTGTGGGCCGCTGCAACCTTTTTGCTGGAATTTGTTTTCGTTTATCTGCAGCTGCGCGGCACACCGGGTTTTATGTTCTCGCAGATGTTTACTACCTATTATGAATGGTTCAGCGTCTTTGCCGTAGTCCTCACGGCACTTTACAACGGTCAGCGCGGCAGCGGGCACAAACTGCTGTTTTACTGGTTTTATCCAGCGCACATCTACCTTTTGTACGCAGCATCCTGTCTTGTCTACACGCTCACACAGTGAGGGGTTCTTATGGCCAACATTCTGGCGGTCGATGATGACCGCGACCTGTGTACCTTATTGAAAACAGCACTTGAGCGGGACGGCCATACGGTTGAGACCCGCTGCACGGGTGCCGATGTCACCAGCTCGCTCTGCCGCTGGGCAGACTGCATTCTGCTGGACATCATGATGCCCGGCGAGGATGGCTTTGCCGTCTGCCGCCGCATCCGCGCCCAGACAGAAGCGCCGATTTTATTTTTGACAGCCCGCACCGATGAGCCGTCGGTGCTGACCGGCCTTGGCATTGGGGCAGACGATTACTTAAGCAAGCCGTTCCGCATTGCCGAACTGCGCGCCCGTGTCAATGCCCACCTGCGGCGGCAAAACCGTGCCCCGCAGCATCGGCTGGTGCGCGGCGGCATCTGCTTTGATCTGGCGGCCAAATCTGCGGCAGTCGGCTGCACAGCACTGCCTTTTACCAAGTCCGAGTATGCCATCTGCGAGTTTCTTGCCCTGCACGCCGGGCAGACATTTGGCAAAGAGCAGATCTACGAGGCTGTGTTCGGCTACGATGGCACGGCCGATGATACCGCCATTACCCAGCACATCAAAAACATCCGCGCCAAGCTGCGCGCCGCCGGGCTGGCCAGCCCGGAAAACGTGCTGAAAACCGTATGGGGAGTTGGATATTTATGGAACGCCGCCGACGCCTGACTTCTTTGCGCAGCGTGCTGCTGCGCTACCTCTGCCTGTGCGGCGGGGGATGTGTACTGCTTCTGATGATCTGGTGGGGGATTTTCATGCAGCTGATCGATAACGGCTTTCTGCTGTCTGCCACAGCCTCGGCACAAGCCTGTGCCGAGGCGCGTGAAACGGTCGCTTCCATGACGGCAGATACCTTTGACCCATCCGCAATCAGTTCTCTTTGCCGCTATGCCGTCGTCTGTGATGCCAACACAGATGCAGAGCGCGTAACCACCACCAATATGAGCGCCCACCAGCTGAAAACCGCGCTCAACGACCTGCACGGCGGCAGCGGCAACCTGGGGATGATGCAGTATCAGTACATCGTCACCATGGCTGACGGCGCCACCTGCCTTTTGCAGTACGACTACGCCGTACCCTATGCCGACCCGGCCCTGCGGGAACGCCTGCCGGATTTTCAAACCTGTTACATTATCTTGCTGGTCGTTTTGATGTTGGCGTGGCTGGCCGTGACCACCCACCGTACCGTGCGTACCTTTACGGCAGAGACCTCCCGCATCGACGAGGCGACGCGCCAAATCGCCGCCCAGCACCCCGAAGCTGTTGACGTAGACCACGCGCGCATCCGGGAATTTTCTGCCACGCTGCAAGCCCTGCAGACTATGGGCCAGCAGCTTACCGACAGCCTGCAGCGCCAGTGGCAGCTGGAGCAGCAGCGCACCGAGCAGGTGGCCGCGCTGGCGCACGATTTAAAAACGCCGCTCACCATCATCCAGGGCAACGCTGAGCTGCTGGCCGAAACCGCCCCCGCCCCGGAACTGGACGCCATTTTGCGGGCAGGGGAGCGTGCCCAGCAATACCTTGCCGCCCTGCGCAGCGCAGGAACCGTGCCCGCCGCCCGCCAGTTGACTGACAGCCACACCCTTGCCGCCGCGCTTGCTGATACCGCCCAGGCCCTCTGCCGCCCGGCGAAGCTCCACTTTGTTTTGCAGGAGCAATGGCAGGGCCAGTTTCTCTGCGCCGCCCCGGAACTCAGCCGTGCACTTGAAAACATGCTGGACAACGCCGTGCGCTATACTCCCGCCGGTGGCACCGTCACGCTGACCATCAGCAAGCCAGAGGACACGCTGGTTTTCACTGTCACCGATACCGGCCCAGGCTTCACGCCCGAAGCCCTGCACAAGGCCGGGCAGTTCCTGTACACTGACGCCGCCCGCCCTGGCAACGGCCACCAGGGATTGGGGCTGTACCTGGCCCGCAGCGTCGCCCAGGCCTACGGCGGCAAGCTGGTGCTTGCCAACACCGGCACCGGGGCGCAGGTGCAGCTTTGCCTGCCCATGCAATAAAAGATAAAGGCCCGCCGAAGCGAGCCTTTGCCTGTAAAATTTCAGTTTTTCCATTCCCGTGCCTGCGTGATGGCCAATCCGTCCGGTTCCACGCGGCACAGCAGAAACAGCACCTTGACCCCAGCCGTCCGGGCTTGTGCCAGTGCTTCGGCAAATTGCGGGTGGGTCGCGGTGTTGGGACGTACTTCGGCCACGCCTTCCATCTGGATGACAAATCCTATCGCACAGTGGTAACCCTGCTGCGCCGCCTTTGCCAACTCGTGCAGGTGCTTGACGCCGCGTAGGGTAGGGGCATCCGGGAAATAGCCGATGCCGTCCACTTCCAGCGTACAGCCTTTCACTTCCAGCAGGTACTTTTCTTCGCCTTTTTCCATGTAGAAGTCAATGCGGGAGCCGCCGTAGGTATACTCCGGCCGCACCAGGTCATACCCTTCCGTTTGCAGCCACTCCTGCACCACCTTGTTGGGGGCCTGGCTGTCGATGTTGACCCACCCCAGGCTGGGCTTGTACACTGCCACCAGATCATATTTGGTTTTGCGGTTCGGGTTATCGCAAACTTCCAGCCGCACATCCGCACCGGGCAGCAGCAATTCTTTGCAGCGCCCGGTGTTTTTTACGTGGACGGTCTGCATCGCACCGTCTACTTGCACCTGCGCAATGAAGCGGTTGGGCCTGCTCACAAACTGACCGCTGATGATCGTGTTATATTTCAAAGTAAAACCTCGTTTATGATAAGCATTATGTCTCACATCCAATATTTATTATAGGGGATACGCCCAAATCCTGCAAGGCGGCAGGGGACTTTCGCAGACACATTGTAATTGCCCCTGCCGTGTGGTAGAATCAGGTAAAATAAAAGATCATTGCAAACGAGGTGTATTCGATGAATGAGCCAAACCGTCCCCTTTGGCAGATTATTCTTGCTGCCGCAGTTCTTTTCGGCTTCTTCGTGCTGTTAACGGTCATACGTACCTCTAAAACCGATACCACCCCAGAACCAACCCCCACCCCGGCAGAATCTCCCATCGCTGAGGAACCCGCCCATACCCCCGCACCAACGCCCACCGAGTCGACCGCCGAAACCACCACACCGGAAGAA
>OLRQ01002774.1_pt1 | contig 9972 bp, 7 predicted proteins | sample 1671971 | NCBI WGS metagenome assembly OLRQ01 (sample SAMEA3136631, study PRJEB25190) | human gut metagenome | biome: human gut; feature: human-associated habitat; material: faeces | place: Austria | collected 2013 | reverse complement strand
GCCAGAAGGGAAAAGGCGCAAGCAGATGGCGCAGGTGAATCTGGAAATAGTATAACTTCGCGCGTCCTCAGACGCGCCCCCAAGCCACTCTTTCCATCACCTATGCTGTGTCGCGCCAGATGGGCGCGACCAAATAGCCTGATAACCGCATATCACCGCAACACAAAACGGGCAGGACGCATCACACACGTCCTGCCCGTTCTTCATGTATTACTTCGCCAGCTGGTTGACCGCATCGACAACCGCCTGAGAGGTCAGCGTCGCGCCCGTCACCGCGTCGATGTCCACGCCCAGCGTCAGCGGCGCACTCTTGCCGATGAACTGGCTCGTGAACGCTTCATCGGCACACTTGCCGCCCAGCGCGTAGAATTCGCCGGAAGCATCCACCGTCAGCGCCGTGATGACATGATTCTTGTCAATTTCCACCGTCACGGCCACGCCCTCGTGCCAGCCCTTGACCTTCGTGGACAGCGCCTTCGCGGGCGCTTCCGCATACAGGCTGTTCACCGCGTCAACGACCGCCTGAGACGTAATCGTCGCGCTTGCCACCGCGTCGATGCCTTCGCCCAGCGTCAGCGGCGCGCTCTTGCCAATGAACTGCGCCGTGAACGCTTCCTCCGCGCACTTCTGACCCAGACCCGCCGTCTGCGTGGACGCATCCACCGTCAGGGAGGTAATCACGCCGTTTTCGTCCGTCACGTTCACCGTGATTTCGTTGCCATCGTAGCCCGCAGCCGTTGCCGTCTTCACTTCCGCAGTCTGCGCAGCGGGTTCTTCCGTCGCGGCGGGTGCTTCCGTCGGCTCTTCCACAGGTTCAGCCGCCGCATACAGGCTGTTCACCGCGTCAACGACCGCCTGAGACGTAATCGTCGCGCTTGCCACCGCGTCGATGCCTTCGCCCAGCGTCAGCGGCGCGCTCTTGCCAATGAACTGCGCCGTGAACGCTTCCTCCGCGCACTTCTGACCCAGACCCGCCGTCTGCGTGGACGCATCCACCGTCAGGGAGGTAATCACGCCGTTTTCGTCCGTCACGTTCACCGTGATTTCGTTGCCATCGTAGCCCGCAGCCGTTGCCGTCTTAACTTCCGCAGTCTGCGCAGCGGGTTCTTCCGTCGCAGCAGGCGCTTCCGTCGGCTCTTCCACGGGTTCAGCCGCTGCATACAGGCTATTCACCGCGTCTACGACCGCCTGAGACGTAATCGTCGCGCTTGCTACCGCGTCAATGCCTTCGCCCAGCGTGAACGGCGCGCTCTTGCCCTTGAACTGGCTCGTGAACGTCTCTTCCGCGCACTTCTGACCCAGACCCGCCGTCTGCGTGGACGCATCCACCGTCAGGGAGGTAATCACGCCGTTTTCGTCCGTCACGTTCACCGTGATTTCGTTGCCATCGTAGCCCGCAGCCGTTGCCGTCTTAACTTCCGCAGTCTGCGCAGCGGGTTCTTCCGTCGCAGCAGGTGCTTCCGTCGGCTCTTCCACGGGTTCAGCCGCTGCATACAGGCTGTTCACCGCGTCTACTACCGCCTGAGACGTAATCGTCGCGCTCGCCACCGCATCAATGCCGTCGCCCAGCGTGAACGGCGCGCTCTTGCCCTTGAACTGGCTCGTGAACGCTTCCTCCGCGCACTTCTGACCCAGACCCGGCGTCTGCGTGGACGCATCCACCGTCAGGGACGTAATCACGCCATTGTCGTCCGTCACGTTCACCGTGATTTCCGCGCCGTCAAAGCCCGCAATCTTAGCGGTCTTGACTTCCGCAGTCTGCGCAGCGGGTTCTTCCGTCGCGGCGGGCGCTTCCGTCGGCTCTTCCACGGGTTCAGCCGCTGCATACAGGCTATTCACCGCATCAACGACCGCCTGAGACGTAATCGTCGCGCTTGCAACCGCGTCAATGCCTTCGCCCAGCGTCAGCGGCGCGCTCTTGCCAATGAACTGGCTCGTGAACGCTTCCTCTGCGCACTTTTGACCCAGACCCGGCGTCTGCGTGGACGCATCCACTACCAATGCCGTAATCACACCGTTGTCGTCCGTCACCTGCACCGTGATGTCCGCGCCGCCGAAGCCCGCAATCGTCGCAGTCTTGGCGTTTTCCAGCGCCACAGGGGCTTCCGTTGCGGCGGGGGCTTCCGTCGCCACAGGTTCGAGATCCTCCGCCGCCATCGCGGGCGAAGTCAGCGCCGCGTTGATAGCTTCCACTGCCGCCGTCGAGGTGATGGTCGCGCCGGTCAGCCCGTCCACATTTTCATTCAGGGTAAACGGGCCGCTCTTGCCGATGAACTGCGCCGTGAACTCTTCGTCCGCGCAGCGCGTGCCGAAGCCGGGCGTCTGCGTGGAAGCGTCGATAACCAGCGCCGCAATCGTGCCGTCGTCATTCAGCGTCAGGCGCGCCGTCACTTCACCGTTGCCAAAGCCAACAGCCTTGCCCTGATGCACGTCGCCGGTCAGCTCAACCGTCTGCACGGGCTTCTCTTCCTTCACGCCGAACGCCAGCACGTCGCCTTCGACGTCCTTGCCCAGCACATGGCTGATGCACTTCAGCACATCATTGGACGCCGCCAGCACCGCCTTGGAGGTGACGGTCGCGCCGGTAATCGCTTCGATGGTGTCGCCGCCGAACGCGCTCAGGCCAATGAACGCCTCCGCACGAGCCGGTTCTTTCCAACGTGCGCCGAAGCCGTCCGTCTCGGCAAAGTTCGTATCGCCAATCTGACAGCCGACGATTTTGCCATCCATATCAACGCCCAGCGTCACAGCGACATTGCCGCCGTAGCCCTTGGCGGAGGACACCGCGCAGTAGCCGATGGTCTTGCCGTCCTTCTTCGCTTCCACCAGCGATGTAACATTGCAGCCATCCGGAATGCTCATGGTGCTGAAGGAATCCGCCGTCATGACGCTCTGGAACGCCGCGTTCTGCGCCGCTTCCTCGTGCGCCTTGATGGGACCCGCCGTGATGGCATTCGTCACCGCCAGCAGCAGCGCCGCCGCCAGCGCAATCAGCGCCAGAATCAGGTACGCCGGAAGCTGTTTCCGAGTTGTCTTGGTTTCACTCATGGTTTATTGCCTCCTCCTGAGAACTATGAAAAAGTGAAATTGAAAGCTGATACTATTTCCAGCGGAAAATAGCGTATCATCGCAGGGACGTGTAGCCCCATTGCTTCATCAGGTCGTTCATCATCACCGTGCCGTCGCGCAGAATCATCAGCGCGGGATAGCCGTTCTCCTGCGTGAGCTGGAGCGCCTTCTCGCTGCCGAGGACGATGCACGCTGTCGCCAGTGCGTCCGCGTCCATCGAGCTTTCCGCAATGATGGTTGCCGACGCCAAGTCGGAATCGGACGGCAGCCCCGTCCATGGCGAGAGGATGTGATGATACCGCACGCCATCGATGGTAAAGCCGCGCTCGTAGATGCCGCTGGTCACAACGCTGCGGTCGATGACAGAAACGACGCCGATAGGGCCGCTGCTGTTCGTGACGGACATGACGCCGGTGGGGTTGCTGCTGTTCGGTTCGTCCGGATCCTGTACACCAACGCGGTATGCCGATCCATCCGGCTTCGTCCCAACGGCGTAGACATTGCCGCCGAAATTCAGCATTGCGCCGCTGCACCGCCCACGCACCAGTGCCGCCACTTGGTCTGCAATGTAGCCCTTGGCGATGCCGCCGAGGTCAATCTGCATTCCAGCGGGCAGCGTAACCGTGTTGTTCTCGCCCAGCGTGAGCTGCTCGTCGTCCACCAGCGGCAGGGCGGCGATTCGCTCCTCATCGGTCGGCATACGGTTCGTGCCGCCGGTGAAGTCCCACTGCGCGGTCAGGGGCGCAATCGTGATGGCGAACGCGCCGCCGGTCAAGCGGTTGAGCTTCTTCGCTTCGCTGAGGACGTTCCACGTTTCCGCATCAACGGTCACGGTCTGCCCATGAGCGTTGTTGATGCGGCTGACGTCGCTGCCCTCCACCGTTTTGGAGAGCATGTTCTCGTAGCGCTTGCAAGCCGCCCAGATGTCATCCATCAGGGTGTCGTCCGCGCCGTAGAGCGTGATGGTCACAACTGTGTCGAAGTAGAAACCCACGCCCGTTGTTTTTTCTGCCGGGTCAACCGTGGCGGCCGCGGCGGGGGGTGTCGTCGGGGTTTCGCCGCCCGCCTGCTGCGCACTGCATCCGCCCAGCAGCAGCGTCAACGCCATCAGCCCCGAAAGCACCGCTGTTTTTTTCATTCCTTCACCACCAATTCCACACTTACCCGATTGGGCAGACAGATAATGAATTGCTGATTGGGGCGCGTCTCCCAGTTGTCCAGCGTCACTTCGCCCATTTGGACGCACAGCTGATTATGGCATGTTGAGGATGCCATCACTGCGCCGCGCTCGCTGATCTCAATCACGTTGACGCTGCCGTCCTCCTGCGTGACGGTCAATGTCTGCTTCTGCCCCAGCGGCACACGGGCGTACTCCGCGCCATCCACCGTCACGACGATTTCGCCATTTTGACCCCCGCTCGGACGCAGCAGCGTTACCGCCGCCAGCAATCCGACGGCAAGTGCGACCATCAGCGCAATGACCCAATAGTTCTTCTTATCCATACTGCTCCTTTATCTTGGCATATGAATACATTGTGAATTATACCACGAACTCCATGCCGCGTCAATGTCAAGTTTTCGCGATTCAGTTGACTTTGCTTTCATACTTATATGCTATATGCGCGTGCAGCGCAGGGATTTCGCCTCTGCGGAGGCAAAAATTCTGTTTCAAATTCCTCAATTTTGTGGTATAATGATTCCAGCAGACTTCTGCAAAATGCACGTTAAACCAACGATTAGGAGGATTTTTACCATGGCTAAGGAACTTAAGGGCACGAAAACCGAACAAAACCTGCTGGAAGCCTTCGCGGGAGAATCTATGGCGCGCAATAAGTACACCTACTTCGCATCGAAGGCACGCAAGGACGGCTATGTGCAGATTGCCGAACTCTTCGAGGCAACCGCGGCGAACGAGAAGGAGCACGCCAAAATGTGGTTCAAGCTGCTGGAGGGCGGCGAAATCAAGGATACCGCGGCGAACCTGCTGCACGCCGCTGAGGGCGAGAACGCCGAGTGGACAGACATGTACGTCCGCATGGCAGAGGAAGCGGACGCCGAGGGTTTCCCGGCGATTGCTCATAAATTCCGCATGGTCGCCGCCATCGAGAAGGCGCATGAGGAACGCTATCGCCGCCTGCTGGCGAACGTGGAAAATGACCTTGTGTTCTCCAAGGACGGCGACGTGATTTGGGAATGCGCAAACTGCGGTCATATCGTTGTGGGCAAGAAAGCGCCGGAAATCTGCCCGGTGTGCGCGCATCCGCAGAGCTACTTCATGGTCAAGGCGGAAAACTACTGATACTGCTGATTTCTGATAGCAAGCACCCCTCCTTCGGCAAATCACCGAAAGAGGGGTGCTTTTTCGTTCGTAGATCTTTGGGAGCAACACGCGCATACAGTATGCAGATGCGCTCATCTCAATCGCGAAAAAGGTGTCGAGAGGGTCGAAGACCCTTCGCAGGTGCAGGGCAGCGCCCTGCTGGGGTCAAGGGGCAAAGCCCCTTGGGTCTCCCCCGTCCTTTATTTCTGGTCGGGAATCAGAACCGCCTTGATGCGGCGGACGCCAGCGGAAGAGGATTCTTCCTTCTGAATCTTGAACGTGCCCAGATCGCCGGTGTTCTGCGCGTGGGGGCCGCCGCAGATTTCAAAGGAGTAATCGCCCATCTTGTAGGTGCGAACCTTCTCGCCGTACTTGGACTCAAACAGGCCAATTGCGCCCTTCTCCTTCGCTTCCGGCACGGTCATCTCTTCGCACACAACCGGCACTTTCGCCTGAATCGCTTCATTGACCATCTTTTCGACCTGCGCCAGCTCGTCCTTGGTCACCTTGCGGCCGAAGGAGAAGTCGAAGCGCAGACGTTCCGCCGTGATGTTCGAGCCCTTCTGCGCCACTTCGTCGCCGAGCACTTTGCGCAGCGCCGCGTGCAGCAGGTGGGTCGCGGTGTGCAGGCGTGCGGTTTCCTCGCTCGTGTCCGCCAGACCGCCCTTGAACTTCTGCTCAGCGCCCTGATGGCTCAGCTCCTGATGCTTGCGGAACGCTTCCTCAAATCCGGCGGTGTCCACCGTCAGATTGCGCTCCTTCGCCAGTTCCACGGTCATCTCAATCGGGAAGCCGTAGGTATCGTAGAGGTGGAACGCCGTCTCGCCGTCAATCTTGCCATCCGCCGCGCGGGACGCCACCTTGTCGAACTCCTTGTTGCCCTGCTTCAGCGTACGGGCAAAGCGGCCTTCTTCCAGCGTCAGCTGATCGATGACGAACGCCGCGTTGCGCTCCAGCTCCGGATACGCATTCTTGTACTGGTTGATGATAACCTTCGCGATTTCGCAGGTGAAGCCGTCGGGCATACCGAGCTGCATCCCGTAGCGCACCGCGCGGCGAATCAGGCGGCGGAGAATATAGCCCTGATCCGTGTTGGACGGGGACACACCGCGGTCGTCGCCCAGAATAAAGGTGGACGTGCGCATGTGGTCGGCAATGATGCGGAACGCCTTGGTCGTTTCCTCATCCGCGCCGTACTCCTTGCCGGACAGTTCGGCAATCTTCGCCAGAATGTCGGTGAAGGCGTCCGTCTCATAGACGGTCTTCTTGCCCGTCAGCACGCAGATGGTGCGTTCCAGGCCCATGCCGGTATCGACGTTCTTCTGCTTCAGCGGAATGAACGTGCCGTCCTTCTGCTTGTTGTACTGCATGAACACGTCGTTCCAGATTTCCAGATACGCGCCGCAGTGGCAGGCAGGCGAGCAGTTCGGGCCGCAGGGCTTTTTGGTGATAATGAACATCTCGGTATCCGGGCCGCACGGGCCGGTGATGCCCGCCGGGCCCCACCAGTTGTGCTCCTTCGGCAGATAGAACAGGTGGTCATCCTTCACGCCGCAGCTGCGCCAGAGATTGGCGGCTTCCTCGTCGCGGGGGCAGTCCTCGTCGCCCTCAAAGACGGTAAATGCCAGCTTGTCGGGGTCCAGACCGAGGTACTTCTCGCTCGTCAGGAACTCCCAGCTCCACGGAATCATTTCCTTCTTGAAATAGTCGCCCAGCGACCAGTTGCCCAGCATTTCAAAGAAGGTCAGGTGGCTGGGGTCGCCCACGTCGTCAATATCACCCGTGCGGATGCACTTCTGCACGTCGGTCAGGCGCGTGCCAGCGGGGTGGGGCGTACCCATCAGGTACGGCACAAGCGGGTGCATACCGGCGGTGGTGAACAGGACGGTCGGGTCATTTTCCGGAATAACGGAGGCGGAGGGAATCCGATGATGTCCCTTGGACTCCATGAACTGCTGGAACATTTCCCGCAGCTGGGCGGATGTAATCTGCTTCATAAAGGCTGCTCCCTTCAAATTCGCACAAAATGGGGTCAATCGCAAGGGCTATTATACCATTCTGTCATGCGATTTGCAAGGGCTTCACGCGGTTTCCTGCGCCATTTGCGCCTTCTGCGCACGAATGACCTTCGTCATCATCCAAACGGCGAGGGCAAGCGTCAGCACATCCGCCAGCGGCTGGCAGACTTCCAGCCCGCGCAGCCCCCACACGTTCGGCAGCACCAGCAGCGTCGGAATCAGGAACAAGCCCTGACGCGCCGCCGCCAGAATCGTCGAGCGGATGCCGTAGCCAATCGCCTGCGTGTACATGTTGCTCAGCGTAATAAAGCCCCACGCCCACACGGTCAGAATCTGAATGCGGAAGGTTTCCGTGCCGATGCGGATGACCTCCGGGTCGGAGCGGCGGAACAGCGTGACGACCGGCTCGGCAAAGGCGAAGCCCGCCGCGCCCAGCACCAGCAGCACAATCGTCGTTACCTTGACGCTGAAGGAAAACGCGCGGTGCATCCGGTCATATTTTCTCGCGCCGTAATTGAAGCCGCAGACCGGCTGGAAGCCCTGCCCGAAGCCGACGACGGTGGAGTTGACGAAATTCAGGCAGCGGCTGACAATCGCGAACGCCGCAATCGCAGGGTCTCCATAGACCGCCGCGGCATTGTTGAGCAGCGACGTCGACACGCTCATGATGCCCTGCCGCCCCAGCGACGGCAGACCGTTGTTCAGGATTTTGGCGTACATCTGCTTCGTTGGGCGGTAGTTGCGCGGATGAATCGTGATGGCGTCGGCGTGCGTGCTGCACATCACCAGCAGGATGACAAAGCTCGTCAGCTGCGAAATTGCCGTCGCAATCGATGCGCCCGCAATGCCCATGTCGAACACAAAAATCAGCAGCGGGTCAAGGAGCATATTCAGCAAGCCGCCGGAAATGATGCCGACCATGCCATACGTTGCTAAGCCTTGAAAGCGCAGGAGGTTGTTCATTGACAACGACCCCATCATGAACGGCGCGGCGAGGAAAATATACCGCGCGTAGTCCAGCGCATACGGCATAGCGGTCTCCGTCGCGCCGAGCAGGCGCATCAGCGGTTCATTGAACACATTGCCCAGCACCGCAATCAGCACGCCCGCCGCTACTGCGGAAAAGAAGCCGACCGCGCTGTACACTTCCGCCTCCTTGCGCTTGCCCATGCCCAGCAGGTGGCTGACGTTCGTACCGCTGCCCATGCCGAACATGAACGCCAGCGCCTGAATCATCGCCATCACGGAAAAGACAATGCCGACGGCGGCGGAGGCGGATGTGCCGCTTGCGGTGGCTTCCGCCGTGCCAATTTGGCTGACGAAATAGGTGTCCGCCATATTATAAATGGAGGTAATCAGCATTGAGCAGATGGTGGGAAGCGCCATTTTCGGGATAATCTTCTCCACCGGCTGCGTCAGGAGCATTTGCTGTCTTTCTTCGGCGCTCATCGCCATAGGATTTGCCCTGCCTTTCTCATTCTCTCTACGCATGGAAGCCCTTTCAGAGCATACCGAATGAAATATTCTGCAAAAATCCCGAAAATCCTTGTTTTTTTCGCCGCACTTGACAAAGAAAGTCAGATGCAGTACCCTTGTATTGGGGAGAGCATCCCCCGAAAGGCAGAAAATCGACATGAAATCGACCGAAGAAATGCTGCAAGCCGCTGTACAGCAGCTGCAAACCGCGGAGCAGGCGCGCCTGACCAGCGAAACCGACCCTGCGCGCCGGCAGCTGCTGCACCTGCTCTATGCGCGGGAAGCCGCCGCGCTGCAATCCATGACACTGGTACGCGCTGAAATTCCCGCCACCCAAAAGCGGGACTGGAAGCCGCTGATTTTCCCGTTCGCCGCCGCAGTGCTGAATCTGGGTGCGCTTGCGCTCTGGCTGACGCTGCCCAACTGCGTGACGCCGGAAAACAGCGGCTGGATGGGGCGATTCGCGCTGTGCATCGTTGCGCAGTCGGTATCGCTCTGCGCCGCCATCGGGAGCATTGTGAGCGCCATGCGCCGCAAGCCTCCCAAGCCTGTTGTGGTGGCGGATGAGCCTGAGCTTCGCCGTCGCTTGGTGGAAGTGGAAGGGCGAATCGCTTTGGACGCGCAGACCATCGAAGCGCTTTTCGCGCAGGAATCTGTTACCATCATCAGCACGGGCGCGGAAACGGCGGCAGAGCTATATGCCTCGCTGTACGAAATGGCACAGGATGCCCGGCTGGATGGCGACGCGAATCAGGAAAAAGCGCTCTCGTGGCCGCTGTCGAATGCGAAACGCCTGTTGAATGCGGTCGGCTGCGAAGCGGTGGACTACACGCCGGAAACAGCCATGTTCTACGACGTGATGGACGCGGACATCACCCAACAGCGCCGCCCCGCGATTGTGCAGAAGGCGGACGGGATTGTGCAGCAGAGGGGACTGTATTTAAGGAAGGGGTAACGCCGTCGCTGCCCCCTTGTCGCGCCCACAGGCGCGAATCCCCCTGCAACAATCAAAATCAAGAAACATGGGTGTGCATTGCGAAGGGGTCAAGGGGGCGACCGCAAAGCCCCCTTGTCGCCTCCGCAGAGGCG
>OLRQ01002755.1_pt1 | contig 10062 bp, 4 predicted proteins | sample 1671971 | NCBI WGS metagenome assembly OLRQ01 (sample SAMEA3136631, study PRJEB25190) | human gut metagenome | biome: human gut; feature: human-associated habitat; material: faeces | place: Austria | collected 2013 | reverse complement strand
TCCTCAGATGTAATCGGCATAACCGTTCCGTGGCTTGCATCCGGATTCGGCATGGAGTAAATACTTGTTCCATTAACAGATACGGATTTGCTAGTTCCAAGTACATTAAACCATCCGTCGCTTAAGTTGGTGGAAAGTCCCGGGAAGATGGTAACACCCGTCTTATCTGCCATCAGGCAGTAAACATCATCGCCTTCCAGCGTAAAGCCTTTCAGTCCCGCAACCTTCTTTGCGTTCTCCACGTCATCCGTATTGATCTTGAAGATACAGCCGCCCTCAATCTGTCCGCCGCTTACAGCCAGGGAATTATTAGAAACAATCTCCCATTTTGTCGCTGTCAGAGACTTACTTCTCTCACAGTAAATTCTCTTGGAAGGTGTTCCATAGACGTTCGTATTTCCCGCTTCATTCTTCGTATATCTGTAGTAGTATCCGTCATTGCCCTTGATAACAGTGGTATCAATGACAGAACCTGACTCTTCAATCCATACCTTCGTCTCGCCAAATGTATGGAAATCTCTTGTTGTGGTATAGTATACTCTCTGCTTTGCATAACCATCTGTAGAAACCTTGGATGCCCAGAAGACTACATACTGCTCTGTCTCATCATCCCAGTATGCTTCCGGCGCCCAGGTACAGCCTGCCGTATCCAGGGATACCTTGCACAGTCTTTCCTGAGACCAGTTCACCAGGTCGTCGGATTCCCATACAACAATGCTCTGGCTTCCCTTCGTCTGGTTCTCACCCCAGCCCTGTCCGGGATACCAGGTTCCGTCCTGTGTCAGTCCTGCTACCGTAAGGTCTGTCGCAATAAGATAGAACTTATCTCCCTCATGGGAACGGAATACGAATGGGTCGCGGATTCCGTGGGTTCCCACTCTGGACTCCAGCACATACTGGCTTTTGTTCAGAGACTGGAAATTCAGTCCGTCTTCACTGACACCAAAATAGACTCTCTCGTCCTTGGTGCTGGTGTACGGGAAGTAAGCGAATAAATAATCTGTGGTTACCACTTCCTCCGCCGCTTTGCGCACGTGACATACGATTTCCTTTGTCTCTACTGCTTCGCCTTTGGTAATGGTCGCCGTCAGGGTTACATCTGTAGCCACTGCCGGGCGGTTTACCTTACCCGCAAGGACACTGCCTTCATCCTTGGTACTGATAATAGATTCGTCAGAAGAGCTCCATGTGATTACAGAGCCGTATTCTCCCGTTGTAGGAAGCGTCAGGTTCCCTGCCACATCGTCAGAATTGACAACCGTAAGCGCCTTCGCATCTGCCTTGGCAAGGTCTGCGTCTGTCGCGCTTCCCTTCACAACAAAGGTAAGCTGCTTGTCTGCGGATATATCATTTCTTGTAACCGTCGCTGTCATAACAACCGTTGTATCTACCACACCCGGCGTTACCTTACCGTCATTGGAAATGATATCTTCATTGCTGCTCACCCATTTGGTAATCTGCGCATCATTCTTCTTCTCGCCAATCGTTGTTGTCGTCGGAAGAACCAGATCTGACGTCACTTCCTCTGCAGAAGCATTGGTTCCCAGGCAGTCTTCTTCCGTCAGATTAATATCAGCAGATGTAAAATCACTCTCTGCCAGCCTCTCTAACATGTCAGCCATGTCATCGGACAATGTCTTTACCTCATCTGCATTCAGTTCAGACTCATAGATTCTGAAATCAGCAACCGTTCCCTGGAACTTCGGATCCTGCCCTGTGTAGAAGGACCAGCCCATATAGCCGTCTCTTGCATCGCCTGCTGTCATCAGATCCTGAAGTGTAAAGTTGCCTGCATTTCCTGTGCTTAAGTCTGCTTCTGCCTGCTTCACGCCATCTTTATAGAAGGTAAACTTGCCGCCATCCTTATAAGTAACGGTAATATTCTGCCATACGCCTGCATCCAGGGCGGAACTTCCTTCCACTACAGATTCATAGTCCCAACCATTGCCGCCGCTTGCCGGTACACATCCAACGCCTCCGCGCATAGTGCTTCTCTGGTTACTGCATCCGGTAAGATACAGATAACGCTTATTGGAAGAACCAACACAGAACATCCAGGAAGATTTGATATTCTCACTAATCTTCACCAGCATGTTAATGGTAACCTCTTTTGCGTCCGTGCTGATGGTTCCGTCCGGAATGTCTACATAACCTCCGGTCATGTTCAGCACGTCAATGCCGTCTACCTTGGCACTCTCCAGAGAATTATTCAGCTTACCGCTGTGGCTGTTCCCTGTCAGGTCTTTCAATGTGCCATCCTCATTCTTCGTCATATCCCAGTGCAGAACCAGATTCTGGTTCTCATTTTCCGCCGCCTGCACGGAAGAAACCGGAACTGCCGTCAATGTTACGGCCGCCGCCATAACAATTGCCGTAAAACCCGCAAATGCAGATTTTACCTTTTTCATAAATTTCATTGCTTTCCATTCTCCTTTCTTTACTTCCCGCTTTGTGTAGGGATACACAGCGGGTATCAATAATGCACAAATACTGGCTGACTTGTGCATTATCATTATACAATCATACTAACAAAAACCATATTTTGTGTCAATTGACAATACTGAAAAAAGCATCAATAAGCTCGCCCGTCCACAATGTCCTGCGTAACCTCCGTTATCTCGTAATCTGTCCCGTCAACGGTAATTACCGGGACATCTGCGCCATGGGAATACATTCTTTCTTCTGTAAAAATCTGTTTGTCCACTTCCTTTCCTTCCTCCAGCTTCTTGATAATGTCCTCTACCCTGGGGCCGTGCAAAGGATTACACTCCACATTCAGGACAATCTTCCCCTTCATCGTATTGACAATACCACCGTGCGTCGCATCAAAGGATATCACAAGAATATCTCCGTCCGGACCTACCGTCTTCCCGGCATCTTCAATCGCTTCTATCGCTCCGAATGCCTGGTTATCGTTCTCACAATATACCACATTAATATTTTCATACTGTTCCAGCATAGACGCCATGACTTCTTTCCCCTTTGCCTGGGTAAATTCTCCCGACTCCATGGCGAGAAGATTCCACCCATACTGCTCCACAGCCTCCGTAAGAGCCTGCGTGCGCCCAATCTGCGGGGTGGCGCCGTAAGTCCCCTGAATATCAACGATATTGATTTCCTGCATCCCCTTCGCTTTTGCATAAGCATCCAGCCATGCACACGCTTTCCGTCCTTCCAATTTGAAGTCCGAGCCTACCCAGGCAGTATAAAGGCTCTCATCCGATACTTTTACCATGCGGTCTACAACAATCACCGGAATTCCGGCGTCCTTCGCCTCCTGCAGAACAGTATCCCACCCCGTCTCTGTCACGGGAGCCAACACAATATAATCAACCTCCTGCTGAATAAAACTGAAAATTGCCGCTACCTGATTCTCCTGCTTCTGTCTGGCATCATCGAAAATCAATTCATACCCGTTCTTTTCACTGAAAACCTTTTTTATGGATTCTGAATGGGCAGTCCGCCAGTCCGACTCTGCCCCTACCTGGGAGAATCCAATCGTAATCACATCATTCTCTGCTTCCATACCGTTTTCGTCTGAAGCATCCGCTTTCTTCGAGGCGTCCTGTGTGTCATAGCTGCATCCTGCAATCACACCAACCGTCATTGCCGCGCAAAGCAAAATACTGATCCATTTCTTTCCCAAACCCTGTTCCTCCTTTTTCCGGCATTCTAAACCTCCGCTTCAATATTATTAGCAGGGAGAATAATCACTGCCTCCGTCCCTACATTTTCCTCACTCTCGTAAAACACCCCATATTCCTCGCCATAGTAATGATGGATACGCTGGTTGACATTGGCAACGCCAAAGCCCTTCTTGTCATCATCGTCGTATCCCACCATATAGCGCCGCAGCTTCTGAAGCTCTTCTTCCGTCATTCCTTTTCCATTGTCAATTACTTTCAATATGACCTTATTGCCGTCCCGGTAGCCCTGGATTGTAATCAGGCCTTTCCCTCTTTTCTTTTTAATTCCATGGTAGAGGGCATTTTCAACCAATGGCTGCAGAGTTAGCTTCGGTATGGTATAGTCCATAATTTCTTTGTTAATGTCTATCCGGTAATCCATAATATCCTGGTATCGGAATTGCTGAATCTTGAGATAGCTGTCTACATGCTTCTTTTCTTCCTCTACTGTAATGTAGTCCCTTCCTTTACTAAGAGTCGTACGGAAGAATTCGGACAGCATGGTCACCATCATTACAACATTGTCTGTCTGTTTCTCTTCTGCCAGCCACACGATCGTATCCAGCGTATTGTATAAGAAATGCGGGTTAATCTGTGCCTGCAGAAGTTTATTTTCCATCGCCCGCAGGTTCGTCTGCTCCCGCTTGATATCCTCCACAAGCTGGCCGATCTCTTCCGCCATATCATTGAAGCTGTCTGTAAGAACCGCAATCTCATCCTCCGCTTCCACCTGCACCCGGGTGTCAAAATCACCTTTCGCCACCTGTCTGGACATATCACACAACTCTTGAATCGGCCTTGCCACACTTCGGAAAGCAAGAATCACGAGAAAAACGGTCAGCATAATAACCAGGCAGACCACAATAATACTGATTCGCTGCGTACGGGCACTATCCTGCAGAAGTTCTTCTTTGATGTTGGCGAAGTTGGCCGTTTCTGCAATTACATATTCCTGAATAGCACTGTCGATTACCTCCGTAAGCTTATAGACATTGTTTTCCAGCATTTCCATATTTTCCGTATATTTTCCGCTGTCTTCTTCCAGATTCTCATCAATCTGCCGGATCCATTTCTCCAGGGAATTCAAAGTCCGCTTAATACGCATGGAGCGAGTTCTGTTGGCATTGACCGTAGCAATATCCGCCATCTCATCACAAGCCTCTCTCAGCTCATAAATATAGGTGTACGGATTCACAATTTTAATCCCGTTGACCGTGACCTTGCCTTCCTCCAGCTTACTGACCGGCTCCCCCCGGATAACCGCCAGATACATACTGTAATCCAGCCGCTCCTTAAACTCCGATTCATAACTGTTCGCGTAGGTAACGCTGTTGGTAATCTGATCAAACGCATGATTCGACATATTCAGCACATACATCAGATACAGCACCAGAATCGTCAGCGGCAGCAATGCGGCCACAGCAATCATGCCAAGCCTCTCATTCAGCGAAAAGTGCTTTTTAAATGAAATTCTCATCCTTGTACCTTTCCTCTCGTACGATATTCTTTCGGCGAACACCCCTGGGTTTTCTTGAAAATGTAACTAAAATAGTGGGAGTCCTTATACCCCACATCGAAACCGATTTCCGAAGTCTTCCGGGACGAACACATCAGCAGTTCTTTCGCCTTTTCCATCCGGGTTTCTGTCAGATACTCCACAAAAGTCTTTCCCACCTCCTGACTGAAGATGGAGCTAAAATAGCTGGGACTCATCCCCACATTGGACGATACCGTATTCAGCGAAATATCTTCTGTCATATAGTTTTCCATAATATAAATCTTCGCCGTCTCGATGATATCCGAATATCTTCTTCCCGTAGCGGCATCACGAAGCCTTAAAAGCCCTTTAATCAACCCTTCCACATATTTTTTCATCGTCTCCGTACTCTGCATACAGTCTTTCATATCCTTCATGTCGCCGCACTCCTGCTGCATCTTCTCCTGCGAAAGCCCAATGCTCTCCCCAAAGGTCACGACACTGATATAAATATCCATCAATATATACTGACACATCATCATAGATTTTATATTATCTTCCGGTATCTCATCAAAATACGCCTGTACAAAGCTTTCTGTCTCTTCCTCGGTGCCGCCTCTTAAAAACTTCGCAATCAGCTCCCGGTTCGATTCCACAGAACCAAGGCCCCGCACCTCCGGCTCTTCCTCCCGGTCAGAATGCAGCTCTTCCCACGACACAATCTGATTTGCCGGAGATGTAAACCGCGCTGCGAATGCCCGTTCTGCCTTGCCGAAAGAATCCCGCAGTTCCCGGAGTCTCTCCACCGGCTCCCCGATTCCTCCAAAATACTCCATCTTCGGATAACGGGATACAATCTCATGGATGCCGTCACGACACGCGTCAATCTCATGCTGCAGCTCCTCACCATTTTCTGCAAGACACAGAATGGCCCAGCCTTCTACGCCCCTTCGGAAATAATAGACCCCTTTCCTCTGTTGCAGCATCTCTTCTATATCTACAAACACAGACACCATCTGCCTACTCTGAGTGTCTTCTTTCTCACCATAGCTTGTGATTTTAAACAGAATCAAATTGTATATCTGGGCGCTCAAATCCATCTCAAGCCGTTTCCCCTGCTCTAAAGTCTCCGTCATAGACAAATGCTCCGTCAGGATACGGGTCAGGAATTCATATTTATCATGTTCCCGGTTCTCCTGCATGTCCGCCTCATATTTCTTCAGGAGATCCCTTTCTTCCTGTTCCTTCCGGATAACCTCCGCCACTTCACCGATTACTCCCAGGAGCTGTTCTGCCGAAACCGGCTTCAGCATATAGTCCGTAATACCGATTCCAATCGCTCTCTTGGCATATTCAAAATCATTATAACCGCTCAGGATCAGTATCTTGATATTGGGGAGTTCCTTTTTTACTGCCTCCGAAAGCTCCAGCCCGTCCATAAAGGGCATCTTAATATCTGTAATCAATATATCCGGCTTCTCCTTCAGAATCAGCGGGTAAGCAAGTTCACCATCACTTGCCTCTCCCACAAACTCATACCCCTCTTCTGCCCAGTTAATGCTATTCTTTATTCCATTTCGGATAACGACTTCATCCTCTACCAGAAAAATCTTAATCATGTATCATAGACTCTCTTTCTATATTTAAATTGAGACTCACCAGGGTCCCGTCTGACATAGTTCTATTTAATCACCTTTAGCCACAAATTTCAATAGAATAAAAAAGAAGCCCCACAGCCTTTTTGCTGCAAAGCCTCTTCTTTTTTCTAAATAACTGTATATCTTATATAAGCAATCTTTCCTCTTACTTAACCTACATGACGTTCAAATCTTTTGAATCCAAGAATTTCTTCAATTCTATTCATAGCATCTTGTGGAATTACGAAACCACTGGCTTTTATATTATTCTCTAATTGAGATGAGTTACTTGCCCCTGCAATTACACAACTTATTTCCGAATGCTGCAAAATCCATGCCATTGACAAGATTGAGACATTCGTTCCCAGATCATTCGCCACTTTTGTAAGTTCATCAACAATTGCAAGGTTATCATCTGTGAGCAGATTATTAATCTGTTTATCTGCCTGATGTGTTGCCCGGGAGCCTTCCGGATAGGGCTGTCCTTTTTTATACTTTCCTGTCAAAAGCCCTTGTGCAAGCGGAGAAAAAGACGTAATGCCAATACCGTACTTTCTGCATGTACCCATAATCTCATGTTCGATATATCTATCAATCATATTATATTGTGGTTGAATTACTGAAATAGGATAAAGACCGAGTTTATCAATAATTTTTTGTGCTTCTTCAATTCTGGCACTTCCCCATTCCTCACTGACACCATAATAAAGGACTTTTCCCTGTGCCACAAGATCACTCATCGCCCGCAGCGTTTCCTCAAGATCAGTATTTTCATCAAAACGATGGCAATAATACAAATCCAAATAATCTAACTGCATATTCTTTAAAGATTGATTGCAATTTTCCATAATGTGCTTTCTGGAAAGCCCTCTATCATTTACTCCGGTTCCCGTAGGGAAATACACCTTACTTGAAATTACAAGTTCTTTACGAGGGAAATCCTTCAAAACCTTGCCTAAAAACTGTTCTGCAGCACCATCAGAATAAGCGTCTGCACAGTCAAAAAAATTAATACCGCTTTCATAAGCAAGCTTAACCGTTTCTTTCGCTATGTCTTCTTTAGAACCTCCTTTCAAATCTGTCATCCAACTCCCCAATGCAATCTCACTGATTTTAATTCCTGCTTTTCCTATATTACGATATTTCATTTAACCTTCCCCCTTTATTACTAAATTTTTTATAACAATTTTATAAAGGGCGGAAATTTTTCTTCTCCGCCCCATTTTTACATCCTTTGTAACTCCCTACTTTTCAAACTTCTCCATAAATCTCTGGATAATAATCGCACACTCTGCACGGCTTGTGCTGCCCTGTGGGTCGAGACGATAAGAACCATCTTCATTTTCTTTTCCTTCAATGATTCCATTTTCTACTGCCCACTTCATAGCAGTTTCTGCGAATTCGCTTACCTGCTCTGCATCAGAAAAGCTGCTGAGGTCTGCTGTCTTTGATATATCGTATTTCTTATAATCCGCATAACGGTACATCATAACTACCATCTGCTCACGGGTAATCGGATCGTTCGTTCCAAAGTATCCGGAATCTGTATATCCGGTAACAACCTTCGCATCAGCCGCCCAGAGAACTGCCGTTGAATAGAACTGTCCATCCGGTACATCCGGGAATCTGTTCGTATACTCTGCAGCCGGTTTTCCTTCCATTCTGTGAAGAATGGTTGCAAACTGCGCACGCGGCAGGATTTCATATGGTGAGAAATGCGTAGGATCTGTACCCGTCATGGTTTCTGCAAAGTAGTTGTAGTATGCCGCATCGTAGAACCAGTCGCTTTCTACTACGTCTACGTATGGAAGCTTCGGAGCAACCGCTGCTTCTTTCACCGTAACCTTAAAGGTCGCCGTCTTTCCTTCGTATGTTACCGTTACTGTCTGCTCTCCGGTCTTAGCCTTATCATAGCCGCTTACTTCGTAGCCTTCTGTGATTTCTTTTTCTGTATCATCAGAATACTTCGCAACTACCTTCATTCCTGCAAGGTCAAGCTCGTCTCCTACCGTGTACTCCGTCTTCGTCGGTGCTGTTACCGTAATGGATTCCAGAGTAACAGGTTTTTCCGCTTCTTTCACAGTTACCTTGAAAGTCGCTGTCTTTCCTTCATACGTCACCGTTACTGTCTGCTCTCCGGTCTTAGCCTTATCATAGCCGCTTACTTCGTAGCCTTCTGTGATTTCTTTTTCTGTATCATCAGAATACTTCGCAACTACCTTCATTCCTGCAAGGTCAAGCTCGTCTCCTACCGTGTACTCCGTCTTCGTCGGTGCTGTTACCGTAATGGATTCCAGAGTAACAGGTTTTTCCGCTTCTTTCACAGTTACCTTGAAAGTCGCTGTCTTTCCTTCGTACGTTACCGTTACTGTCTGTTCGCCGGCCTTAGTCTTGTCATAGCCGCTTACTTCGCAATTCTCTATTGCAACATCCTCTGTATTATCATCACTATAGTTAGCGGTCACTTTCATTCCTGCAAGTTCAAGGTCTTCTCCCACCGTGTATTCCGTCTTTGTCGGAGGTGTTACAGTAATGTCAACCAATACGATGTTCTCAACTAAACCTTCCGTTGCCTTTGCAAGATTGTCCACTGCATCATCTACCTGCTTCTGTGTTGCTTCATCACTCGCATAAGCTAATTTCGCTGCTGTAAGAGCCGCCTGATATGCCTCCCAACTAACAGGTGTATACTTATCTTCTTCCGAATCATTAATAGCTCCATCAATGGCTGCCTTCAATGCATCTTTTTCTACATATTTCAGCGCCTCTGCTGCAATCTCATCTGCCGTCATAACACGGCTTACAATCTTATAATTGTCAATTAGACCGGTCATATACTCTCCGCTCTTCCAGGTAGACTTACCAATGTAGAGAATACTGCTGTCTCCCAGTAATTCAGGAATTGATACGATACTTTCTTTCCTTCCCGCTTCCACGCCGTTTACATAGAGAATCGTCTCATCCTCTGCATAGACAACGGTGATATAGGACCACTTATTCTCACCTGCCGCATAGTCCGGTGAAACAGGTCTGTCCTGCGCATTACTATTGAAACGCTGTGCCGCTATCGTGCCATTATTGTCAAAGATTCCCAAATATTTCTCGCTCATGTACAGCTGCTCGTTTGCATTCGGGGCTGCAAAGAATCCCCAGTTGGTTGCGCTTTGTCCCGGATTGATCTGGAAGGATACGGTCATCTCTTCCACACCTGTCAACAGGCTTGTGCCGTCTTTTGCTGTTACATTCAGGAACTGGCTGGTTC
>OLRQ01002747.1_pt1 | contig 10099 bp, 7 predicted proteins | sample 1671971 | NCBI WGS metagenome assembly OLRQ01 (sample SAMEA3136631, study PRJEB25190) | human gut metagenome | biome: human gut; feature: human-associated habitat; material: faeces | place: Austria | collected 2013 | reverse complement strand
CTCTTTGAGTTTTGAGAACAACTTTCTGTTTTCATCCTGAGAATAGCCTCTAACGGATATTGTCATAAGCCCTGTCGTATTCACATTGCTGAACTCTTTTAAACTTTCCAGCATCTCCGGCAAATTCTCGGGTTTTATCCCGAATTTGCTTTCCTCGCCTGAAATATTTACTTGAATCAAAACGTCCTGAACTATTCCAACAGCCTTAGCGCGCTTATCAATTTCTTTTGCAAGCTCAATACTGTCTAAAGAATGTATCAAAGCGGTCTTGCCTATTATATGGCGAACCTTATTCTTCTGAAGATGCCCTATTTGGTGCCATCTCACTCCGCTCACCTGCTCATATTTAGCGGCAAGCTCCTGGGGCTTGTTTTCACCAAAATCTACGGCCCCTGCCTCCATCGCCTCTTTTATATATTCCGCCGGCTTTGTCTTAGAGACAGCAATCAGACGAACACTGTCCGGCTTTCTGCCGCATTCCTCAGTAATTTTATTAACCGAGTCCAAAACATCTATATAATTTTTTTTGATATCAGGAACTTCACTCATTGTCTCACAACCTTACCATCCTCAATACCTTTGGTATTAATGATTATCTCATCATAAACTTCAAGATGTTCCTCATAACTTGTGCTAATAACAGGTTTTATTATAGCCCATTCTTTATTATTGTAAAGAAGTTCGACCGGAACAAATCTGGCCACTCCCAAACGAACGACATAAACTCCCTGCTGTCCGTCTATAACTCTCAAAGAAGACGATGGAACTTTTATCCCTTCCGAACTCTCAGTGAGCAGTTCTGCGGATACTTTGCTGGTCGTATAAATAGAGTCAATATATCTTGTGGAATAGACGGTTATAGCAACCTTGCCGTCCTCAGGCTTAGAGATAGCCTTAACAGTTCCGGATACCATACTATCGGATAAATCATAAAATTTTATGCTGATAGATTGGTCAACCTTAAAATTTTCAGCTTCCTTTTCGGAAATTAAACCGACAAAATACCACTCGTAATTATCAATTATCTTACAGACGTTTTCGCCGTTTGTGACTGTGGTTCCAACCGTCACATTATTTTTAGAAATACCATTTATATATCTCGGCGTGGCGTCTCCCATCATCTCAATGCCTAAAACGTCTTCATATCCGTCAATCTTTGACGAAAATATTCCGGCTCTCGGAGCATATATATACTCGCGTTCCCCGTCTATGCTTGATTCCAATTCATCAAGTCTTGCTTTCATTTCCGAAAGCCTGTCCTCTTTTGTTTTGCCGCCTTCAACCGCATATTGTTTGTTTGCAATATAATCATCAACGCTGTGCTTTATACTCACAATATCAGAGAAATTATTATTATCCCTAACCTGCGTAAGTTTCTGAGCTTCCTCAGAAATATTAAGCTCTATTTTCACAGCGTTCGCAGAATAGATATCCGCAGCGGTCTCATCATTTTCCAAATCGGAAATTTTCGTTTTAAGCTGTGATATTTCTTCAGTAACAGCAGGGTCTACAGCACTTTTATACACGGCGGCAATTGTGCTTCCATCATTAACCCTTTCTCCCTCATCTGCCAGGCACTCAAAATAACCGTCTGACGGTGATGATATGAGCTCCTGGTCACGGAAAATGTAACCGTCAGCCAGGACATATTCTTCAATTTTACCATTCAGAGCAGTATAAGTGCTTACACTATTACCTGATCTGAAAAATATACTGATAAGCAAAAAGACCACCAAAAACACAAAAATCAATTTGGGAATTAAAAAAAGCCTCTTTTTTATATCTCTTTTGCGTCTTTTCTGTAATCTTATATTTGAATTGTCAGTAGTGTTTGCCACAAGACTACCTCCAATCAACAGTCCATCTCTTATAGCGCTAAACATACACATCCATTCTACATAATAACTATTATAATCTCTGTCAAAAAGTATGTAAACCGCAATCCACGAGTTGTAGAACAAATGTAACTTAATTGTAACAGAAGAATGTCGCTGTCTGTAAAATTATTCCAAAAAATAAAATGCGGCATACAAACTTAGAGTTCATACGCCGCATTAATTTTATATTTAAATATTTATCCAATGAATTTTTTTGTTCCGTTTAAACCATGTCAGCTGACGTTTGGCATATCTTCGGCTTTCTCTTTTTATTTTATCAACAGCGTCGCTGAGACTTGTCTTTCCGTCCAAATATTCTATTATCTCCTTATATCCAATAGCCTGCATAGATGTAGCGTCTGTATCTATACCAATTTTAATAAGGTCTGAAACCTCATCTACAAGTCCCTTTTCCATCATTATATCAACGCGTTTATTTATTCTGTCATAGAGGACTTCCCTGTCACGCATAAGCCCTGTGATTTCAGGCTCATACAATGGTTCTGACAGCTGTTCCTTATCCAGTTCCGATTTTTTCTTACCGGTAGTCTTATATATCTCCAACGCTCTAATCACACGTTTTAGATTGTTAGGATGAATGGATTCGGCAGATTCTTCGTCAACCCTTTTTAAAATTTTATATACGTATTCATTTCCAAATACCTTTGCCGCCGATTCCAAATCTTTTCTATACTCTTCATCTGTGTCCATTTGTATAAAATTTATATTATTTATTGTGCTGTCAAAATATAGTCCTGTGCCGCCACATAAAACAGGCGTCTTTCCTCTTAAAAGTATATCGTCTATACATTCCCTTGCCATCTCAGAAAAACGCGCTACACTAAAACTCTCGTTTGGCTCGATTATATCTATCATGTGATGCTTGACGCCTTTCATCTCATCAGCAGTCGGCTTTGCGGTTCCAATATCCATGTGCTTATATATCTGCATAGAATCACACGAAACCACTTCTCCACCACATTTTAAAGCAAGCTCAACAGCATAGTCTGTCTTTCCTGAAGCGGTAGGGCCTACAACGCACAATATTTTAGGTTTATTCATCTACGCCACCTCATATAATCCTTGTATCATTTTATACGATACGCTTAAACATCTTCTCTATCTCTTTTTTTGTAAACTCAACCATGATTGGTCTTCCGTGAGGACAGGTTTTTATACCTTTAGAATACAAATTTTCAACTATTTTTATAACCTCGGTCATTTCCGGCAGCGACAGCTTATCATTTCCCTTAATAGCTTTTTTGCATGAAATCATATCAAGCGCTTTTTCTTCAAAATCCGCTATCGGATGTTTGATATTATCCACAAGCGCGTCTGTTATTTCCAAAAACAAATCCTTTATCTGCTCGTCGCCGGCTATTATAGGCGTCTCGTTTACCACAACCGTATTAAAGCCAAACTCGCCGACATCAAAACCAAACCGTTCAAACTCATCAAGATTGGACATAACCGCGTCATACTCAACATGGCTTAAATTTATAACAATAGGCGACATTAAAACCTGAGACAGCCGTTCATTATTAAAATACGCTTTTTTCAGCTTTTCAAAACCGTCTCTTTCGTGAGCGGCATGCTGGTCTATCATATAAAATCTGTCCGCCGCTGACAGCAGAACATAAGTGTCAAAAACTTGTCCTATTATTTTATAATCTTTAAAAATACTGTCTGAATTATCAAATATCTTATCAACATCTCCGAACTCGGTTTGCTTAAACTCTTTTTTAGTTTGGGGAGTTGCTTCATTTACATCATTTGAGATATTATCAGATACTTCTTCTTTGTCAGGTTCCAAAAAATTATCTATTATATCCACAACTTTGTCTAAAACTCCGCCATTATCGGAACTTTCAGCAGCATTTTCATCCATATTTTCATCAGGCGTTTTTTCTAAAGGAGTATTATCTAAAATTTCAGATTTATTTATAACAGGTTTGGTATACTCAAGATAATCATGTATTACCTTTTCATTTAAGACCGCTGAATCTTTCAGCTTAGGCGCTTCTTTGCTTTTTGAAAAAGTTTTATTTGTTTGTATAGTTATAGCGCTCTGGTCAGCTTTTTCTTCACTCACCTTTATTCCATACATTGAGTTTTTAACCGCATGATACACTATATCATACAGCTGTTTTTCATTTGCAAACTTGACCTCAGTTTTAGCCGGGTGCACATTGACGTCTACCATTTCAGGCGGAACCTCTATATTTAATACAAAAAACGGAAACTTTCCTATCATTACAGCGTTTCTGAACGCCTCTTCCGCAACTTTGGCTATTACATGATTTTTTATATATCTGCCATTAACAAAAATCGTCTGTTTGGTACGATTACCAAAGGACAGTTCCGGTTTACCGATAACTCCTGATATTTTAACTCCGTCTTCAAAATAATCAACCGGCATAACAGCCTTTGCAAACTTAAGCCCATATACCTTTAAAATAACATTAGTCAAATCCCCGTCTCCCGACGTCTTAAACACAGGCTTCCCGTCACATATATAATCAAATGAAATATTCGGTTTTGACAAAGCCAGCCGCGTCATAAGGTCAGATATATATCCTGCCTCTGTACTGTCTTTTTTCAAAAACTTCATTCTTGCAGGAACATTAGCAAACAAATCTTCGACTATCATAATAGTTCCGTCCGCACAAGCGATTTCATCAGCTTCTCCGCAAATACCGTGGTCAACAATATAATGAACCCCTGCTTCAGCTTCAGCAGTTTTAGTGATAATCTCAACTTTGGCAACAGCGCAGATACTCGAAAGCGCTTCGCCCCTAAATCCCATTGTAGAGATATTATATAAGTCATCGGCAGTGTTTAATTTGCTTGTAGCATGGCGCAGGAAGGCTGTAGGAACCTGTTCTGACGGAATTCCCTTACCGTTATCTGCAACCCTTATTAATTTTATACCGCCGTTTTTTATTTCAACTGTTATTTTATCCGCTCCTGCGTCAACAGCATTTTCAACCAGCTCTTTAACAACCGAGCTGGGTCTCTCCGCCACCTCTCCTGCCGCAATCTTATCCGCCACATCAGGAGATAAAACATGTATTTTTTCTTCCATATAAACACTTCCCAAAACTCTAATTATTTTGAAGTATATCATCAAAATTTAATGATGTCAACTTTTTACAGCGTATACCAAAAGCCGCCGCACACAGCGCACAGCGGCTTTAAATCACATATTTTTAGCTTTTGCCTGGAGGTCAAAAAGTTTAGTCAAAGCCTCTACAGGCGTCATTGTATTAAGATCCAACTCTTTAAGCTGAGTTATTACAGGATTATCAGCCTGGGCAAAAAAGTCTATCTGTTCATCCTTAAACGGAGTTTTCTTTTCTTTTTTGGTTCCGGTTTTAATATCGGCCGTATTGACAGTTTTCTGCTCCCTGCTCTCTAATATACCGGCAATTTCTTTTGCGCGGATGATTACCGATTTCTTTACCCCGGCAAGAGCCGCTACTTCAACGCCGTAGCTCTCATCCGCTCCGCCGCGGATGATTTTTCTGAGAAACGTTATGTCGTCTCCCTTTTTCTTAACAGCTATACAATAATTTTTAACATTGTTTATTTTGTCTTCAAGCTCGGTCAGTTCATGATAATGAGTGGCAAACAATGTTTTAGCCCCGCACTTTTTCGCGTCGGCTATATGCTCAACAACAGCCCAGGCTATTGATAAACCATCAAAGGTACTTGTACCTCGTCCAATTTCGTCCAATATTAAAAGGCTGTTTGCAGTAGCATTTCTTAAAATATTTGCCACTTCCGTCATTTCAACCATAAATGTACTTTGTCCACTTGCCAAGTCATCTGAAGCACCTACTCTTGTGAAAATCTTATCGCATATAGAAATATTAGCTTCTTTTGCAGGCACAAATGAACCTATTTGAGCCATTAAAACTATTAAGGCTGTTTGTCTCATATAAGTTGACTTACCTGCCATGTTAGGACCTGTTATAATGGACAATCTGTTTTTGTTTGTATCTAAAAATGTATTATTTGATATAAACATATTGTCGGGTATCATTTTTTCAACCACAGGATGTCTGCCGTCTTTTATGTCAATAACACCTTTTTCATTTATCTTTGGTTTTACATAGTTATTATGTTCTGCAACATAGGCTAAAGAAGCAAAAACGTCAATTTTCGCTATGGCTTTTGCAGTCATTTGAATTCTGTTAATCTGATTATAGATTTCATCTCTTACTGATGTGAAAATATTATATTCCAATGAGAAAAGCTTATCTTCAGCACCAACAATAATTTCTTCCAGTTCTTTTAATTTGTCAGTTGTGTATCTTTCAGCATTAGTTAAAGTCTGCTTTCTAACATAATAATCAGGCACAAGATTTTTAAAGGAATTGGATACCTCTATGTAATAACCAAATACTTTGTTAAATTTGATTTTTAATTTGGTTATGCCTGTTTTTTCTTTTTCCTGAGATTCTAAATCAGCAAGCCAACCTTTGCCTTCTGTTTTAGCAGAGCGTAACTTATCAATTTCTTCATTAAAACCGCTTCTTATGATACCGCCTTCCTTTATATTAATCGGTGGATCATCTGTAATTGAATTAGTAATTAACGAAGTTATATCCTCTAATGTATCAAGTTGCTCATATAATTCTATAAATAAAGGTGATTTAAAATCCTTTATAATATTCTTAATATGCGGCAACATCTCCAATGATGTTTTAAAAGCGATTAAGTCTCTTGGGTTAGCTGACTTGTAGGAAATCTTACTAAGAAGTCTTTCCAAGTCATAAATTGGAGATAAATACTCTCTTAATTCGTCTCTTGTTATAATGGATTTATTTAACTCTTCAATTACTTTTTGTCTGTTGATTATTTTTTCTTTAGAAATTAGTGGCTGTTCAATGTATCCTCTTAAAGTTCTGGCACCCATTGCTGTTTTTGTTTTATCAAGTACCCATAAAAGTGAACCACGTTTTTGTTTTTCCCTTAAGGTTTCACATAACTCAAGATTACGTCTTGTAGATGTATCAAGAATCATAAATGTACTTGTTGAATAAGGTACTAACTTAGATAAATGTGTTAATGAATTTTTCTGTGTTTCATACAAATATTTAAGTAAGGAACCTGATGCTATAACACCAAGTGACATTTCAGAAATTCCAAGACCTGATAAGTCCATGATTCTAAAATGATCTTTTAAAACTTCTGAACAGTTATTTTCGTCAAAATACCATTCTTCCAGCTCAAATACTGAAATGGAAAGTCTGTTCTTAATATCGTCAATATCCATACCACACATTAAAAATGCATGATTACAGATGATTTCAGTAGGCATGAATTTATTGATTTCATCAAGAACATTTCTTTCAGAATAAACTTCTGTTACATAATAATCACCTGTAGTAACATCAGCTATTGATATGCCAAACTTACCACCGATATACGCAATTGACATTAAGTAGTTGTTTTTGCCTTCGTCCATTGCAGTAAGGTTTAAATTAGTACCCGGTGTAACAATTCTTGAAACTTCTCTTTTTACTAAGCCCTTTGCAAGTGCAGGATCTTCTGCCTGTTCTACAATACAGACCTTATAACCTCTTGTAACTAATTTATTTATATACATGTCAACGGCATGGTAAGGAACACCGCACATTGGTGCCCTCTCCTCTAAACCACAACTTTTACCTGTTAAAGTGATTTCCATAACTTTTGATGCTTCTAAGGCATCGTCAAAAAACATTTCATAGAAATCTCCTAAACGATAGAAAATTATACAGTCTTCATGCTGTTTCTTTGTTTCTAAGTAATTTTTCATCATTGGTGTAAGACTTTCAAAATGATTGTCCCACACATCTTTCATCATTTGCGGTAAACTCATAACTATCTCACTATTTCTCCCATATAATAAAATCCTTTAGCTTCGTTTAATCTAACATTTACAAGCTGACCAATATCTTCTTTGTTTCCTTCAAAGTGAACAACTGCATTATTACTTAATCTTCCTGTAACGTAGCCAGGAATCTTTTTGTTTACTTCTTCTATTAAAACTTCCTGAACAGTCCCCTGATATTTTTCAGTTTTCTTTTTTGAAATTTCATTAACTACTGCAAGTAATCTGTCAAAACGGTCTTTAATAACATCATCACTTACCTGATTTACCATTTTTGCAGCAGGTGTTCCTGAACGCTTTGAATAAATAAATGTAAATGCTGATTCATATTCAGCCTGTTTTACAACGTCAAGGGTTTCAAGGAAATCTTCTTCTGTTTCTCCCGGAAAACCTACAATTATATCTGTTGAAATCCCAATATCAGGTATTGCTTCTCTAAGTTTTCTTACTAATTCTAAATATTGTTCTTTAGTGTAATGTCTGTTCATTTTTTGAAGCAAAGCTGTGCTACCTGATTGAAGTGGTAAATGCATCTGCTTACAAATCTTTTTAGATTTTGCCATTACTTCAATTAATTCATCTGATAAATCCTTTGGATGTGATGTCATAAAACGGATTCTCTTTAAGCCGTCTATTTTCTCAACCTGCTCTAATAACTGAGCAAATGTAATAGGATTTTCAAGATTTTTTCCATAAGAGTTTACATTCTGACCTAAAAGCATGATTTCTACAACTCCATTGGCAACTAAATCCTTTATTTCGTTAATAATATCTTCAGGATTTCTACTTCTTTCGCGACCTCTTACATAAGGAACAATACAGTAACTGCAAAAATTATCGCAACCATACATAATATTAACGCCTGATTTAAAGTCATACTTTCTAACAGCAGGTAAATCTTCTACAATTTCTGTTGTGCCATCCCAGATATCTTCGATTTTGTGACCGCTTATTAATCTTTCATATAATAATTCAGCTAATAAAAATACATTATGTGTACCAAAAATCAAATCAATAAACTTGTAGCTTTTATTTAATTTTTCCACAACCTGTGGCTCCTGCATCATACAACCGCAAAGGCCGATAATCATATCAGGGTTCTTCTCTTTAATTTTTGAAAGATATCCAAGTCTGCCATAAATTTTTAAATTGGCGTTTTCTCTTACGGTACATGTGTTATATAAAACTAAATCAGCATGCTCATCTTCTGTTTCTTCGTAGCCAATTTCAGTAAGAATACCAAGAAGTTTCTCTGAATCCTTGAAATTCATCTGGCAACCGAATGTACAGACACACGCTGTTAATTTTCTTCCTAAAGCAGCCTCTTTTGCCTTGATTATTTCTTTACATTTATTAATATAATATTGTTGCTTTTCGCTTTCGCTTGTAAAACTCATATAAATCTCCTATTTTATCTTTTTAGTTATTACTTATTATTTCATTTACGGGAACATCATGTAACTCGGTTGGAATTTCATCAAACACCTGAAAATCATACGCTACACCAATTGAATGACAACTGCTATTTCTAAGATATCTGTCGTAAAATCCACCTGCCTGACCTATTCTTTCCCCTTTAGTCGAAAAAACCACTCCGGGAACCAAAATTAAGTCGGCACTAGGTGCAATTTTTGAGTTGCTTGGCTCCGGAATGTTATATAGACCATTTTCAAATTTATCATTTTTGTTTATTGCAGCAAAGTACATTTGTCCGTTTTTATTGACAACTTTAGGGACTGCCACAGTTTTATCTGCCAATAGTGCATCCCTTATAACTAAACTCAAATCAACCTCATTTTGAATTGCCATATAACAATAAATACACTTGCTTTCTTTGTAAAACTGACTGTTAATAATCTTATTACAGATAATATTACTTTTTACCTGTATATCACTTTCAGTCATTTTTAATCTTTTCTGTTTTATTTCTTTTCTTAATCTGCTTTTTTCTTCACTAATATTCATCTTAATGCTTTCTTCTTGGCTCTACTTTTGAAATTGAACCGTCAGGATTCTTGATTCTAACATTATCAAGATTAGCTGACAGATTATTAATGATAGCCATTCTATATTCTGTTCTGAGCTGTTTTTGTTCTTCAATTTCTTCAGGGGTAAGTCCTGTTTCTTTTGATTTATGATATAACTCGTTAATTCTGTTTATTTTTTCCTTGTCCATTTATTTTAAAAATATATATGATGTATTCTTATCTGAGGTAACACATCCTATATACTCTCCTTTCTCCTGTAAAATTACTTTTTTGTTTGGGAACTTGTGGATGCAAACCACCTGAAATTCTTTACCAAACAATGTTTTTTCTGTTGTTGTTGAAATCACTGTATT
>OLRQ01002741.1_pt1 | contig 10112 bp, 10 predicted proteins | sample 1671971 | NCBI WGS metagenome assembly OLRQ01 (sample SAMEA3136631, study PRJEB25190) | human gut metagenome | biome: human gut; feature: human-associated habitat; material: faeces | place: Austria | collected 2013 | reverse complement strand
GTGATTTAACCGAATAAACGCCACCCCGAAGAAAGATTCTTCACATTTGGCGTTGCTAAACTGTAAACCTCAACCTATCATTTATAATGACAACCGCCAGTTTTATCAGGGAATACATAATCTTTTGCTATGCATTTGAAGTTGTATTTCCATGGCGGCTGGTAAAAGGCCGGTTTTGGAATGTCTGCGTTCTCGTAGGGACGTGCTTTCCAAAACGACGAAGCGAATCCGCGGAAATCATAAAGGGCTGCGCGAGCGCAAGCTGATCGTGCGCGCCCCTCCGCTTCTTTCGAGTCGTTCCGGTCGTGGCGGTTGAACCGCCGGGCATATCTTACAAGCGAGGGATCGTCGCTGGGTGCGCGTCTCGTTGCGAGTAGGAGGATGAATAACGTTGTCGTTTCGCATCGCCTTTCGGCGCATGGCGAAGCCTTACCTTTGTAGAGGCCCTTCGGCAGGAGGCTGGCTATGTGGTATGTCGTGCAGGTCGTCGGCGGCAGGGAGCGCCGCGTCCTCCATCTGGTGGAGCAGCTCGTCGATGATGACGTGCTGCAGGAGTGCTTCATTCCCCAGTACGAGATCATGAAGAAGATCAAGGGCGAGTGGAAGCGCCGCTCCGAGATCCTGCTCCCCGGATACCTGTTCCTTATCACCGATAAGGTTGACCAGGCCGCGGACGAGCTCCGCAAGGTTCCCGCGTTCACCAAGCTCTTGGGAAACGACAACGCGTTCATTCCCCTTAACGCAGATGAGATAGCCTTCATCGATTCCTTCACGACCAAAGACCACCGCGTGGTGGAAATGTCGGAGGGCGTGATAGAAGGCGACGAGATCAGCATAACGAAAGGCCCGCTGGTCCACCATACCGCCCTGGTCAAGAAGATCGACCGCCACAAGCGCCTGGCATACGTGGAAACAACGATGTTCGGCCGCACGCTGAACCTCAAAGTCGGACTAGAGATTGTCAGAAAACACAGGGATATATCAACTTGATGATGCCACCCCCGGCTTGGCGGCTGAGGCAACTCTGTCTGGAGACGGGAGTGGAACGGTTTCTCTTGGTGCTTCGGCTTTCGACGAAGCGATTGAAAGCCCTATTCCGTGCGATGTGATCGAAGCTCTTCTGCCTGGTGACGATATCGTCGAAATCGAGAAGCCCGGAGTGGGTGGTGGCTTGGGATACCGTTTCGCCAAGCGTGCGTTCGACCTAATGTCGTGTGCAGCCGCGCTCGTTATCCTCGCTATACCCATGGCGGCAATCGCGATCAAGATCAAGAGCGAGTCTTCCGGCCCAGCCATCTACGCGCAAAGGCGCGTCGGCTTGGGCGGTAGGGAGTTCTTTATTTACAAGTTTCGCTCCATGTATGCCGACGCCGAGGCGCGCGGCGCGCAGTGGGCCGCCGACGGCGACCCGCGTGTGACCCCTTTCGGGAAGAAGCTGCGCCGCACGCGACTGGACGAGATCCCGCAGTTCTGGAACGTCGTGAAGGGCGACATGTCGCTCATCGGCCCCAGGCCCGAGCGCCCCGCCTTCTGCGAGGAGTTCGAGAAGCGCATCCACGGTTGGCATTACCGGACGCTCGTGAAGCCTGGTATCAGCGGGCTGGCGCAGGTGACGGGCGGCTACGCGCTCATGCCCAAGGAGAAGGTGCTGCTGGATATGCAGTACATCAGACACCGCAGCGCCAGGATGGATCTCGCCATCATCATGAAGACCCTCAAGACGATCTTCACCGGGGACGGTGCGCGGTGATGAAAATCGCGGTTATCACAGCGGCGACCAATACGATCCCTCGTTTTCGCATCGATATGATCGACGAGTTCGTGAGGCGTGGCTGTGAGGTGGTCGTCTTCGGCGACGAGCCGGCCGAGAAGTGGGAGGGTTACTTCGCTGAACATGTGACGTCGTATCGCCAATACTCCGTATCGCGCAACGGGCTCAACCCCATGAGCGATATTGCCACCCTGAAGGAACTTGAATATCTTCTCCTTGAGGCGCGGCCCGACAAAGTTTTCACTTATCAGGCGAAGCCGAACATCTACGGGGTGATCGCCGCCCATCGGGCGAGAATCAAGGGTGTTTTTGTCATGATGGGCGGACTCGGCTCGGTCTTCCATGCAGACGATTCGAAGTCGAAGATTGTTAGGCGCATCGTAGCAGCCGAGTATAAGCATGCTCTCAGTTATGCTGATAAGGTGTTTTTCCAGAACGCCGAAGATGTTGGCCTTTTCGATAGACTCGGCTTGGTCGACCGCGCGAAGGTCGTCATGGTGCGCGGATCGGGGGTCAACATCGACCATTTCGCCCAGAAGCCCCTTCCCGACAAGCCATCGTTCCTCTTCGTGGGCCGGCTCGTGAAGGGCAAGGGGATCCGCGAGTACCTGGAGGCTGCCCGCATTGTCAAGCAGAGCCATCCCGAGGCGTCCTTCGCCGTAGTAGGTCCCTTCGACACGAATCCGACGTCCATGACGCCCGAGGAGCTGCAGGCCTACGTCGACGATGGGACGGTTGTCTTCCATGGCGAGCAGGAGGATGTGCGCCCGTTCCTTGAGGCGTGTTCGGTGCTCGTGCTGCCGTCGTACTACGGCGAGGGCACGCCGAAGAGTGCATTGGAAGCGATGGCGACGGGGAGGCCCCTCATTGTAGCCGACGCGGTGGGCTGTCGGGAGGTCGTGCGAAAGGGTGAAAACGGGATTCTCGTTTCACCGAAAAGCGCCACCGCCTTAGTTGAAGCTATGGTTCATTTTATCGAGCATCCTCAGATGGTTTTCAAAATGGGCTTGGCCAGCAGAGGATTGGCTGAGGAAAGGTTCGATGTATGGAAAGTGAACGGCGTGATAGCAACTACGATGGGAATAATGTGAGCTCTGCCGATGATGGTAGTTTGCTGCTGCCGAGGGCTGCGAATTCTTCGAATGGGTGGAGTTCGGATGAAGAGGCCCCCTTTATGGAAAACAGTGCAAACAGTATCGCGGTAATTGTGACATGGTTCGGAGGGCTTCCTGGTTATTGGCCATATTGGTTAAAGACCGCAGAAGCAAACAAGAGCATAGACTTCCATGTTTTCAGTGATTGCGATATTCGGTCTTCTGCAAGCAACATCATTGTTCATCGAACGACTTTCGATTCAGAGATCAGCCGTTGTAGAAGCATGTTAAACAGAGAAGTGACTATTGCGGAAAGCTATAAATTCTGTGATTGCCGCCCTTTCTTTGGGCTGATATATGCAGATTACTTGGGTGGATATGATTTTTGGGGCTACTGTGACATCGATCTTGCCTTTGGCTCCATTCGTGATTTCGTGACGGACGACATCCTCGCTAAACACGACCGCATCTATCAATACGGCCATTTTTGCCTATTCAGGAACAATGAAAAGATAAACCATCTCATCGAGTTGCCCGGATGCATTTACTCAATGGATGAAATATTCCTTGGGAAAGCGAAAACGACTCCTGAAGAATACTTCGGCCTTAATAGAGTATGTATGATAAATGATATACCTTGGTACACTCGGATAGATTTTGGGGATTTCAGAGCGTCGATTTGTGATCGTCTTGAAGTCGGGCATGGACGCGAGAATTATGAAAACCAAGTTTTTTATTGGGAAGACGGGAAAGCCAAGAGAGCCTTTCTTGAGAACGGCGATGTGCAAGTCGACGAATGGGTTTACTTGCATTGGCAGAAGAAAAAGCCTGCGGCCGAACCTCTGCCGGACGAATGCCTGTCTTTTTTTATCCTTTCGGATCGCTTGATACCAAGGGCGAGCGGGATTCCCACTGTTGAGGAGATATCCTCGCTCAACTGCTCGCAAGGAAAAAAGATCCAAAAGCACAATCTGCGCAAATATTATCGAGGTAAAGTTAAAGATTTCTTGTTGAGCGAATTAGCTGAGAAAAAAATAGCATCGAGGCAATATCGGTACCGGCTTTTTGAAGGAAAAAAACGCCGAAAGTATTATCTATGACAGCTCGAAAGATCGTAATCACCGTAGACTCTTACGCACCGAAGACAAACGGCATACAGCGTGTAACGCAATATCAGGCCGAAGGTTTATCTACGCGAGGGTATGATGTTGTTGTTGTGACGTCAGATGTTAAAGGTGCGCCGTCTGAGGAAAAGATCAACGGCGTTACTGTCAGACGCGTTAATGCTCATATGTGGCATATGTGGCATAGAGGCGATCGCAAAGGCTTCCAAGAAACTGTCGTTTCCGCATGCGCGGATGCCGATCTAGTAATAAACGTTTCCGCGCAATCGTTTGCTGCCGCTTGGCTGTTTCCCGTGTTCGACATGTTGCGTTGTCCGAAAATGCTCATTATGCACGGTATGCATGATTTTGCCTGGAAGAAAACCGACTTTCGTTCGCCAAAGGCGTTTGTGATGAAAGTCGTGAGAAATATTCGATGGAGTGAATTCTACCATCGAAATCTTCCCAGTCTTAGAAAATATAACCTTGTGACTCATCTACATGGGCAAGATGGATCGTTTCGATGGTTCGAAGGCAAGGGAATTGGTCAGAACCGCGTGGTTATGAATGCGGCACAAGATGGGTTTTTTGCTGACGAAGTGGCTTTCGACGAAAAAAGAGGTTTGATTTCTGTCGGAACCTATTGCGCTGGAAAGAACCAAAAGATGATTCTTAAGGCATATTATCGATCGGGAATTGATAGTCCATTAGCGCTTATTGGCCCTAGCAAAAACGCCTATTTCCACAAACTCGTCCGCTTTAATCAAAAACTTCAGCGCAAATACGGCATTAGAGACGTTTCGATTTTAGCGGGCCTGCCGAGAGCAGAGACGATTTCAAGAATCAAATCGGCCGCTGTTTATGTTTGTTCCAGTAGGCAGGAGTTTTTTCCTGTTTCTGTGGTCGAGGCTATGGCGGCGGGAACCGTATGGATTTCCACGAATGTTGGCGTCGTCAAACATTTGCCCGGGGGTGTTGTCGTTAACGGCGTAAAAGAGATGGCAGAAAGATTTGAAGAGCTGAGCCGATGTTTAAACGACAGGCTTATCTTGGCAGAAGAAGGACGGGCGTACGCCTCAAAGAATTTGAGCGAGGGTGTTGCGGTGGACGTTTTATGCAGATGTGTTAACGAGACGTGCGAGAAGAGGAAGGGGAGCGCATGACTCAGGATGACGGATTTGCAAAGCGTTTCTTAAAGTGGGCGCGCTACTCTTTATGAGACGGGATTGTCAATGAGCCGTATAGGCGTCGATTAAATCCAGAGCCATTTACAATAATTAGCTCTGATTGTACTGGTGGCTGCATGTACCACGATCTTGGCAGGGAATTCCTTTCCCCTACGATAAACCTCTTTATGGATGCGCCTGATTTCGTGCGCTTTTGCGCTGAGTATCGAAGATGTTTGAATACCCCTTTGCGCGATGCAGGGGTTCATCCTATCGAAGGCTACCCTATGGCGACTTTAGGGGGAGGGGTATCTTTGCATTTGGTCCACTATGCGAACTTTGAAGAGGCAAGAGAAAAGTGGGAGATTCGCGCAGGAAAAGTATTGCCTGACGAAGACAGGATTTTCTTCATTATGAATGATAGGAATAACTGCACGGAGAATGATTTGCGCGCTTTTGCGAATTTGCCATATCGACATAAAGCTTTGTTGGTGCATAGGCCGAGGAAAGACATTGAGTGCTCTTATTATATTAAAGGATACGAGCAAGAGACTGAGGTCGGCATAATGACCGCCTATGCTGGCTTGGTAAAGAGAAATTACGATCAATTTGATTGGGTTGAGTTTTTAAATGGGTGCCAGGTCTCTTTTTAAAAACTTCAATAGGGCAGGCAGTGTTGAAACGAATCGGTATGTTGCTCGACCAGGCGGCTCTAAGGTAAAAGGAGAGTGACTGGTCGATGACCCTCTTATTAACCGTATTGGTATTTTTGATATGGGTATGTGCTCTCGTAAATTCAAAAGGTGATGTTAGCTCGCCGTCGGTGTTGATAACGAGTGGGTTCTTAATAAGCGTATTCGTTTATGTTGCATTCTCCTCCTCTTGGGGATCCGACGTGACGATCAATACTGTTTTGGTCATATCGGGAGGATTGATTTCTTTCATTCTGGGAGAAGCAGCCGCCAAGCATCTATTTCTTGTGAGGAAACCAGAAAGGCTGGCGACCTACGCTTTGCCCAAGATGCCTCCTTTGGCTAACGCATTTTTTGCGGTGCTTGTCCTAGTATGCATTCTGGATATTGTTTTGCAATATCAATCCATCACCAACTTGGTGTCGGCTGCGACTGCTGACCCGGTTTTAGGGGCTTATCGGCAGAGATTGACAGAGGCATCCATGCCATTTTATCTGAAACTTTTCAATAACATCCTAATTCCGACTTCAGCACTTTTATCAGCTTTCGTAATGGTATTTTACAAAGGGCAAAGGAAGTACTGGCTCGTCTTCGCGCTCTGCTGTTTAGCGAGCGTGTTAACAAGCAATAGAAGCGGAGTTCTTTGTTTTGCAATATCATTAATCGTACTTTGGCTCTTCAAGAAGGGGTGTACAAGCAACTGGAGCTCTTTCCACATGAAACTGATTGTGAAAGTTGCATCCGTTGGTTTGCTTGTGGTCGTTCTTTTCAGTGTCCTCGGTACTCTTACCGGGAAAATAATTGATATTCCTGATGCTGTTGAAGCTTTTGGCATATATGCTGGGGCATCGATTGCTCTTTTTGATCAGTTCTTGAATGAGTTTATTTATTCACTGAATAATTTTGGTAGTGAGACGCTATACGGAGTTTCTGGCTTTTTTAATATTGTTGGTTTTGACTTAGGTGATGGGATCTATAAGTTCTTGCCATTTTCATTTATCGGCGATTCCGGATTTACGGCGAACACTTACACGGGGTTGCGACGCCTTATCCATGATTATAACTATGGTGGGGCGTTTTTCATCCTATTTTCCATGGGCTTTCTCTACTCAAAACTGTACCAAGCTGCAAAGTCATCTTTTTGTGGAGGATGGTTTTTTCCAGTTTTGCTCTATGCTCTTGTTTCAGCCTATTTAGTGCTTGAAGGAGTCGATGAGCTCTTCTTCTTCTCAGCGCTTACCGTTTCGGCGCTTTTGATGTATGTCCTACTCTGGTTATTCTCTCGGTTCTTTGGCGGAAAGGAGCTGAAACGTGAGCGCTGAAATGAATACAATGGACGTTGTCTTATTCGGATTATGTGATGCTGACTATATCCAAGCGGCCTATTCTTCTATTGAAGATGTGGCTGCGATAATAACGCCTTGTGCCCGCAGGTTCGAGAGGGTATGGCTTTCTATCCGCTTAGCGAGGATGGTTGATTTGCCGCTAAAAGGCTTATTTTGCCGCTTGGATATAAAGAGCGCGCATATAGAGTTGCCCGAAAACCCAATATTCATTTTCTTTGAATCCAAGTACGCCTATTCAGCCGATTACGTTAATTATTTAAAAAGCAAATACCCGGCAGGAAAATACGTGTTCGTCATGGTGAATCCCGTTTCGATACGTGATCGATTCTCTTTTTGGTCTGACCGTCTTGAAGAGTTTGACCTTGTCGTTTCTTGTGTTCCTGAGGATGCAAAAAGGTACGGCTGGGCTTACTATCCCAGTTGCTATTCGAAAAGCATTGACGATAAGGACGCTGTTATCAAATGCGATATAACGTATACCGGCTATACGGGTGTAGATCGAGATTCCGAAGTTGAGCGACTCTATAACTACTTCACCGAAAGAGGTTTAAAATGCGATTTTACCATTATCGGAAAAAATCCGAGATGCTCTGCTGCATCGGGGATTAAATACAAAAAGAGATACCTACCGTATCGTGAGGTAGTGAAAAAAACGATAAGGTCCAAAGCTGTGCTTGAGCTTACGCAAAAGAGCCTCGATTACGCTACTTTACGGACGATGGAGGCGTTGAAATACGGCAAGAAACTGATTACTTGCAATAGCGCTGTGGTAGATATGGAGCATTACAGGAAGTCAAATATTGCGTTGGTGAATGACATTCCCGGGATTGATCTGAATGAATTTCTGAATTCGCCGTTTGAGGAAATTCCACAAGATGCTTTTTCGCCTTCAGGGCTCGTTCGATTTATAAAAATGCAGCTGCGGTAAATTGGTGAGATGTAATGAACGGAGCAGGCTTGCTCGAATCGATTCGCCTCGATCGAGAGCGAATATCTGGTTGATTATGCCCGGAGCCTGTAAATTCGTAGCGATGTTTGACAAATTATTGTGAACATAAAGTCTCTGGCCAGCAATTTATCCATTGCCTTTTTAGCCCAAGGCGTTAGTCTCGTGCTGAGCATTACCATGTCGCTTCTCGTTCCTAAAGTGCTCGGGGTTGATGAATTCGGCTATTGGCAGCTATTTCTTTTTTACACAAGCTATGTTGGTTTCTTCCACTTTGGTTTAAACGACGGCGTGTACCTGCTTAATGGCGGTCGAGTTCGATGTGAGCTCGACAAGCGTTCCGTGAATTCACAGTTTTGGTTTGGGGCGGCTTTCCAGTGTGTGTTTGCAGGAATAATTCTATCGTCCAGCTTGGGTGGAGGATTTGGAGATCAGCGAGGGTTCGTACTTGCGGTTACCGCACTGTTCCTCGTGCTCAATAACGCATCTGGCTACCTTGGCTACGTATTTCAAGCGATAAATGAAACAAAGCTGTTCTCGTTTTCAATCATTATAGACAAACTTGTTTTTCTTGCGCCGCTGTGTTTGCTGCTTGCGACGGACGTAACGGATTTTCGATGGTATGTTGCTGCATATGCCTTATCGAAGCTGTGCTCGTTGGTCTACTGTGCAATGCGTGCGAAAGATATTTTGGCCTCAGGCTTCCTGGGCTTACATGATACTGCTTACGAATGCGCAAAAAGCGTCGGTGTGGGAATAAAGCTGATGCTTGCAAACATTGCAGGAATGCTTGTACTGGGCATTGTGAGATTTGTGGTTGATGCCGTTTGGGGAATAGAGATTTTCGGCCAGCTTTCATTCGCTTTATCGATGGTGAGTTTTTTCATGGTTTTCATTTCCCAAGCAAGTATGGTGCTTTTTCCTGCGTTGAGGCAATCTGAGGAACATGAGCTTTCTCGTTACTTTTCGGTTTCTCGGGACTGGCTTTCACTGCTTCTACCAGCCGTATACATACTTTACTTTCCGGCTAAATGGCTTCTCTGCCTTTGGCTTCCGCAATATGGAGCGAGCCTATCGCTGTTCGCGCTTCTTTTACCCCTGTGCTTGTTTGACGGGAAGATGAGCCTTGTGGGGACTACTTTTTTCAAAGTGCTGCGCATGGAGGGTTCGCTGCTTATAGTGAATATGATAACGATGGCCTTCAGCACCATCGGGGCTTGTTTGGGTGCATTCGTGTTTCATTCTGTAGAGGCGGTAATTCTGTCAGCAGTAGTTGCCATTATTGGGCGATGCTCTGTTTCGGAATTATTGGTAGGTCATCATGTAGGAGCTACGTGGTCGCCGCTTGGTCTAGGCGAGATAATTTTGACGGTCATCTTTCTTTTCGTGGTAATTACCGCTGACGATCAAATTGCCTGGGCTGAGGTAATCGTAGCCTACCTGCTGTATCTTCTACTTTTTCGAAAAAACGCCATGACGCTTTTTGCAAAACTCAGGCGACTGAAAGTGGGGGGTCAGAAGTGAAGGTAGTCGTCCTACGGCCAGCACCTGGGCCGCGTGGCCGAGGGCAGGATCGTCCCCGGCAAGGAGCGCGAGCGGCTATGAGGATGCTGATCACCGGCGGCAACGGGCAGCTTGGAAACGAGCTGCGGCGCTGCCTGGAGGCCATGGAGGCCGAGATAGGGCCCGTCCCCGCCGAATACGCGGGGGCGCAGGTGGACTATACCGACTACGATGTCCTGGACATCTCCGACGCGCATGCCGTGCACGCGTGGTTCGCCGAGCACGGCCCCTACGACCTCGTGGTCAAGGGCGGCGGCCACGAACGTCGACGGCTGTGAGCGCGATGAGGCGGGTGCCTTCCGCGTGAACGCCATCGGGTCGGAGAACCTGGCGCGCGAATGCGAGAGGTGCGGCGCGAAGTTCGTGCAGGTGTCGACCGACTACGTGTTCCCGGGCACCGAGCCCGAGCCGCGCGTCGAGAGCGACCCGAC
>OLRQ01002735.1_pt1 | contig 10132 bp, 7 predicted proteins | sample 1671971 | NCBI WGS metagenome assembly OLRQ01 (sample SAMEA3136631, study PRJEB25190) | human gut metagenome | biome: human gut; feature: human-associated habitat; material: faeces | place: Austria | collected 2013 | reverse complement strand
TCACCATGCTGGTGGTCACCCACGAAATGGGCTTTGCCCGCGAGGTGTCCAACCGGGTCATCTTCATTGACGGTGGCAAAATTCAGGAGGATGAGCCGCCGCAGGAGCTGTTCACCAACCCCAAACACCCCCGCCTGAAAGCCTTCCTCTCCAAGATGCTGTAAAGAGTTTTTAAACAGAATGCCGGACAACCTGTGGGTTGTCCGGCATTCTGTTTTCTTTATTTTTCTTACATTACATCCGTATCCGCTGCGCGGCGCGGGCGATGGAGGCAAGCAGCGCCACAAGGCGCTTTTCGTCCATCTGGCCGCAGTAGCTGGTAAAGGTGTAGTAGCACCCCTGCACGCAGAAGGACAGCACCACCTTGCGCACTACGTCCGTCTCAAAAGTGGGGTCGGTCTGGGCGATGCACTGGCACATGGCCTGCTCCACCCGGTTGATGAACAGCCCCTGCCGGGAGCCGGAGAAGAGCACGGTGATCTCCTCCCGATGCTCGGCAAAGGCGCGGAACATCTCCCGCGCAAGCCACTCGGTACGCTCGCTCACATCGCTGGCGGTCAGGCGGGGCAGGCTTTCCACCACCGCCTGCACCATCTCGTCCTCCATGGCGTTGGCCAGCGCATAGATATCCTGATAATGGGCGTAAAATGTGGATTTATTGATGCAGGCGCGGTCGCACAGCTCCTTGACACGGATCTTCTCCACCGGCTTTTCGCGGCGCAGCTCCATAAAGGCCTGTTTGATGGCGCGCTCGGTCTTTTCAATGCGGATATCCAGAAAACCCACCTCTTTTGCTTTTTTGTTGATTTTCCAACGTTTTTCCGGTTTTGCGGATAGACAAGCCCCGCAAGCCTTTTTATACTGGGTATAAGCGCCGCAGCGTTACTCCTTGCGGTACAAAAGCCCCTGCTGCTCCAAAGCTGCGCGGATGCGGGCAAAGGTGTCCTTATCCGGGCAGCGCAAAGTGTGCAGGTGCACGCCGCCGGTCATGCGGCTCAAAAGGCTCTCGGGCGCATCCGCCGCCTGACGGATAAAGTTGTCCACGTCGTACCGGTTGCACAGGTTCAGCGTGGCGCGGATCTCGCCGTACAGGCTGTTTTCCACCGCCACATCCACCACTGTGCCGCCCTGATCCACCACAGTGTACAGCTCCCGGCGCATCTCCTCCTGCGTGCGGTGCACACAGGCCAGAATGCCGGTATAGCCCTTTTCCGCCGGGTGCAGCTGATAGCCCCGGGGGGTGGCATCGATCTGCGCCCCGCCGGCGCGCAGCAGTGCCACATCTCCTACCACGATCTGCCGCGACACCCCCAGCTCTGCCGCCAGCGTGCTGGCGCTTAAAGGAGCACCGGCGCTGTTCAGCCGGGTCAGGATGCGTTCTCTGCGCTGTGCTGCATTCATAGGGGTTCAGGCTTCCTTTCCGTAAAACAACTTTTCTCTCCTTATTGTAGCAAAACGCGGCGCAATGTGCAAGGTTATTCCAACAGCAGACTTCCGAAAAAAGGCTTCCCCCGGAAGGGGGAAGTCTTTCCCAAAAGGGTGAAAGCTTTTGCTCCGGGGCAAGCCTCAAGCGTTGCTTTATTCTACCCGCAGCAGGGTGGCGTAATTGGAGGGCAGCTGCACCTTCATGCGGTTCCACTCGGTAGAGACCAGCACTTCCTGTGCGCCTACGGTGTCCGCCATCAGATCGGTGACCTTGGCAGCTTCCACCGGCAGCTGGAACTCCAGCTGTGCGGGAGTATCGCCGTTATTCAGCACCGCTACCACCGCCTTGCCGTCCAGCACCCGGGCAAAAGCATAGCACTGGGTGGTGAGCTGCAGCTCTTTTACCTCGCCGTAGGTCATTTCCGGCAATTCAGCCTTGCATTTCCCCAGAACTTTGTATACACTGGTAACAGGATTTGTGCGTTCTGCATCAGCGTAGTCGCTAAGCTCCAGACAGGGGCGCAGCGACCAGTCGCTGCCCCACTCCTTTTTGCCCTCGATGCCGAACTCCGAGCCGTAGTAGATGGACGGGATGCCCCACAGGCTGTACACCAGAATGGCAATGTGCCGGATATGCTCCCGGTTGCGCAGCTTGTTGGGCAGACGCTCCACATCGTGGTTATCTGAGAAGAGATACAGCCGGGTGTCGTGGCACAGCCCCTGCAGTCGGCGCATAGTGTGGGCAATTTCAAAATAGTTATGGTCGTTGTGTCCGCTCCACAGACCCTTGTGCAGCTCGTAGTTGGTAACGGAGTGCAGCATTTCCGGGTTTGCCCAGCGGCTGTAATCGCCGTGGATGACCTCGCCCATCAGCCAGAACTCCGGTTTTACCTCGTTTGCCAGACGGCGCAGCCCGCGCATGAAGTCGAAGTCCAGCACGTCGGCTGCATCCAGACGGATGCCGTCGATGTCGAACTGCTCCACCCAGAAGCGGACGGTATCATAATGATACTGCTGCACCTCCGGGTTGCGCTGGTTCAGCTTGACCAGCAGGTTGTAGCCGCCCCAGTTGCCGTAGGAAAAGCCATCGTTATACTCGTTGTTGCCCCAGAAGTTCACATCGCAGAACCAGTCCTTATAGCGGGCGTTCTCGCGGTTCGACTTCAGGTCCTGGAAGGCAAAGAAATCGCGGCCCACATGGTTGAACACGCCGTCCACGATGACCCGCTGTCCGCGGGCGTGGCAGGCCGCCACAAAGGCCTTGAACTCCTCGTTGGTGCCAAGGCGGCGGTCCACCAGACGGTAGTCGATGGTATCGTAGCCGTGGGAGCCGCTTTCGAACAGCGGGCCGATGTAGATGGCCGTACAGCCCAGCTTTGCCGCGTGGGCTGCCCATGCTTCCAGCTTTGCAAAAGCGCCCGGGGTGGGCTTGCCGTCGTTTTCGTGTGCGCAGCCGCACAGCCCCAGCGGATAGATGTGATAAAATACTGCTTCGTCATACCAAGCCATGATCGTTCGCTCCCATTCTATTGCTATAAAAAGTTGCACCGCCCGCAAGGCGGTAGCAACAGTATACCACAAGATTTGGCAAATATGTGAAAATTTGCCGATTTTTGTCAAGATTCGCTAAGATTATCGGCTATCATGCTGGTAAATAGCCGTTTTTCTTGGATAGTTTGCCCAAATAGCTTTGTACCAACCGGCGCACGGCGCGCCGGTCAACATAGAGAAGTAAGGAGATCTTTGCATGAATTACCCTGTGATCCCCCGCACGTTTTTCAGTGGCGACTGCTTCGATGCCTACCGCATTCTGGGTGCGCACCCCTGCACCGACCCAAACGGCGCCGAGGGCTGGCGTTTTGCCGTGTGGGCACCCGGTGCCACTGCCGTGGAGGTGTGCGGCGGCTTTGACGGCTGGGAGCGCGGCGTGCCCATGGAAAAAGCCGATACCGGCGTGTGGAGCGCTTTTATCCCCGGCCTTGCGGAAGGAGATCTGTACAAATACCGCGTGCATGGCGCGGACGGCAGCACCGTGATGCGCAGCGACCCCTACGCCTTTGCCACCGAGCTGCGCCCCGGCACCGCCAGCAAGCTGACAAAGCTGGATTTTGCCTTTGACGACACCGCGTGGATGGAGCGGCGGGACAAATGCCGCAACCGCCCGCTGAACATCTACGAGCTGCACGCCGGCAGTTGGAAGCATAAGCCCGGCACTACCCAGCCGGACGGCTCGGACGGGTGGTACAACTACGAGGAGCTGGCGCGGGAACTCATCCCGTGGCTGCTGGAGCATCACTTTACCCATGTGGAGCTGCTGCCGCTGGCAGAGCACCCCTTTGACGGCAGCTGGGGCTACCAGACCACCGGCTACTTCTCGGTGACCAGCCGCTACGGCACCCCCGCCCAGTTTGCCAGCTTTGTCAACGCCTGCCACCGCATGGGCATCGGCGTCATCATGGATTTTGTACCGGTGCACTTTGCCGCCAATGCTGACGCGCTGGCAAAGTTTGACGGCACCCACCTGTACGAGTACGACAGCGACGTGGGTCAGAGCGAGTGGGGCACCTGCAACTTCAACTACTACCGCCGGGAGGTGTGCAGCTTTTTGAGCAGCGCCGCCGGGCTGTGGATGGACGTGTACCACTGCGACGGCATCCGCATGGACGCCATCTCCCGCGCATTGTACTGGCAGGGCGACCCCAACCGCGGCGTGAATCAGGGCGCGGTGAACTTTTTGCGCAGTTTGAACCACGGCCTGAACGAGCGCTGGCCCACCGGCATCTACATGGCGGAGGACTCCACCAACTTCCTCAAGGTGACCGCTCCCACCCGCTACGAGGGCGTGGGCTTTGACTACAAGTGGGACATGGGCTGGATGCACGACACGCTGGACTACTTTGCCACCCCCTTCGGCGAGCGCCCGGGCTGCTACGGCAAGCTGCTGTTCAGTATGCACTACTTCTACAACGAGCTGTACCTGCTGGCGCTGAGCCACGATGAGGTGGTGCACGGCAAAAAGACCATCATTGATAAGCTGTGGGGCAGCTACGCGGAAAAGTGCGCCCAGCTGCGCACCCTGTATTTTTATATGTACACCCATCCCGGCAAAAAGCTGAACTTTATGGGCAACGAGCTGGCACACTTCCGGGAGTGGGACGAAAAGCGGGAGCTGGACTGGAATTTGCTGGAATACCCCTTCCACGATGCCTTCCAGAAATACTTTGCCGCCCTTTGCCGCACCTACGCCTCCGAGCCTGCGCTGTATGACGGCGAGTACAACCCGGACTGCTTTGAGTGGGTGGCAAACGAAAGCTGTGCCGAGGGCGTGTACGCATGGCTGCGCAAGGGGCGCGGGCAGAACCTGCTCTGCGTCATGAACACACAGAACAGCGCCCACAAAAAGTTCCCTCTGTACCTCAAGTTCCCCTGCAGCGCAGAGCTGGTGCTGGATACCGAGGCCGGCACATGGGGCGGCGTGCACAAGGCGCACCGCAAGCAGAACTTCCACACCACCGACGGCGGTGTGTTTGGCAGGGACTACACCCTGACGCTGGATCTGCCCGCCATGGGCAGCTACCTGCTGCGGCTGTCCCCGGAAGCCCCGAACCCGGACGCCGCCCGCCTGAGCGCCAACAAGGCGCTGGCGCAAAAGCGCAAGGCGGCTAAGGCTGCAAAAGCCGCCGCAGAAGTTTCCGATAAGTAATATTTGTGCAAAAATGTCCCGTCTGCTTTGAAAGCGGCGGGACATTCTGCATTTTTCGCCGCCGGGGTGCTGGACAGTGCCCGGGGGAGTTGTTATACTGTAGAATGTGAAACTTTGCAAGGAGGATCTTGTTCCATGACCGATACTATCACAAAGCCCCGCGTTTCCGCTGCGGCGAAAACTGCGCTGGTGCTGGCTGCAGCGGCGGTGCTGCTGGCTGTTTTTGCGCAGGCAGCGCCCGGCAGTAAGTTCTTTTTTCCGCTGGTGAGCCTGTGGTGCAACTTAGTGCTGTTTGCCTGTGTGCTGCTGGTGCTGCGGGTAGCAGGGATAAAATTTGACCTGTTCCACAAAGCGGTGATCGTCGGCCTGTGGGCGGCGGCGCTGATCTACTTTTTCTGGGCGCTGAACCGCCGCAGCTTTGTATACATCTGGGATTATGTCAACTATATCAACAAGCAGTACAGCGCCGAAGCCGCCTTTTTGCAAAGCCCGACGGCTGGCTTCCATTACATCTTCGGCTCTTTTGCCGAGGACTACACCAACTTCATTACCCTGTTTCTGGATTTTCCCTTCTGCCTGAGCGACCGCACCGGCGACGGCTTTGCCTTCTGTCAGGTGTTCAGCATCCTGCCCATGCTGCTGGTGCTGCTGGCAGGGCTTACCATCAAGGTGGGGCAGATGCTGCAGGTGAAGAACCGCTTCTGGTACTTCCTTATTGGAATGTCGTGGATGGTCACCTACCCGTGGCTGCGCATGAGTGCCATGCTCAGCCAGCCGGACTGGTTCGGCCTGATCTTCGGCTTCAGCATCCTGCTGCTCACGCTGGATTTCCGGTTTGAAAAACTGGAGCCGGTGCGCTTTTGCCTGCTGTTTGCTGCCACGGCAGCCATCATCCTCTCCCGCCGGTGGTACTTATATTTTGTAGTGGGCTACTACTTTGCCTACGCGGTGCTGGTGCTGGTAAGCAGCGTGCGCATTGCCCGCGCCGGGCAGAAAAAGCAGGCACTCGTGCAGGTGCGCAATCTGGTGCTGTTCGGCCTGATGAGCATGGTGGCCATGCTGGTGCTGCTGTGGCCGATGGTCAGCCACATCCTTGCTTACAGCTACGCCGACCGCTACGCCTACTATAACGGCGGCGGCATGGTCACGGAGATCTACCTGCAATACGCCCGCATGGGCCTGATGAACCTTGTGCTCATCGGTCTGGGCCTGTGGTTCTGCCTGAAAAGGCACAAAATGCCCGCGCTGCCCTGCCTTGCCGGGCTGGAGATCCTGCTGAGCATGCTGCTGTTCACCCGGGTGCAGACCACCGGTTCCCAACATATGCTGCTGTTTTTACCCGGCTGGTTTCTGCTGTTCCTGCTGGGCGCGGCCGCGCTGGCCGAGGGCATCACCCGCCGCCGGAACCTGAAGATCGGCTTCTGGCTGTTCACCATCGCCTTTGCCACCTCGGTGCGCTGCTCCCCGCTGACCACCGTCGCTCTGCCGGATTTTCTCATCGGCCGCACTATTCTCTCGGCCTCTCTGCAGGAGAGCGCCCGCGATTTTGCCGCCATTGATGACCTGGTCTATGACCGCAAGGATCTGCCGCAGATCAAGGCCATTGCCAACTGGATCGACACCCACTGCGCCGAGGGCGAGATCAGCTACATGATCCCCCACGACACGCTGTACTGCCCGGACCACTTCAAGAACTGCCAGCTGCCAGCGACCCCCATCAACGATAAGCTGGCCTTCGGCTTCTCGGTGCCGGGCACCCACAACTTCCCCATGCAGTTCTTTGAGGCAAAATACGTTCTCACCGCTGATCCTTTCCCGCTGACTCATGTAAATGACCCTGAGAACGAGATGTCCCACAAGCTGAACGAGAGGTTCCTTGCGGTGCGGGACGACTACTTTGCGCTGGAGGCCACCTTTGATATGGGCAACGGCACAACCTTTACCATCTGGCGGCGCACCGTGGCCCCCACCCGCGCCGAGGTGGAGTATTACCTGAGCGCCTTTAAGGAAGAAGATGCCAAATACCCGGAGATGTTCTCCGAGATCGCAGAAAGCTGGCTGGCCGCCTGCGGGCTGTAACGCCGCTTTTATAAAAAGGAGTGTTCGACTATGGAACAAACTGCAAACACCATGCCCGCTGCCGCCTTGGGGCAGTACAAGGGGCTTGCCTTCACCCGCCGGGTGCGCCCGGTATCGGAAAAGGCCGTGGATGCGGATATCGCCAACATGGCGCGGGTGCACGCGCCCTTTGTGCCCACCGGCGACCCCGCCGCCCGCGGGATGCGGGTCACGCTGGATTTCGAGGGCTTTCTGGAGGGTGCACCCATCCCGGACAGCCGGATGGAGCAGGTGACCGTGGTGCTGGGCACCGGGCAGCTGATGCCCGCCGCAGAAGAAGCGGTGTACGGCCACTGCGCGGGCGAGACTTTCCGCTTCGACTTCACCTACCCCGCCGAGTTCCGCGTGCCGGAGCTTTCCGGCAAAACCGCACAGTTTGAGATCTGCCTGCACACAGTAGAGCGCAAACAAGTGCCCCCGGTGAACGATGCCCTTGCAAGATCCCTGGGCTATGACGATCTGGACGCCCTGCGGGAGAGCCTGCGGGAGAAAAAGCGTCTTTCCCACGAAGCCAACGCCGACCGCATTGCCGGGGCGGCGCTGCTGGATATGGCGGGCGCAAACCTGACCGTGGAGCTGCCCGCCGAACTGCTGGCGCAGAACGCCGAATACCAGATGAACCAGCTGCGTCAGCGGCTGCGCAAGAGCCAGATGACCATGGAGCTGTACTGCAAGAGCGCCGGGCTGACCCCGGAGCAGGTGCGGGAGGGCTACCGCAGGGAAGCCGAGCGTCAGCTGCGGGCGGTGCTGGCGGTGCGCGCCATTGCCGAAGCCGAACAGATTACCGTGACCCAGCAGGAGGTGGACGCCGAGTACGCCCGCCTTTCCAAGCTGCACGACACCCCGGAGGAAGAGATCCGCAAAGTGCTGAGCCGGGACGCCGTAGCCGCCGCCGTGACCAACCAGAAGGTGCAGCGCTTCCTGCTCGACCACGCCGCACTTACCTCTGTTGTGGAAAAGGAGTAAAGACCATGGGCTTTTTTACCAGAACTGCAATGGATGCCCTGATGAAGACCAGCCATCCCGAGATCAACCGCCGCCAATGCTGGAATTTGCACCCCCACCGCAAGCCCTGCACCACCTGCAAGGATATCTGCCCCTACGGTGAGGAAATTTTCTCCCGCCCGAACCTTGTCAAGGACTGGGACCCCTGCACCGACTGTGGGCTGTGCGTTTCCGCCTGCCGCAGCGGCTGCATTGCACCCTCGCCGGAGCAGGTGCAGCGGGATACCGCCGCAGCGGACTCCGACAGCGATACCATCTGGATCGGCTGTGAAAGATCCGCCCGCAAGAACACCGTGGTGCGCAGCTGCATCTGTGCGCTCTCGTGGGAAGCGCTGGCATATCTGGCGCTGAACAAAAAGATCGTGCTGGACCTGACCCCCTGCGGACAGTGCGAGAACGATCTGTGCGCCGAGCAGCTGCGCAAAGAGCTGACAAGACTTGTGGACTTTTTCGGTCAGCCGATGTTCGAAGCGCGGTTCTCGCTGGCGTATGAGGAAAAAGAGTACCCCTACCATGTGCAGGAGCTGACCCGCCGCGAGATGCTGGAGCAGGTGAGCCACGGCTCCAAGAGCGGCACCAAAAAGCTGCTGCAAATGCTGCCCGGTCTGCGCAGCGAGGAGGACAGCGGGGTGGACTTCCGTCTGCTGCTGCACCAGCGCACAAAGCAGCTGAAAGCCGCTATGGAAACGCCCCTGCAGTACGGCTACTATATGCCCAAGTTCACCGATAACTGCTTTGGCTGCGGCCGGTGCGAAAAAGCCTGCCGTGCCAACGCTATGAAGTTTGAGGATATGCCGAACGGCCAGACCCGCATGGTGCTTACCCCGTGGAAGTGCAGCGAGTGCGGCGTGTGCATGAACGTGTGCTCCAACAAGGGCTTTGACGGCATGAAGCTTTACCAGCTGACCACCCTTGGCCCCGTGGTGCTGCACAAGTGCACCAAGACCCTGTGCAAACAGTGCGGCAAACCCATTGCCCCGGACAGCGCCGAGGGACTGTGCTCGGTGTGCCGCATCAAGGCACGTACCCAGAAGCGGCAGGAGGAAGCGCGTCTGCGCGCCGAGCAGCTGAAAGCCGAACGCGCCGCCAAGGCCGCAGAGGATGCCGCCAAGGCAGCGGAAAACACTGTGGAACCCGCCGCCTCCGCCGCCGCCGAAGATGTCCTCGACGTTCACGTTGCCGCCGCCCCATCCGTGCGGGATCTGGTTCTCGTTCGCGGTCCCGTACTGGTCGTACAGCTTGCGCTTCTTGTCGTCGGACAGCACCTCGTACGCTTCGTTGAGCTCCTTGAACTTCGCCTCGTCGCCGCCCGTGTCGGGGTGGTGCTTGCGCGCGAGCTTGCGGAACGCCTTCTTTATCTCGTCAGCCGTGGCGTTGCGCGCAACGCCGAGCGTTTTATAGTAGTCGGGAGTCGCTGCCATGCTCCACCACCTTTCGTTCTACCTCGTATCAAGCAGAAGCGGGCCTTGAATCCGCCCGCTTCCGCCTGCTGCTATTTCTTGTCTTTATCGCCCTCGTCAGGCGCTTTCTCGCGCTTCGGACCACCGCTGGTCACGGTCACCATGGCTGGTCGCAAGACTTTCGATCCCATCTTGTAACCTTTCTGGTAGACCTCGGCCACCGTCTCGTCGGGCACGTTCGCGTCGTCGACCGTGGCGACGGCCTGCGCCTCGAGCGCGTCGAACGCCTCGCCCTGCGGATCGATGACCTCCACGCCGTCCTTCTTCAGCACGTCGACCATCTTCGTGTGCACGGCGCTCACGCCGTCCAGCAGTCCCTGCTCGCCGTTCTTCGTGGCGTAGTCGATGGTGCGCTCGAAGTCGTCCAGCACGGGAAGCAGGCCCGACACCAGCTTCTCGGTCGCGCGGGCCTTCTCGGCCT
>OLRQ01002726.1_pt1 | contig 10177 bp, 6 predicted proteins | sample 1671971 | NCBI WGS metagenome assembly OLRQ01 (sample SAMEA3136631, study PRJEB25190) | human gut metagenome | biome: human gut; feature: human-associated habitat; material: faeces | place: Austria | collected 2013 | reverse complement strand
GTATTGTAGTCCAACGAGGGCGCCGGAATCTTCCACGTCGTTAAACGGTCACCAATGAGAGCGGGGCAGCCTTGAAGCCGCCCCGCCTACTGCAATGTCAAGTTATCGCCCGTCATCGGGCAATGTGGGGCGGCGTTGGCGCACTTGGGGCTTGGGGAACTTCAGGAGCCTTAGGGATGTCTCCCGTCGGAGCAGCTGAAGGTGCAGCGACTTCAGGCGCCGTTGGCAATTCGGTCCCGCATTTCCAACACGCCTTCGTTTCTTTGCCGTTCGACATCCCACAGTTCGGGCACTTTTTGTCCATAGCGATGTTGCCAGGCCTGAAACACATACTCCACCTCCGATATCATGAACTTATATGAAGATGCGGGCATCGCTCACGAGCCCGCATCCGCATGTTAGCAGGATTTTCAGAAGATGTTTTTGTCCGTTCAACAGGGGTTTTCAACAAATACTATTGAGATTTCTCCCCATGTCGCAAAACTGTATTCCCATTTTGGCACAGCCTCGTCATATGCTTGCCAACGCTGCTTTTCGAGCGCCGCAGCGACAAGGCACCCCCTAAAGATATTTCGGTGTTTCAACATGGCACAATGGATGCTGTGGGATTTGCAGAGGGAAATCCCCTCCGTTTCGCCTTTTCAACCATGAGAGCCCACGCAGCCTAGAGTCGAGATTACACGGTGTATTCATCGTTTCTCCAAAAAGGCAGCTAAGCGACCACCTGGCATGCATAAACTATGCTCGATCATCGTCCGCAAGACCGTACTCCGCAATTTTGCGGTAAAGGGTCGATCGGCCCACGCCCAGCAGCTTGGCCGCCATCGAAACGTTGCCGTGCACATAGACAAGCGTTTCGCGAATGGCTTCGCGCTCGATCTTCTCGAGGGGAGCCGGGAACTCCAACTCGCCAAACGTCGCCGGAAGCGCAGCGTCATCGCCATCACGGCCGATCACGGAAACATGTCGAGATTTGAGCACGTCAAGGGGGAGGTCGGACATCTTCACCATGCCGTCCTGCGCCATGCAGACCGCATACTCCACAGCGTTCTTGAGTTGTTGCACGTTACCGGGCCAGTCGAAACGGGAAAGCGCCTTAATAGTTCCCTCTGACAATTCGGGCACTGGCGTGCCCATACGAGCGCACAAATCTTCAATGAAATGGCGTGCAAGACCGATCACATCGTCACCGCGTTCGCGCAAAGGTGGCAGGGATACCGTAAAGCCAGCCAGTCGATAGTAAAAATCTTCGCGCAGCCTGCCCTCTTCGACAAGATTTTGCATATTCTGGCTACTTGCCGCAATGAGCAGGAAATCAACGGGACGTTCTTCCATCCCTCCGACGCGTATGAGCCGTTTCTCGCCAATAATGCGCAGAAGAATAGACTGCATCTTAAAGGAAATATTACCTATGTCGTCAAGAAAAAGCGTTCCCCCTTGCGCCTGTTCGATCTTCCCCGGCCTTCCGATGCGCTGAACGCCATCATATACGCCATCTTCATAGCCGAGCAGTTCCGCCTCAACGAGGTCTCGGGGTATCGAGGCAAAATTCACGGTGACGAACGGCCCCTCTGGTCGACAGTGGCAATGCATGGCAGAGGCGAACGAACGCTTGCCCGTGCCGCTTTCCCCGGACAACAGGATGTTTGCGTTCATAGCGGCAGCGTACTGAGCAGCCGTAACTGCCTTCTTGAGCGCCGGGCTCGCTCCAACCAGCTGATCGAACGTTCGCGCTGCGAACGCACCCTCTTCCGTTATCCCACGCTTATCACACGCCGATTGGCTTTTAAAGCCATTGCCGCTGGCCACAGAGAACCCCATAATCTTGCGGCTGTTGAAGCGCTCATGCACCCGCGACAGCTTCAACTCGTTCTCGACGGCCGCCCCAAGCGATAAGGCCCATCCGAGCAACAGTGGTTGGGCAAAGGGCATGTTGCGCTCGTTGTCTGGAACGATGAGGCTCGCCAAGCTCACGGTGCCGAGAAAGGCGCCATCCTCATCATGAACGGGCGTCGCCACTGTGATGTGATCTTGTAGCAGCAGACAATAATGCTCTGGGCCGACAAGCTGCACGGTCGTCCTGTGCTTGTTGCTAAGAACCGCACACGTGGTACCGGGATCCTCTTCGGTCCATTTCATCCCCAGCCGCAGCTCGAGCGACTCAAAGTGCTCGTTGCGAACGTTACCGTCCACTTTATAGAGCAGCACGCCGTTGGGATCGGTGAAGAAGGCACAACACGTCATGCGTTTTATCAGGTGCTCGTATCGTGCAAGGTTAGACTCTACCACACGCAGCAAATCGGCGTTGTGCTCCCTCAAAGCCACCAATTCGTCCGCAGGGATAACCCGCCCCAATTTTGTGGCGTAGAAGTCGACGCCATTCTCGCGCGAAGCTATCCAAGAGGCTGCGACCTCGGTTTCTACCGGCGCGTCAATACGAAGGCCGGATCGGCCGGCGATGACGTCTTCCTTGTAGGCCTTGATGTCGTATAGTATCTTGCTGTAGGCATCGGAATCGTAGTCGACGGCGTTAAGACGAGAATTCAGAATACTCACGAAGCCCCCTTGCCCCGAGCGTTTCATGGTGCCGCGCCATGCGTACCCCGCTCCCGCAATGAACGCATTCTCGCATACGAAGGCAGTCCTTTATGGCTCCCCCTATTACGCTGAATTCGATTATACCCGAATATCTTGCACGACGGATGGACGCCGAGATTATAAGGGAACCGAATAGGGGAACTGCCTCCGCAAGTCGCCCAGTCGCGACCTTCATAATTTTCTACCGAGCGGACCTCCCGTAGAAATCGCCATAGCGTTCCTGTACAAGGGCAAGCAGCACGCACCCCACTATCAAGGGGAGAGCCATCAAATAGAAGTACAGGGATGCTGGAAGAAACATGCCCATGAGAGCCCCCATGATAACTGGCCCACTGACAGACCCCAAGCGCCCAAAGCCGCTTGCAAAACCACCCCCTGTAGAGCGGATGTCACTTGGATAGAACAGCGAGCTATAGGCGAACATGAGCGAGCTCGCACTGAAGAAACCAGCTCCCGACAGGGCGATGAGAATCGTCTGGAATGCCGTGCCAGGCGCAAACGGCATAGCCAAAAAGCAAATAGCAGCGAGGGCGAGGGTAACTGATATGATGCGCCGATGTCCAAACCGATCAGCTAAAAGCGATGCGACCTGCGTGCCCACCCATCCACCAAGATTCAAGATCAGCAGGAAAAACATGCCTGAATTATAGGCATAGCCTTGATTGATCATGAGCTTGGGCAGCCAATTTGTCATCGAGTACGTGATGTACTGGCAAATGAAGAACAGAAGCCAGATAGCGATTGTGCTTAGTGCCCGATGCTGCACAAACAGCGCCTTCACCGGCGATTTCCCAACATTCCCCGCATTCACGACCAGCTCTTCGTCATCCGTGATCTGCAAATCTGGCCGAATTTTTCGTAGAATCGCGCGTAGCTGCGCCTCCCTCCCCTTCTTGAGATAGGTGAGGGGCGAGTCCGGCACGAAGCGATAGATGATCGGCGTGAGGATGACGATGGGGATAGCGGCAACGAAGTATACCGCATGCCAGCCGATCGCCTCTGTCAGCCACATATTAACCAACGATGCAAGCAGGCCCCCTAACATGAAAGCAGAAGCGACCGAGCCTACGACGAACGCCTTGTTGCGGGCTGGCGCGTATTCAGACATGAGCGTGTACGTGACGACCGGCGTGCCGCCGATGCCCAGGCCGGACACGAAGCGGCAGACACCGAACATGACCACGTTCGTGGAAAACCCTGCCAACACCGTGATAACGCTAAATAGCAGCAAGCTTATGAGCAGGACGTTTTTTCTGCCAACCTTGTCTGCGACACGGCCGAAGAACAACGCGCCCAGGGCCATGCCGCAAGGCGCAAGCCCGCCGAGAATCCCCGCTTCAAACGGCGTGACCGCCCATTCCTCCATGAGCACGGAAAGCGTCCCGCCATAAATCATCAAGTCGTAACCCTCGACAATGATGACAAGATAACCCAACACCACGAGTAGCACATGGAACCGGTTGAAACGTGCTTCGTTGATAACTTGCTCAACATTCAAAGCCATTTCCCCTCCAATGGACGTGCCGAGGGTGCTTATGCTGCGCCCTCGGCAAACGGGCTTTTCCCACCGACACCAAACAGGACAATGTCGATCCGACGCCCCTTTGATTTTCCCTACACGTCGGCACCGTACTTGTCTTTTACGACGAATATCATGCACAGCAACGCGAGCACCACCGGCACGGCAAGCACGGTGTACATGCCCATCGAACCGAGGTTCATTGCGTAAAACACGCCGAGGATCGAAGGACCGACGATGCCGCCGATGCGCCCGGCTGCTCCCGCAAAACCCGAGCCCAAGGCACGTACGTCCACGGGATAGTACAGAGTGCTGTATGAGAAGAGGATCTGGCTTGCACCGAAGAACCCGGCCCCAAGCAACGCAACCAGACAACCGACCGCAATCGTGCCTTTCGCGAACATAAGAGCTACCAAACAGGCGACCGTCAGTCCGAGCGTCCAGCAAATGCTCTTGCGCAACCCAATTTTATCGCCGAGCTTCGAGAACAGCAGAGCCCCGATGAAGCCGCCTAGGTTTACAAGCAGGAGAAACACGAGACCACTTGTGAGATCGAAACCGGATTCCGCCACAAGTGATGGTAGCCAGTTGTTGATGCCGTAGGTGAGGTACTGGCAAACGAAAAAAACGACCCAGATGCCAATTGTGCTTATCAGGCGATGATCAGAGAAAATTTTACCGACAGGAACCTTAGCTTTCTTCTCGGATTCGAGTTCGAACGCCGTTTGCTCATCCACGTCGGCACCGGGCATAAGTCGGTTTACAACAGATGCCAGCTTGGCGTTTTCACCCTTTGCCAAATAGAACTTCGGCGATTCGGGCACGAAGGCCACCACGAGGGGCGTCAGGATGACAAACGGCGCAATGGAGAAGAAATAGGGTCCCTGCCAACCGAACGCTGGAATAAGTGCAAGATTCAGCAAGTTGGCTGCCACGCCACCGATCATGAAGCCAGCACCCATGAGCCCGAGAACGAAGCCCTTGCTCTTATTGGGGATGTACTCGGAAACAAGCGCGGTTGCGCAGGATGTCGTGGCACCTCCGCCCAAACCCACGAGAAAACGCATAACGGCGATTTGCATTGCATCCGTAGCAAACGCCATGGCAAACGCTCCCAAGCCGAACAGGCACATGCAGATGAGCACGCCTTTCTTGCGGCCGATCCGATCGGCGAGCCAAGTGAGAACCAAGGCGCCCACGAACATGCCAACGAGCGAGCAGCTAGCAAGCAGGCCCGATTGCTCGGGGCTGATGCTCCACTGTTCCATGAGGATGCTCAGCGTGCCGCCGTAGCAGAGCATGGCGTAACCCTCGTAGGCGATATAGCAGAACAGGATGACAATCGCAGCTTTCATTGCCGAGCTGATTCGCTGCTGCTCGCCGAAGGCTTGGCGCAAATTCAATGTTGAAACCATAAATCAAACCCCCTCTATGTTTCCTCTATCGACAATTAAGTAAGCGGGCGCAGCTGGCAGAACCGCAAAGCCGCGCCCGATTCATCCCCTAAACAGCACGCTTCATGGCAAAGTCGCCTAGGTTGAGGCTCTTGTCAGCCGTAAATTCCATGGATTGCGACACATAGCCAGGAGCTTCGACAGTGACTGTGTAGGTACCCAAATCCTTGCGACGGAACCAGAAATCGCCAAAGTTATCGGTCGCCTCGATCCATTTCTCCCCCGTTGCGACGCTTTCAAGCGTCACGCCAGCGCCTTCTATGCATTCATCCGTTTCGGGATCCCACACGTCGCCTGCATAGAAGTAACGAGGTAGATTCAGGTAGTACACCTGCGGGCCTGTTCCGTACTCGGGATGGAGAACTTCGGCATTCGCTATCTCATCCGCGAAATCCTCGTACTCGCCAAAGCGCAGGGCACCTGTCGTGCAAAGGTCGACGCAGTGCGGCACCTCGCCGGCATCCAGCAGGTGCGCACAGCCCGTGCACTTCTGAGGAACCTCGAGCTCCTCGTTCCAATACACCACTCCATACGGACAGGCGTCAACGATCTGTTTCTGACCTTTAGCCTTGATGGGATCGAGGATGACCAGCCCGTCGTCGCGCTTGTAAACCGCACCGTCCCTCGCTGCCTTCATGCAGGCAGGATTGCTGCAGTGCATGCAGGGACGGCAACGGTATGCGATGTTGACTTTGGGAACCTGCCCGTGAACCTCTTCCTCCACCTTCATCCAGAACTGTCCGACATCGGGCTGGGGCAGCGCATAGGGCAGCCACTCGTTGTCAACATGCTCGTCCTTGCAGCCAATCTGGCAGTTATGGCAACCGTTGCATTTGGCTGCATCGATGACGAATACTTTCATGGTCTACTCCTCTCCAACAATCCACGAGGTCAGATTGAAGCCCGTCGCAGGATCGTATTCGCGCTCGAACGCCTCGGGATACTGGCGTTTCAACGCCTCAACATCGGCCTTCTCGCAATTCACGAGGAAGCCGTTCGTCACCTCACCTGCGCAATTCTTCGACGTAACAGCCGTCGGGCAAATGAGGTTGTTCGCCCCACCGCGATCGATATAGCCCGGATCGATGGGATCGAGGCGTGCCCCATGATCCTGGTACACGCAACCGGGCATGAGACGCTCGGTCACGTAAGCGCCACCCAGCACGATGCCGCGCTCGTTGCTGATCTGCACCACGTCGCCGTGCTTGATGCCCAAACGCTCGGCGTCCTTCGGGTTGATCCACACGGGCTCGTAGGCGTAACCGTCATTGACCACCTTGCAAGTTTGAATTTCGCGAAGCCACGAGATATCGTCGAGATTCGCATGAACACGCCAACGCGGGTGATTTGACACGCACAGGAACGGATACTTCTCGGAGCGCGGGTGAAGCTGACTCTCCTGATGCGTCTCACCAAAGGGAACGAAATGCGGGGTAGGCGGACGCTCGGTGTCACCAGGGAACAGTGCCGCCATCTTCTCGGAATAGAACTCGATCTTGCCGCTGGGAGTCTCAAGCGGGTTGCCCTCGGGGTCACGGTAGAATGCGTGCAAACCTGGCTCGTCGTCTTCCCAATCTTCCGCCGTTGGCACCATGTAGTATTTCTTGTCGCGGAACTCCTCCCAGCTAACCATATTCTGGCAGCCAGAGTTATCGAATCCGAGCTTGATCATCTCTTCGTAGTTTTGGCAGCCCTTCATGAGTTGGTCGGCCAAACCCAACTTTTTCGCCACCTCAAGCACGCACTCAAAATCGCTCTTGGACTCGCCCACCGGCTCAATGCACTGCGTCTCATAGACAATGTGGTTATAAAAACCACTCTGCAAATCAACATCGAAGTCCTCTTCCTCAAACTTCGTGTTTGAAGGCAGGATAATGTCGGCGAACAGGCAGTCGTTCTCGAACCAAGGATGCTGCGCTACGATGGTTTCAATCTCGTCGTCGCGCATGGCCTCAATGTACTCGTTACCGCCGTTCCAGCACGTGGTCCAACAAGGCGTGTCAGTCCAGATCATATGAATACGAGGATACCCTTCTAACGGGAAGTGGAAATCGTTGTACTGGTCTTCCGCCGGCATGTAGCAATATGTGACGCCCTTCCAATCGATACCCTCTTTATTGAGAATAGCCTTCGGTATGAGTGTCTTAGGTATGAATTGTGGGGGCAAGTAACCGAAGTCCAGGCCGGTGTAGCAGGCATCGCCTGTTGGGATGCAAGCACTACGCGGGCCGGGATTCGTGTGCTCAATGCCAAAAATTTGCCACTGGAAGTAGATGAACTGGCCGCTGCCATGCTTGCCAAGCCCCTGCATAGCCAGTAGCAGCACCTCGAGACGCCCCGGTTCGTGAGAATAGGCGGAGCGGATGAGGCCGCCGCCGTTGCAGTGGGAGATAATGGTTGCCTTCTTCGACCATTCTCGGGCGAGCGCCTTGATGACACGCGCCGGCACGCCACAGCGCTCCTCAGCCCACTTCGGCGTTTTCGGAACGCCGTCCTCGAGGCCGATGACGTAGTCCTTGAACTGCTCGAAGCCCACTGCATGGGTATCGAGGTAGTCCTTGTCGAATGTATCTTCCACGATCCACGTATAAGCGATTGCCAGTTGGAGGGCGGCATCGGTATTGGGCAGTACAGGAATCCACTTGTCGGCGTGAATAGCCGCTGCATAATTCAAATCAGGGCATATAAAGATGACGTGCACGCCAAGATCGCGGAAATGACGTGCCACCTTGGCAGAGTACTGACCGCCCCAGCCCCAAGGTGTCGTCTCTTGATCGCAGCCCCAGCACAACATGAGATCGGTGTACTCGAACATGTCTTTGAGCATGTTAGTCTGACGCATCTGGCCGACCGGATTCTGCGCCCATACATGCTTTGAGCCCCAGTACCAGCCTTCCCAGCTGTCTGGTTGGCGAACCTGAAGCGTGTAGCCGCCAAAAAGCTGCAACAAGCGCGACTGGCAGCCATGGGGTCCGTGAATGAGCTTGGTCTCGCCATGGCCATCACCCTGTACGAGCACAGCGGCAGGTCCGTAGGTTTCCTTCATGCGCACGAGTTCGTCGGCAATGATCGTGGTGGCCTCGTCCCACGAAATGCGCTCGAACTTGCTCTTGCCGCGGTTCTGCGGGTTGCGCTCTCCTTGTGGATCCCAATCCACGCGCTTAAGCGGATAGGGAATGCGGTTGGGCGAGTACGCACGCTTCTTGTATGCGACAGAGAAAGGCGAAAGCAACGTGCGATGCTCTGCCTCGTACACCTTTCCACGCGCCTCGATCTTCCAAGGGTTCCTTTGCTCGGGCTCGTATGCCTGATCGTAGTCGAACGGTCGCGTGCGGACGATCTTACCATCCTTCACGTCGATCGACGACGAGCTCGCCGCGATGGCGAAGCTGTTGAACCCGAGGCTTTTGATATGCGACGAATCTTTGATCTTCGGTTTTTCCGACATCGTTCCTCCTTGCTTCGACGTCCGTTTCTCGTCTGCGCCCCCGTGCCGAGCCCCCTTCCTATACTCGATTGCGGTTGATTGACTTGAGGGCAGCTGATTGATGGCGATTCTAAAAGCAAGTATTTTTGCCGTCAATTTTCATTATTTTGCATATTTTTGGTATTTTCGAGTCATTTATCCAATATTTTTAGTTTGTATATAATCGGGTTGAAACTACAGGGAAATATTGAGTCCCGAAATGGCACAGAAATTGACCTAAGCTCCTGAAAGCCTCAACGAAGCGGGCAAACGGAACGACACGCACAACGATCCTCCACGTCTTGTGATTCCGATCGAAAAAAATTGGACGGCCCGGCGTAGAGACTTCTGAGCCCTAATAGTTTCGTCTAGCTTTGCACTTCAGATCGCACACGTCGACGAAGAGCGTTTCATTCTGGAACATGCGTCATTTTTGGCACATTATCCGAACAGCAACTCGGCACCCAGGTAAGCTACCCGATACTCGCCCAGAAAGTCATGGTTGAAAACAATAGAAGCTCCACTTTTTGAACACAAATCAACGGACAATTCCACGATCTCCGCCATTCTGCCAGCAGGGCTGTCAGCGGGGCAGACCAAACGACAGGAGCGCCTACCTACGCGGGCGCTTGCAGCGCAGCTGAGCTGCGGGAACGATGGTTTATTCTGGTGCTCTTACGTAGATTTGCTCCGAGGGAGGCTACCGCCCCCTGCCTACGAGCAATCCGTCGTCGCTTCCGTTTACTATCCGTTGGCAACGACCGAGAGCGACCGGACGCTCAGGCTTATCGCATTTATCTTCTGCCTCATCTCCACTATCTCGGTGGGATGGACCAACATTCCACTCGCATGGATGATCCCCATGAGCGTCCATTGCTGGGGCGTTTACCAGGGAACCAAGCCGAATACGGTGGCGTTCGGCGTACGCACGCTCATCTTCGTGACCGTGGTAGGCGGTATCCTGCTGCTCGTGTCGAAAAAGGAGCGCTAGTCGGGTGAGTGGCATTAAGCCCCGCTTCCGCGTCACCCGCATCACGCCCGAAGCTGTGGGCGACCTGGCGGCTGGCAGGAGAGGCAGCACGACGGCGGGGGAAACATGAAGCGAGGCGGCCCATCGGCCGCCTCGCTTTCCGAGTTAGG
>OLRQ01002716.1_pt1 | contig 10199 bp, 8 predicted proteins | sample 1671971 | NCBI WGS metagenome assembly OLRQ01 (sample SAMEA3136631, study PRJEB25190) | human gut metagenome | biome: human gut; feature: human-associated habitat; material: faeces | place: Austria | collected 2013 | reverse complement strand
CCCTCGAGAAGGACGGCGTGGACGGATCGCGACTCTACATCTACGGCGAGGGCTGGAACTTCGGTGAGGTTGCGAACAACGCGCTGTTCACGCAGGCCACGCAGGGCCAGCTGGACGGCACCGGCACCGTGATCCTCAGCGTCCGCCAGTGTCCGGATTTGGTGCCGGCGTTGGCCGTGCGCGCTGCCCTGCGGGCAGGGGAGACCACCCACATCGTGGACGCCGCCCGCCTGCGCCTGAAGGAGAGCGACCGCCTGGAAGCGGTCACCGCAGAGCTGAACAAGCTGGGCGCCCAGGTGGAACAGACTCCCGACGCCCTCATCATCCACGGCGTCCCACGCCTTCACGGCGGCACCTGTGACAGCCACGGAGACCACCGCATCGCCATGATGCTGGCCGTTGCGGCCACCTGCGCCGACGGCGTGGTGGAAGTGACCGGCGCGGAGAGCGTGGCCAAGTCCTACCCCAACTTCTGGGAGGACTACGAACAGCTGGGCGGCACCATCGCCAGAACGGAGTGAGTGACCATGAGATATAGTATTTTCGGCGAGTCCCACGGCCCTGCTATCGGCGTGGTGCTGGAGCAGGTGCCCCCTGGGCTGGTTTTGGATAGGGAGGCCATTTCCAAGGAAATGGCACGGCGAGCACCGGGGAAAAGTCCGCTGTCCACCGCCCGAAAGGAGGCGGATGTTCCAGAAATTTTATCTGGTGTCTTTGACGGGAAAACAACCGGCACTCCTCTCTGTGCCATCATCCACAACAGCGACCATCACTCCAAGGATTATGCCAAGACCCGCTTCTTAGCCCGCCCTAGCCACGGGGACTACACCGGCTTCGTCCGCTACCAGGGCTGCAACGACTACCGTGGCGGCGGACACTTCTCCGGCCGCCTGACCGCCCCGCTGGTGTTCGCCGGCGCCGTGGCAAAGCAGCTGTTGGCGCAGCGGGACATCACTGTGGGCGCCCATATCAGCCAGATTGGCACAGTAAAGGATAAGTCCTTTGCGGATACACAGCTGACCCCGACCCTGTTCCAAACCCTGTCTGAAAAAGCCTTCCCCACCGTTGACGACCAGGCAGGAGCGGCCATGCAGGCGGAGATTTTGCAGGCGCGGGAGGAGCTGGACTCCATCGGCGGCGCCATCCAGTGCGCTGTCCTGGGACTGCCTGTGGGGGTAGGTTCCCCAGATTTGGGCTGCAATGTGGAGGGGGTGCTGGCGCAGCACCTGTTCGCCGTACCCGCTGTCAAGGGGATTTCCTTTGGTGCCGGCTTTGCCTTCGCCTCCATGCGGGGCAGTGCGGCCAACGACCCCTTCTACATGGACGGCGGCCAGGTCAAGACCCGCACCAACCACAGTGGCGGCGTCAACGGCGGCATCAGCAACGGGATGCCCGTCCTGTTCCAGGTGGCCATCCGGCCTACGCCGTCCATTGGACAGGAACAGAACACCATCAACTTCTCCACCATGGAGGACGCTAAGCTGACCATCCAAGGCCGTCACGATCCCTGTATCGTCCATCGGGCGGTGCCGGTCATTGAGGCGGCGGCAGCGTTGGCGATTTGTGAACTGTTGGGAATCTGAACATGGGGGAGAAGAATATGAGCAAATTGGAGGAACTGCGCCAGAGCATCGACCAGATCGACCAAGAGCTGGTGCGTCTGTTCGAGCGCCGCATGGCGGTGACCCATGAAGTAGGCGAATACAAACAGGCCAACGGCATCCCTGTCCTGGACACAGCGCGGGAACGGGAGGTGCTGGCGAAAAAGGTCAACCTCATCTCCAACCCAGACTTGCAAGCGGACGTGGTGCAGCTGTATGAGAACATCATGGCCATCAGCCGCCGCCAGCAGCGGAGCCTGGTGCTGGAGGGGCAGGAGAACCCGTACCTGAGCAAGATCTTGGGTGACATCGCCCGGGCGGGCGATCCCATCGAGCACCCCCGTGTGGTCTACCAGGGGGAACCGGGTGCGTACAGTGAGATGGCCGCCGTGGATTTTTTTGGCGAGGACATCCACGCAGTGGGGCTGGAACAGTTCGAGGACGTGTTCTTAGCCTTGAAAGAGGGTCGTGCCGATTACGGCGTGGTGCCCATCGAGAACAGCTCCACCGGTGCCATCCGGCAGATTTACGACCTGATGACCCAGCACGACTGCTTTGTGGTGGGCGAGACCACCGTGGCCATCCAGCACTGCCTGATGGCGCTGCCTGGGGTGAAGCTGGAGGACATCCAGACGGTGTACTCTCACGAGCAGGGGCTGTTCCAGTGCGAGCAGTATTTGAACAAGCATTCGGACTGGAACCGAGTGCCCCAGGCGGACACGGCGGGCAGCGCCAACATGGTGGCCAAGAGCGGCGACCGCACCAAGGCAGCCATTTGCAGCAAGCGTTCCGCCGACATCTACGGACTGGAGATCCTGGCGGAGGCCATCAACAGCAACGCCAACAACACCACCCGCTTCGTGGTCATCTCCACCCGCTTGGAGCTGCGTCCTGACCGAGATAAGGTCAGCACCTGCTTCTGCGTGCCCCACCAGAGCGGTTCCCTGCACGAGATCTTGACTATCTTCGCCGTCCACGGCCTGAACATGGTGCGCCTGGAGTCCCGTCCCATCCAGGGACGGAGCTGGGAGTATATGTTCTTCCTGGAATTCTCCGGCGACATCACCGCCCCTGGCATGGAGGGGGTGTTCCGAGAGCTGACCCAGTCTGCCGACCACTTTCGGGTGCTGGGCAACTTCGTCTCCAACCTGCACTGACCTTGGAAAGAGAGGATACCCATGAAATTTTTGGTACTCAACGGCCCCAACCTGAACCTGTTGGGACAGCGGGAACCGGGCATCTACGGGGAGCAGACCTACGATGGCCTGTGCCGCCAGCTCACCGCCTTTGCCGAAGCCCACGGCAGCACGGTGGACTTTGTCCAGTCCAATTACGAGGGTGCGCTCATTGATGCCATCCACGGCGCACCCGGCAAGTATGACGCCATGGTTATGAACCCCGGCGCCTTCACCCACTACAGCATTGCCCTCCTGGACGCCCTCAAGGCGGTGGACGTGCCCTGTATCGAGGTGCATATCTCCAATATCCACCAGCGGGAGGAGTTCCGCCACCACTCCGTGACGGCGGCAGCCTGCGTGGGGCAGATCTGCGGGCTGGGCTTTTATGGATACCACGCCGCTATGGCCTATTTCCTGACCCAGGACGCCAACTGAAACCGGAACCAAACACGCATCTTCTTTGGAAGATGCGTGTTTATGTATCTGTGTGGCGGGGAGCGATCGGACAAGACAAAATGCCCAAAAACAAAGAGAAAAAGCGAGAGAAAAGAGACAAATGTTACAGCAAAAAATGGTTGAAGCGACTCGCAAAATAGGGTATTATTATAATGTTGTTAACACAGCGTGAACAAGATGTTACACTGTGGATGCAAATTACAAATATTGGAGGAAAAGAAAAATGCACAAGAAACTGCTTGCCATGATCCTGGCTTGTGCTATGGTCATCGGCCTGGCTTCCTGCGGTAAGTCCGTGGACAACGCCGGAAGCGCTACTTCTACGCCTGCTGCCAGCACCGCAGCAGAACCCGCTGCAGACGGCGCTATGAAGGTCGGCTTCGTCTACATCGGCGATGACAGCGAAGCATACACCGCCAACTTCATCGCTGCGGAAAATGCCATCAAGGAAGAATATGGCGATAAGGTTCAGACCATCGCCAAGTACAACGTGGCGGAAGACGCTGTGGAAGATCCCCTGGTCGAGCTGTGCGAAGCTGGCTGCAAGGTCATCTTCACCACCAGCTTTGGTTATGGCGAAAAGGCAAAGGAGCTGGCCGCTCAGTATCCCGACATCCAGTTCTGCCAGGCAACCTGCGCAAACGCTGACAAGGATACTGCCAACTATCATACCTACATGGGCGCCATCTATCAGGGTCGTTACGTTGCCGGTATCGTTGCTGGCATGAAGATGAAGGAACTGATCGACGCTGGCACCATCACCGCTGACAAGGCAAAGATCGGCTACGTTGCCGCTTATCCCTATGCCGAAGTCATTTCCGGTTATACTGCATTCCTGATGGGCGTCCGCTCCATCGTTCCCGAAGCAAAGATGGAAGTCAACTACACCAACTCCTGGGGCGACTATGACACCGAAAAGAGCATGGCTACCGCTATGATCGAGGACGGCTGCGTCATCATCTCCCAGCACTCCGATACTGAAGGCCCTGCTGAAGCTTGCGAAGACGCAACCAAGAAGGGCACCACCGTGTTCCATGTGGGCTACAACCAGAGCATGGTTGACATCGCTCCCGACAGCAGCCTGATCTCCAGCCGCCAGGACTATGCTCCCTATGAAGTGGGCGCAGTCAAGGCTGTTATGGACGGCACCGAACTGCCTGTTGACCAGTGGGCTGGCTTCGATGAAGGCTGGGTTGCTATGACCGAGCTGAACGAGAAGATCGCCGCTAAGGGCACTCAGGAAGCAATGGACGCTGCAATCAAGGACTTCAAGGATGGCAAGCTGACTGCTAAGGACATTTACAAGGGCGATTACAAGGGCACCAACCCCTTCGATAAGAACGACACCATCGATCTGACCGAAGGCTTTGCTGAAAACAGCACCCAGTCCGCACCTACCTTCGCATATGTGCTGGATGACATCATCACTGTTCTGAGCACCAACTAATTCGGCCTCAGTCAGACGCTCTGACAAAGAGAATACCATGGGCGGAGCCGGTTTATCCGGCTCCGCCTGAACTGGTTTATCCGCGGATTGCTGAAACGTACTGCCGAATCCATTGGCGGCAGGTTTCAGCAATAAAAGATACCAAAAAGTGAGCTATCACCGGCGAATAGAGAGAGAAGGTAAATAAAAAGTATGGAACGAGACATTGCGATCCGGCTAGAGGACATCACCAAGGTGTTCGGCGAGACCGTAGCAAATTCCCATGTGAGCATGGACGTGTACCGCGGCGAGATCCTCTCCCTGCTGGGCGAGAACGGCAGCGGCAAGACCACCCTCATGAACATGATCTCCGGCATCTACTTCCCCGACGGCGGAACCATCTACGTCAACGGCCAGGAGGTCATGATCCGCTCCCCCAAGGACGCCTTTGACCTGGGCATCGGCATGATCCACCAGCACTTCAAATTGGTGGACGTGCTCACCGCAGCGGAGAACGTGGCGCTGGGTCTGAAGGAGCCGGGGCGGTACGATATCAAGAAGGTGGCCGCCAAGGTCAAGGCCATCGGTGACAAGTACGGCTTCCACATCGACCCCAACAAGAAGATCTATGAAATGTCCGTGTCGGAAAAACAGACCGTAGAGATCATTAAGGTGCTCTACCGGGGCGCTGACATCCTGATCCTGGACGAGCCCACCGCCGTCCTCACCCCCCAGGAGACCGACCGACTCTTTGATGTCCTCCGCGCCATGCGCAATGACGATAAAGCTATCATCATCATCACCCACAAGCTCCAGGAGGTACTGGCCATCTCCGACCGAGTCACCGTCCTGCGCAAGGGCGAGTACATCGGCACCGTCCCCACCAGCGAAGCAACCCCTCAGTCCCTGACCGACATGATGGTGGGGCAGGCCACCAAACTGAACATCGAGCGTCCGGAGCCCAAGAACACCAAAAAGCTCCTGGAGGTCACCAATCTGTCCGTGGTGGATCGCAATGACGTGACCAAGCTCAAGGACGTGTCCTTTACCGCCTACGGCGGCGAGATCTTGGGTATCGCCGGCATCTCCGGCTGCGGCCAGAAGGAGCTGATGGAAGCCATTGCCGGCCTCCAGCCTGTCACCCAGGGCAGCGTTCTCTACTATGAAGCGGACGGCACCCCCGAAGAACTGATTGGCAAAAGCCCGATGAAGATCCAAGAGATGGGCGTCCACCTGTCCTTCGTCCCGGAGGACCGCCTGGGCATGGGTCTGGTGGCCAACATGGGCATGACCGGCAACATGATGCTCCGCTCCTTCAAAAAGGGCAAGTTCGGCTTCTCCGACCGGAAGGCTCCGGCGGAGCTGGCGGAGCGCATCAAGGAAGATCTGGAAGTGGTCACCACGGACATTATGATGCCTGTCCGGCAGATGTCCGGCGGCAACGTCCAGAAGGTGCTGGTGGGGCGCGAAATTTGCGCTGACCCCAGAGTGCTGCTCACCGCTTACGCCGTTCGTGGCCTGGACATCAACACCTCCCACACCATCTATCGCCTGCTCAACGAGCAGAAGGCCAAGGGCGTCGCCGTCATCTATGTGGGCGAGGACTTGGACGTGCTGCTGGAGCTGTGCGACCGCATTTTGGTGCTGTGCGGCGGTGAGATTTCCGGTATCGTAGACGGCAGAACCACCACCAAAGAGGAAGTAGGTCTGCTGATGACCAAAAAAGGAGAGGGGGAAGGTATCTGATGGCAAGCGGAAAGAAAACACAGGAAAAGAAAGAGCCCCTGGTGCGTCTGGCACAGCGGCAGGGGATGAGCACCCGAAAGAAGTGGATCATCCGCATCCTTTCCATCATCGTGGCGCTGATTTTAGGCGCATTCATCTTCATGACTTTGGGCTACAGTCCCTTCTCCGTCTATGGGTCCATGATCAACGGCAGCTTGGGCGGCAAGCTGGCCATCCAGCAGACCATCAAGATTGCCATCCCCCTGTTGGGCGCATCCTTGGCCATTGCGCCCGCCTTTAAGATGAAGTTCTGGAACATCGGCGTAGAAGGTCAGATCACCATGGGTGGCATCTTTGCCACCTTCTTCGCCCTGAACTTTGCAGAGACCTGGCCCTCCTGGCTGCTCATCCTGGTCATGTGCGTGGCTGGCGCCATCGGCGGCGCCCTGTGGGGACTCATTCCCGCCGTGTTCCGTGCCAAGTGGGGCACCAACGAAACGCTGTTCACCCTGATGATGAACTACATCGCCATCGGCATCGTCAAATACCTTCAGGGCGGCCCCTGGGAAAAGCGCCCACGGGGCACCCAGCTCATCGGCCTGTTCAAGAGCGGCGCCAGAATGCCCAACGTGTGGAATATCACCATCGGTGTATTCCTCATTATCCTGTTGGTGTTCTTCATGTTCTGTTACCTGAAATATACCAAGCACGGCTTTGAGATCGCCGTGGTGGGCGAGAGCGAACCCACCGCCCGTTATGCCGGCATCGACGTGGCCAAGGTCATCGTCCGCACCATGGCCGTCTCCGGCGCCATCGCCGGTATCGTAGGCTTTATCCTGGTCTCCGGCATCAAGTACACCCTGTCCGACTCTGTTGCCGGCGGCGTGGGCTTCACCGGCATCACGGTGGCGTGGCTGGCACAGCTCAACGCCTTCGGTATGGTGCTCATCTCCTTCTTCCTGGCCATCCTGGAGAAGGGCGCCAGCACCATCAACACCGTCACCAACAACGCCATACCGGAATCCATGTCCGATATGCTCACCGGTATCATCCTGTTCTGTATGCTGGGCAGTGAGTTTTTCATTCGTTACCGGCTGATCTTCCGCGGCAGAAGCCAAGTCAAGAAGGAGGGGAAGTAACACATGGAAATTTGGAACGCCATCGTCAACTTTATCGTTGCTTCCGTCCTTATGGGCACCACCCTCATGTACGGTACCCTGGGCGAGATCCTGACGGAAAAATCCGGCAACCTGAACCTGGGCGTAGAGGGTCTGATCTACATGGGCGGCGCAGCTGGCCTCATCGCCCCCTACCTCTATGAGCAGGCGGCAGGGGAGGGCGCCAGCCCCATCATCGGCCTCATCTTGGCCATCCTGGCCGGCTTCCTGGCGGCCGCTTTCGGCAGCCTCATCTTCTCCTTCCTCACCATCACCCTCCGCGCCAACCAGAACGTCACTGGCCTGGCGCTGACCATCTTCGGCGTGGGTTTTGGCAAGTTTTTCGGCGAATACTATCGCGTCAAGGCAGGCGGCCGCCTGGTCATCAGCGCCGACCTGGATCACCTGTTCACCGCCAAGCTCTTTCCCGATTTCCTCTCCAACATCCCCATCATCGGCAAGCTGTTCTTCTCCTACAACTTCATGATCTACCTGAGCATTATCATCGCCATTGCCATGGCTTGGATGCTCAATCGGAGCAGAGTGGGACTGAACTTGCGCTCTGTGGGCGAAGACCCTGCCACGGCGGACGCCGCCGGCATCAACGTCATCCGATACAAGTACCTGTTCACCTGCATCGGCGGCGGCATCTGCGGCCTGGGCGGCCTGTACTTCACCATGGTCTCCGGCAGCGGCAACTGGGCGGCTGACGCCATGGACGGCAAGGGCTGGCTGGCGGTGGCGCTGGTCATCTTCGCCCTGTGGCGTCCCCTGCGTGCCATCTGGGGCTCCATCCTGTTCGGCGGACTGATGATCATGTATATGCGGGTGACGGTGTTCCCCATCCCCACAGAGATCTACAAGATTTTGCCCTATGTAGTGACCCTCATCGTCCTGGTTGTTCTGAGCATCCGCCAGCGTCGGGAAAATCAGCCTCCTGCATCCCTGGGCAACGCCTACTTCCGAGAAGAACGCTGAAAGCTCCAACCCATACAACGACAAAAACGCGGGTCAAATTCGACCTGCGTTTTTTCGCAGCCAAACCTAAGACGGGGGCAAAAGCTGCCGATTTCAACCAGCCCAAGGCTTCTTCGTTCACGAGGGAGCTGTCGCCAAAAGGCGGCGGAGGGAGGCCGCTCCCAAGAACGGTAAAAAGCGTCACGCCGAACGAATCAGCGTGACGCTTTTGTACTTTTTGAGTGAGAATTTACTTGCTGAGACCCTCGGCCACGGCAACTGCCACCGCCACGGTAGCTCCGACCATAGGATTATTGCCCATACCCAGAAAGCCCATCATCTCTACATGAGCGGGGACGGAGGAGGAGCCTGCGAACTGGGCGTCGGAGTGCATCCGCCCCATGGTGTCGGTCATGCCGTAGGAAGCGGGGCCAGCGGCCATGTTATCCGGATGCAGGGTGCGGCCAGTGCCGCCGCCGGAGGCCACGGAGAAGTACTTCTTGCCCTGTTCGATGCATTCTTTTTTGTAGGTGCCAGCCACCGGATGCTGGAAGCGGGTGGGGTTGGTGGAGTTGCCGGTGATGGACACGTCCACGCCCTCGTGGTGCATGATGGCCACGCCTTCCCGCACGTCGTCTGCGCCGTAGCACTTGACGGCAGCTCGTTCTCCCTTGGAGTAGGGAGTCTCCTTGACCACATGGAGCGCACCGGTGTGGTAGTCGAACTTGGTCTGTACATAGGTGAAGCCGTTGATGCGGGAGATGATCTGCGCAGCGTCCTTGCCCAGGCCGTTCAGGATGACCCGCAGAGGCTCCTGACGAGCCTTGTTGGCGTTGCGGGCGATGCCGATGGCACCTTCGGCGGCGGCGAAGGACTCGTGACCGGCCAGGAAGGCAAAGCACTTGGTCTCGTCCCGAAGCAGCATAGCGCCCAGGTTGCCGTGCCCCAGACCAACCTTCCGGTCGTCTGCTACGGAACCGGGGATGCAGAAGGCCTGGAGGCCGATGCCGATGGCGGCGGCGGCGTCTGCGGCGGTCTTGACGCCCTTCTTCACGGCGATGGCAGCGCCCATGGTGTAGGCCCAGCAGGCGTTCTCAAAGCAGATGGGCTGGATGCCCTTGACGATCTCATAGGGGTCAAAGCCCAGATCGTTGCAGATGGTGCGGCATTCCTCGATGGAACTGATGCCGTATTCGGCCAGAACGCCGTTGATTTTGTCAATACGTCTTTCGTAGCTTTCAAACAGTGCCATAGTCGCTCACCTTATTCCTTTCTCGGGTCGATGTACTGGGCAGCTTCTGCGAACTGGCCATAGGTGCCGGTGGCCTTCTCCATGGCCTCTGCGGGAGCGGTGCCGTTCTTGATCATGTCCATCATCTTGCCGAGGTGGATGAATTCATAACCGATGATCTCCCGATCCTCATTCAGCGCCAGACGGGTCACATAGCCCTCAGCCAGCTCCAGATAACGGGGCCCCTTCTCCTTGGTGGCGAACATGGTGCCCACCTGGCTGCGCAGACCCTTGCCCAGATCCTCCATGGAAGCGCCGATGGGCAGACCACCTTCGGAGAATGCAGTCTGGGTGCGGCCGTAGACGATCTGCAAAAACAGCTCCCGCATGGCGGTGTTGATGGCGTCGCACACCAGGTCGGTGTTCAGCGCCTCCAGGAGGGTCTTGCCGATGAGGATCTCGGACGCC
>OLRQ01002711.1_pt1 | contig 10207 bp, 8 predicted proteins | sample 1671971 | NCBI WGS metagenome assembly OLRQ01 (sample SAMEA3136631, study PRJEB25190) | human gut metagenome | biome: human gut; feature: human-associated habitat; material: faeces | place: Austria | collected 2013 | reverse complement strand
CCCCACTGCTGCCTCCCGTAGGAGTCTGGGCCGTATCTCAGTCCCAATGTGGCCGGTCGACCTCTCAGTCCGGCTACCCATCGCGGGCACGGTGGGCCGTTACCCCGCCGTCTACCTAATGGGCCGCGACCCCATCCCGCGCCGTTAAGGCTTTCCCGGGGAGGCCATGGGGCCTCCCCGGAGCATCCGGTATTAGCCGCCGTTTCCAGCGGTTGTCCCGGAGCGCGGGGCAGGTTGGTCACGTGTTACTCACCCGTTCGCCACTCTATACACGGCCGAAGCCGTCTTAATCGTTCGACTTGCATGTGTTAAGCACGCCGCCAGCGTTCATCCTGAGCCAGGATCAAACTCTCCGTTCGAAGGCGGCGTCTCCGCCGCCGACAGATCATGTGAGTGTGATTCTGTTTTAAAACTCTCCGTCGGGGCCTCGGGGCCCCTGACAGGGAAAAAGCTAAAGCTTGCTCTCTCGAATGTCCGTCTGACATCCGAGAAGACGTTTGTTCCGTCTCTCGAATTCCATCCTCAGTATCCGGTTGTCAAGGTTCCGCGGGAGGCTTCCCGCCCCGCCGCCCTCGCGAGCGGCGCAAGGAAATACTTTACAGGGACTCGCATCCCCCGTCAAGCGGTTCACGAAATCTCGACAACTTCGCTTTCTCGCTCGACGGGCCGCCCGGACCGCCGGGGGCGCCGCCTTCCGCACTTCCGAAAAAGGCAGCTCGCATATGATACAGCTCCCGGGATTTCGCGCAAGGGGTTTTTTGAAAAATCTTTCATCCGCACGAATGGCCCCTGAGACAGCCGAAAATCCGTCGCAATACGTTATGCGTCGCCTCGTTTAATTGCCATGGCGGCCGTGGCCATATCCCTTACCAGCCCCCTGGCCATGTCCGTGGCCCTCGTAGGAATCGCCCTCCTGGCCGCTGTGGCATGCGTCGATGCGATCACGCAGCTGACGCATAGTCATAGAAGCACACTCCTCGAGCGTGTATGAGGGATCGAGGCTCATCAGCTCTTGGGCAGCCTGATAGCGACCAACGCCCAAACCCGCTGCAGCTGCCGCATCGCGAGTGGCGCTATCGGCACGGCGACAAGCATGTTCACAGGATGCAGAGGACAGCGCCTCGTCGCTTTGAGCAACAAGGCTCTCCCCCAAGCGATTGTTCTCAGAAACCACGTTGACATCAATAAACGCATCTTTCTCAGCATAAGAGCCGAATGCGTCACTCGACAGCAGCGCGCCGATGACGTCGCCGTAAGGGCGATTCAGCATATCAACAGCGCCGAGCACGACAGCGCCATCATCATTGAGCGCTTCGGCTTCAATCACGATACCGAACGTATTAACCGTAAGCTCAAGAGAGGGATTCACCTCAATGTCCACGAAAGCAGACGGCGCACGATACACGCCATAGGCACCGACGAGGGCAAGCGCGAGCAAAAGGCATGCGGCCCAAGCAGTGACGACACGTGCTCGCGGGCGACGCCGCAGGGAGGCGCGATGCACCTCAACAGAAGGAGCATCCGGCCGCCTCTTCCGCTCTTCCTCGAGAAGGGCCAGCGTGCGTCCGCGGAGCGCCTCGGAAGCATGCTGAGCATCGTAGGCCTCACGGATACGCTGCTCAAGATCGGTCATGAGAGGGCCTCCTTCAGCGTCTTTTTGCCGCGGGCAATCCAGGAATACACGGTATTCACGGGGACGTCGAGCATCGAGGCGATCTCCGGAGCCGTGTAGCCCTCGTACAGGGCAAGATACACGGGAGTGCGGGGAGGGTCATCGAGGTCGCTCATGGCATCGAGCACTTCTTTCACACGCGAATCGGGCTGAGCCTCCTCATCGCGGGACGCGAGCGATTCGAATGAGGTCTCATCAAGCGGCACATTCTTACTCGCAGCCGCCCGCCGCATATCGCGGCACGTGTTCGAAGCAACGCGAATCAACCACGCCTTGCGATGTTCCTCTTCACGAAACTGAACATCATCTGCGAGTGCGTATTTTAGAAATGAATTCTGGAACGCGTCCTCGGCATCCGCATGGCGACAAAGCGCCGTAAGGCAAACTCGCCACACGGTATCGCCATGACGCGCCATAGTCTCTTCTATGTCAGGGGCAGATCTCACGCACTCGCAGGGTTTGTTTAGCGAGCGCAGCCGTGACCGCCGCCATGGTGACGGCCATGGCCATGACCCTGGCCGTTCCCGCTGCCGTAGTTGTCGCAGACGCCATCGCCGTCGGCATCCACGTAGCCCGGGCAGTTCGCTCCAGCACCGGCGCAGTTGTCGCATATGCCGTCGCCGTCGGCATCCACATACCCAGAGCACGCGCCGTCTTGGTAGTTGTCGCAGACGCCATCGCCGTCGGCATCAGTGTAGCCGCGGCCATCACCGCGTGGAGCGGCCTTGGGCGCCGGTGCTTCCTGGGCCGGAGCCTCAGGGGCGACAGCGTCATCGGATGCGGAAGCGTCGCCATTGTCGGGCGCAGCCTTGCCGTTAGATCGCGGTGCGGCATAGCTGTCGCAGACGCCATCGCCGTCGGCATCAGTGTAGCCGGGGCACGCACCATTCTCATGCCGGTCGCACGCACCGTTGGCATTGCGGTCGGCGTAATTCGGACACGTCGCCGCAGCCGAACGGGAGCCGATCGCCATCGGCGACGACGGGGAAAGGGCGGCGAAAGCCACCGCCGGCACGCAAAGCGCCAACGCGAGCACCACGACAACAACGAAGGTAGACTTCTTCATAATTCAGGTTCCTCCTTGAGTTTTCTTCCGTCTCTGCAAGTAACACGATTCAGCCACGCGAATCCTTGCAACTTTTTTCATTTCTGGAAAAAACTCCTCTAAGCGGAAAACGCCGCTGGCACTCAGCCGGCAAACCTCAGCACACTTACGCCGGCCTCAAAAGCTACTCGAAGCGCACGAACTTCTTCTTCCCCACCTGCACCTCGGCGCCGGCGAGAACCTCGGGAGCCACGTTGTAGGCTTTGGGGGCAAGCGCCTCGCCGTTGACCTTCACGCCGCCGCCGTCGATAAGGCGACGCGCCTCGGAGGCGGTGCCAGCCACGCCGGCATCTACCAGAATCTTCGCCACATATACCAGGCCGTTCTCATCCGGCGTCAGATCGGGCGCGAAGATGGGGGCGTCGGCCGGGAAGCCGTGCTCCTTGAACTTGAGGTCGAAGTCGGCCTCGGCGGCCTCGGCGGCCACGTCGTCGTAGTAGGCGGCCACGATGTTGCGGGCGAGCGCGCGCTTCACCTTGTTGGGATGCAGCTCGTCAGCAGCCAGCCCTGCCTCGATACGGTCGATTTCGTCCACAGCCTCGGTGGAGGCGAGGCGGTAGTACTTCACCATGAGCTCGTCGGGAATGGACATGACCTTACCGAACATGTCGGCCGCTTCGTCAGTGAGCCCGATGTAGTTGCCGTAGCTCTTCGACATCTTCTTCACGCCATCGGTGCCCTCGAGCAGAGGCAGCGTGAGGCAGACCTGGGGCTCCATGCCCATTTTCTCCATGAGCTCGCGGCCGGCGAGCAAGTTGAACAGCTGGTCGGTGCCGCCGAGCTCCACATCGGCCTTGATGACCACGGAGTCGTAAGCCTGCATGACCGGGTACAGGAACTCGTGCAAGCTGATGGACTGCCCTGACGTGTAACGGTTGTGGAAGTCGTCGCGTTCCAAGATGCGGGCCACCGTGAAATTCGCGAGAAGCTTCAGGAGCGACTCCATGTTCAAATCGAGAATCCACTCGGAGTTGTAGCGCAGCACGGTCTTCTCAGGATCGAGGATCTTGAATGCCTGGTCAACGTAGGTCTGCGCGTTCTCCTGAATCTTCTCGCGCGAGAGCTGCGGGCGCGTGGTGTTGCGCCCGGACGGGTCCCCGATGAGCGCCGTGCCGTCGCCGATGATGAGTGTCACCTGATGCCCCAGATCCTGGAACTGGCGCAGCTTGCGCAGGGGCACCGCATGGCCCAGATGGATATCGGGGGCTGTCGGATCGACGCCGAGCTTCACGTTCAGCGGCACGCCGCGCTTGAGCTTCTCCAGGAGCGCCGATTCGGGCACGATCTGCGCCGTACCGGATTTGATAATGTGCAGTTGTTCCTCAGGAGTAAGCATGATGCCTCCGCTTTCCAGATGTCGTACCCGCCAAAACGTTATATAAGTTGATGCCTTATGAAGTCGATGACTTATACAACTCATAAAGTCGATGACTTATATGAGTGTTGGAATTCTAGCACAAGGACTGCGCTACATTTCCTCGGCTCGTTCGATGTAATCAGCCATTCCGGGGACGGTGAAAGCAACATAGCCCCGCTCCGGCGCGTAAATGAGGCCATCGCGAAGCGCCCAAACGGCACCATCTGCGGCTATCACGCAGCGCGATACCCCAAGTTTCGCCTCCTACTCCGCCTCAACACCGCGAAAGACGCGAGCGCAAGCATCACACCTACCGGCACAATAATTTTGGCATCATCTCCCGTTTGGGCAAGCTGCGAGCCTCGGGCATCTTCTTCCCGCGCAGCATAGTCACCCGCACTGCGGTTGTCAGCGCTCTCATCGTCGCTGTAAGCCACGTTATCGCGTGCCTGTGCACCAGACCCCTCGAGGCTACTATCACTTATCCCTGGCTCGGTCGCGCTCGGCTCGGATGCGGATCCGCCATTTTCTCCACCTCCGGGCTTCTGGCCCTCCTCGCATCCTGGCTCATTGCCACCCCCATTGCCTTCACCCGTTTCTCCTCCTGGTTTCTGGTCGTTGGGGTTTTTCTCTTCGGGGTTTTCTTGTTCCGACGCAATCGTGTCCTCGTCGACAAACTGCATCTGAGTTGTCTCAACCTCTTTTGGCGAATCAGCTCCTGCATCATTCAATTGCAGAGCTGGCGAAGAACCAGACAAAAGAACATCCAACGAAAAGCCCTCTGCAAGACTTAATGGCTTCGCAGCATCCACCACAAACACCTTTCCCAAGCCAGCATCGACGGTTCGTGCACTTACATCCATATCTTGAAGGGATCCCGAAGCAGTTACCTTTGCGATACCAGCAGAAACATATACCCTAAGGTTTTCCGACTCCGTATGACTGCCATGATCATGCACGGCAAACTCATCCCCTTGCATATCGCCCGAACCGGAATGGTATGAGCCAACAATACCTCCATCTTTGCCATAAAACATAATGTCGCAGTTTTTGCTAAAAGAGATTTCGGTAATTTTCTGCCTCTCGCCCTCGTTGCTCGATATAGGCTCCGCTGTATCTGCCATCTGCGCGGGCGCGGCATCCCGAGCACTCCACGTCTGCCCTGCAGAAAGCCCCTCAAGAGAAGATTTTTCACCCTCCTCATCGACCACGACAAAACTGCCCACTGGCTCGTTGTTTGACTTAGAAAACAATCGCCCGTTCGAGATAAACACTTTTGCGTTACCGGCAAAAATGGTTGTCCGCGCCTCGTCAACGGTGATTCTCATTTCATCGAGCGGGCAATGCTTGATCACAATACGATCCGCCCTCTCCCCCTTAATCAGATCCATCAAAGAAGAGCAATCCGCTTTCACCAGCTCCTCAGCGGCCTCATAAATCGGGAAGTCCGCCTCAGGATCAACAATTGTCTTTGCGGCATCCTTGAACCCACCTGCAACTTTGATAAATTTCTTAAGTTCCAGCAGGCTATTCAATCCAAATGAAGTGATGTCGTCGATATAGACCTCTGATTCGAGGCTCCCGTCAACAACATATGTGTCTCTTCCCATGCCGCCCTCAAAATACGATTTGCCCGATCCGGCCACGAAAACATCATTCCACTCACTACCATAGGGGCCAAAATCAGCACCGCGAAGCGTTCCGCCCGCATAAACCGTCTTGTGCACTGCATCTGCAAGAAAGCCTCTTTTATCTTCAAGTACATCGGAGTCACTCGTTCCAATATAGTTGCCCGAGAAGCCCTTGAAGACAAGCACGACCCCGAAAGGATCTCCGTTAAATATGCTTGTCATTCCTTTAAAAATGTCCTGAGGGGAATTAGTCGAATAAGTATGGATGGAAACAGGACGGTTGACCATCTTTATTTGCTCCAGCACGAAACGACCGAAGCGATCGATCTTCAGCAGATTATGGATGTCGTCTTCCTCCGTCATCCTTTGGTTCGAAGCAACCTCAACGCTAGGGAACCCTGCATAGTCATACAGTTCTTTCTGCACGGCCTTGAAGCCTTTTGTGGCAGATTCGTAGGCCTTGTCGCTAAAGTAAGTCGTGCAAGCCAACTTATCGATACCGCTAAAGCAATCAAGATCATAGGGGTGATTAGCGAACGCAAGCTTATAGCCAGCCGTACCAGAGTTGAACGCTGTTCCCTCGACGCCAGTCATGGCGGAAACGTACTGAGCGAGCATGCCTCCAGAATAGGCACCGACAACGCACACGTTTGATTTGCCGTACTTCTTTACGCACGCCTTCGTCACGAGCAAAGCCTCAGCTAAGTGATTTGCGAACAAGTCGCTTTTGTTCAGATAGGTCAATGCCGCATTCTGGATAAAATCACCCTTAAATCCGAAGCGATTCGCACGAGTAGAGGCGAAAACCAACATGCATTTGCCGTCCTTCTCGAGAATCATCGAGCCGCTGTATGTTGAGTTGCCACTAAAACGCCAGCCACCCAGCACCGCCTCATAAAGCTGCAGATAGGTGGGAGAATCATCGTTGTCGTAGATTTTCTCATTGGGAGCATTGACGGCAAAATGCCCACTCTCCATTTGCAACATCTTGAAATCAAGCAGATGACCAGCGGATTGGCACAACACTCCTCGAGAATCCTGAGGCGACGAGCACGAATACATCATGTCGCAATAGTCCGCCGCTGCAAGCTTCGTCACTTCGTCGGAGACACTGGAAATAGGTGGGTTTTTCTCCTCGACCATACGGACAAAATTGTCAGGAAGGAACCGAAGCATCGGATACTCGCGCCCCATCTTCCAAACGTTTTCAAAGTCGAATCCTTCAAAGGATTCTTGTTGGCGCATTTGACTGGCAGACAAAGCGATCCCTTTATAATTCCTGACCTCTTCCCCAATCACCGCACATTCGCTGCAATAGTAGTTATTTCTCCCGTCGTGGCTTTGCAGATCAGCAATCAGCGGCATGGCATAAGCTATACCATCGGATGCATAAGAGGAGACGGATCCCCTATTCAAGCAGTAACTCATGGCTGAATAAAGCGAATCCAGCGTTGCGATGCCAGCCGCATACGTCTTATCGGCTGCACCCTCAACCTCGATCCCTCCTAGGTTCTCGCAATTTGATATGTAAGAGTTTCCATTCCACATGCCAACTATTCCCCCAGCACGATAGCTTGACTGCACAGTACCAGCGTTCAGGCACTCTTGCACACGGTTGCCTTGATAAAAACCAGCCGAGGCATTTCCAACTATACCGCCAGATCCCACGAGCCTGCTTCCTTCGGTAGCAATATCTCCAAAATTGAGGCAGCGGCTCACTCCTTGGTCATATGACGAATACCCCAATCCTCCCACTAGCCCGCCAACAAAGGAGCTGTAGTTGCTTCCGTCTTCTCTCGGACTAGGGGCCATGACAATTTCAACTCTTCCGTAGCTATACGACATACCATCATTTTTCCCGAAACCAGCCACTTCGCCTGCCAGGCCCCCGACATAAGAGCGAACCGCATTTCCTCGGTATTGGATTTCACCATCAACAAAGCAGTTATCAATTATCGGCGTATCGCCAAACCCTCCGCTATCGCACTTACCAGCTATACCACCCACATCCGTCGAAGCACACGTCGAATCGACACTTATCGACAGATCCACTAAACCCAAATTCCGCACTCGACCTCCGTAGCCCAATTCTGCAAATAGCCCAATTTCCGATGCTTGCGACATGCCATTTGAATCCCGGGTGTCAATGATGAGGTTGCTAATAGTATGTCCATTCCCGTCAAAAGTGCCACCAAGATGCTTCCATGGATCCCATTTGCCAAACTGAGACATATCTACATCGCTCATAAGAATGTAGTTCCCAGATTCTCCTTTTGCAGCTGCTAAATCCTCTGCAGTGTAGATTCCGATCCACCCATCAGGAACTTCAGTAAGCTGCTCTTTGCGCACAAGAAACAAATCCGGATAAAGCCTAGGCTCTACATCAGCAGACCCATCCTCGGCAATCGCGAGTTCGGCGGCCAAGCCTGTCTCCTCGGCAACCTCGCCCTCCTGCAACTCGCTCGATTCCCCCTCGCTCACCCAAGATGACCCTTCATCGCCAACCTCATCAGAGTCTTCAAGCAGCAAGGCGTTCCCCGCATACGCTCCGCAATCCTCACTCTCGTGTATCTCATTTTGGGTTTCGTCTATCTTGTTTTCGCTTGCGCTTCCCTCTTCCCCCGTCTCTTCTTGTGCCTGAACATCTTCAGCGCCTTTGTCATTGATTTCTCCAAAAACAGGCTCAGATACCGCCGTCCCCTCATCCGCCAACACGCAGAAAGGAGTTAGCGCTATGCACAATAGAACCACTAGACCACACCTTAGCACCATCCGAGCCATCTTCACTGCAAAACCTCCGCACCTAGATATAAGGGCTTCTTCTCCTGATTAAGCAGGCATTATTCACCAGACACCTACATGCTTCAATGACCTTTTTTGACAACTGTAATTTCTAGTACCATCTATGTCATATTTTGCATTTCTCTTCAGTGCAAACGGCATAGAGCCTAGAGTGTAAGCGAATAAGACAATCCGCAGATATCCAGAAGCTTCTTCTATTTTCTTTACTGGCTGGGTATTTAAAACTGGGGCTCAACCTCGACCTCAGCGGCCTCTTCCCGTTCACATCCTAGACACAGGCCCTTCTATTCGAACAGCAGCACGTTCGGACGTCGGCCGACGGTTTCACGCAGCGCGTCACTGAAGCCGCTGATACTGAAGAGCGCGCAGCACTCCACGCGCGCCCAGGAGCGCCCAGGAGCGCCCCATTTCGCGGCGCGGCTCTTCTCCTCCAGTTCAGCCAGCACATTGGCGCCGACGGGAGCGCTCTTAAACTTGCACTCGCCAAGCGATGGAAAGATTATGCAGCGAAACATTATGCTTCTGTGCATAATGTTTCGCCTTCCAGCATTGTGCTCCGAAATGAGATGGTTCTTGCGCCCACCACCACGCTCCGGGCGCAGCCAGAAGGCGCTTTTTGCCAGGACGGATGTCTCTTCACGACATTTTTGCCCCTCGGGCTTCGGTGTATTCCTAAGTTAACAAATTACTGCAATTGCTTGACCAGGGGTTTCTCTGATTTTGAATAAGTTATCCATGTCTTACACCACAGCCCGAGGGCAGTTTTTGCCGAGAGAGGAGGGAACTCCCTCGGCAGGCAATTGCCCGCTACGAGACGCCGCGGTAGAGGTGGCCGGAGGTGGTGTTGGGCATCTTCGCGATGGCGTTGCCGTCGTTTTGGGCCACATGCAGGGCACGAATGGCGCGTCCCACGGCGTGGGCCGTCTCCTCGGCGTTCATGAGGGTGGCGTCCACCATATAGGAGGAGATACCAGCCGCGAGCAACTCGGGCATCGACGAGGCGATATCCAGTTCCACCGCGTTGTAGAGGTGGCTGCGGCCCATGGCGTCGGTGACGACCGGGAACTCGTAGCCCTTGCGATCCTTCAGCACGTGGGGACTCTTGCGACGCGGGCATTCGGCGCAGTTCTCGTCGCAGGGGCCCTGGCTCATGAGCATGCAGTGCTCGGTGACCATGAGTTCCTGGGCGCCGATGAGCAGCACGCCCAGCTCCACCGGGGCATCTTTGGCAACCTCTTCGATTTGCCGCAGCGTGAGCTCCGGCGAGAGCCACACGCGCGCGGCCCCGAACTCGCTAGCGACAGCCAGCGAGAGCCCGTTGGTAATGGGCACATGGGAGCCGACATCGAGCAGCGCCCCCTCTTCGGAAGCCCGTTCCATAGCACCGAGGCTTTCGGCCAAAAGCGGCTTGCCCTCAGCAGCATACTTCCACACGTCGGCATCGACGACCGCTTCGCGCGCGCCGCCAACGGCCTCGTGATCGGCCACAGGCATGATGGGAATGCAGCCCTTGGGGTAGCCGGCCTGCTCGGCAGCGGCGTTCTTCTGGCCGGCGATAACCGCCTCGCCGCGCCGGTAGTTCAGAGCCGGCACATAGATGAGGTGCGCGCCGGCGCGCTTGGCGGCGCGAGCGCAAGCGG
>OLRQ01002698.1_pt1 | contig 10257 bp, 6 predicted proteins | sample 1671971 | NCBI WGS metagenome assembly OLRQ01 (sample SAMEA3136631, study PRJEB25190) | human gut metagenome | biome: human gut; feature: human-associated habitat; material: faeces | place: Austria | collected 2013 | reverse complement strand
GACCAGCCTCACAAACTCGTCCTTACTGCGGGAGGCGAAGGAAACGATCTCCCGCAGGTTTTCCAGAATCAATTCCTCCAAGATCACCGTGCGGATGGAATGGGTCTGACCGCAGAAGTCACGGCTCTTTCGGTAGCCGGCGCACAGGTAGTATTCCTGCTCGCGCCGGAAGTTGGTGGCTCTGCATTGATACATGACAGATCCGCAGTCCGCGCAGAACATCATGCCGGAGAACATCCCCATTTCTCCCATTTTTGTAGGACGCCGGCGCGTCTGCCTTGCTGCTCTCGCGGCGTCCGCGATTGCCTCCGTCCAGATCGGGTCATGGGTGTTCTCAAAGATCATCCACTCACTTTCCGGATTATGGATGACCTTTTTGCTCTTGTAGGACTTCTTCCTCGTCTTGAAATTGACCGTGTGCCCCAGGTACTCCCGCCAGCGGTCCATGATATCCGCTACGGTGGAGGCATCCCATGCGTAGGGCAAGCCCCGCTTGATATTGCTTGCTTTCCGGCCCTTGCTGGCATAATAGGCGGCCGGGGTCAAGACCCTTCGCTCTGTCAGCTTCCTTGCAATCTGGGACGGTCCGAAACCGTCCATCACATATAGGCCGATCTCATAGACCACCGCTGCGGCTTCCTCGTCCCTGACCCACAGCTTTTTGTTGTCAGGAGACTTCATGTAGCCATAGGGCGGCAGGGTCGTCAGATGCTCGCCGGCGTTGCCTTTGACCTTCATCACGGCACGGATCTTCTTGCTGGTGTCCTTCGCATACCACTCATTGATGATGTTCCGAAAAGGAGTGAACTCATTATCACCCTGGGTGCTGTCCACACCATCGTTGACAGCAATAAAGTGAATGTCATGCTCCGGGAACATGATCTCGGTATACATGCCCACTTGCAGATAATCACGGCCCAAGCGTGACATATCCTTGATAATGACCCGCTTGACAAGGCCGGCTTCGATATCCGCAATCATTTGCTGGAAACCAGGGCGGTTGAACGTCGTACCCGAAATGCCGTCATCAATATAAAAGCGATAGTTTTTGTAGCCGTGGTCAAGTGCGTAGCGTTGAAGGATCTTTTTCTGGTTGATGATACTGTTGCTGTCGCCCTGCAATTCATCGTCACGCGACAAACGGCAGTACAAAGCGGTAACAGCTTCGACGCTCATAGCGTTGTAAGGGAATTGAAGCGCGGCAGCGGTGTTTGACTGATGATACATAGTAACCTCCCATCCGGCAGTCAAACACGGTTTTGAAGTCACCTTCATTATACCGCGTCTTTTTGTCCCTGTCTGCCTGTTTGGGAGAATTAAGTTGTAGCTTCTTTCTGAACGTCCGCTTTCATCAGACGTTCCAGCTTTACGGCAATACCCTCATCGCCCTTTTCCCGAAAGAAGGAATTGACGATAAAGGTTGTGTTGCCGATCTGTTTTTCGCTCCGCCTCGGCGGGGCGTATTTCTTTTCAGATGAAACGGTCGTTTGCATAGTTAGCCCCTTTCTAATCGTCTGAAAACAAATCATGTTTTGATAGCTTACAAAGAACAGCAGAAACGGACGGCTGAATGGCTTTTCAGCTCCACGGGAATCCCACCCCCGCGCGGTTCTCGCGCGGCCCTGCTCATTGCCTGCGACGCCTCACCGCCTGAATACGGCTGCACGCCCGGACTGTGACTGCAAGGGAGTATCGCCCCGTCTGTGCATCGTGGCCCGCGGGCTGCCTTGCCCGCTTTGCGGCCCGGTGGATATCGCTCGCCTCGTTGAAGGGTCATGGCGCACCGGCCGTATAGCTCCGCACAGACGGGAATGTATCCGTCTGCTCTATGCTGCACCGGGATTTGCCGGGCTTTCTTTGTCAAGGAGCAAAGGGCTCAGCCGCGCGGAAAGGGGGGCGCACGGTTAAGGCCTGCCTGGGTTCAGTTCAGGTCGAAACTCAGGATGGCGACGATCAGCTTCGTCTCAATTCGACGGCGGATCTCCTCGTCCACAGCAAAGCAGGGGTTTCCGTTCTGATTGCAGCCCCTACGCATGGACAGTGCCGCTATGTAGCCGGAATAGTGGTCCAGCACACGGTTTACGGCTTCCGGGTCGCCCCGCACGGCGGCGGCGATCACCGGGTAAGGGATCAGGCTGCTTCGCGCGGTTCTGCGCTTACTCATTCGCGTCACCTCCCATCAGCCTTTTCAGCAGCTCATAGGCCTGCTGCCTGCGGTTGTTGACCGTTCTCCGGGACAGGCTCAGCCTCTCGCCGATCTCCCGGTCTGCCAGCTCCAGGAACCAGTACATCAGAAGGATATCCCGGAATCTCTGAGGCAGGGCGGTCAGCGCGTCGGCCAGCCGGTCATCCTTAATGAGGATCACGTCGCCGCCCACGGGGAAGGATGTGTATTCCCAGGGGTAGACGTCCCAGGTCGCAAGCGTCTCCATCGCCTCCTCCGGCAACTGGCTGAACGGGATCTCAAGATCCTGCCGGCGCCCGATTGCGCGGTAGGCGTTGTAGGCTTCGCACCGTATCACCTTTTTGCAAAAGCTGTCAAAGGTATGCTGCTTGTGTTCGTTGTGACAGTCGAGGTCCATTTTCTCACCTCCCTTCGCGCCGGAAGGCAGGTCGATGTTTCCCCTTTCACCCCCTACTCGTCTTGCAAACACCCCTTTTGGCCATTTTTTCGGAAATTTCTCAAAAATATTTTTTTCGCGGCTCATGCTGCGCTCCTTTCGTTCTGTTCGGGTGGATGTTCCTTCCAGAACGAAGGGCGGCGGGGAGCGGCAGCCCACGGCGAAAAAGTGCCGGGAACGACAAAAAGCGCCCACACAGGCATAAAAGCCTGCATGGGCGCTTTGGTGCGGTTCAGTATAAAAATTGTCGGCGGCTGTCGGAGGGCATAGGTATCCTGCGGTGTCCGGGTATCGCCCGGCTATGCTCCCGGCGCGGCTCGTCGCCGCAGCATTAGCGGCACCTCCTGTGCTCTCCTGTCATACGCATAGGTCCCTTTCATCTGAAAAATGTTGGGACAGCAAAAACGACGGCTGCCCCGTACAGAGCAGCCGCCGTTTTCCCTATACCATACGCTGCTTTTCAGTACCGCAAGGATGGGTGTCCTATTATCGTCGTATTCTGATTTCTTTCAGGGCATTTCCGGCTTCTTCACCAGCTTGACGGTGAACGCCTGTTCCGTGGCCCCCTCCGGCAGCAGCTTTGCCATGACCACAAGCCGCTGATTGCCGCTGTTGGTCTTGTCGTACTTCCGGCAGCAGGTGGAGAGGGTCAGGAAGGTATCCCCCTCGGAGAAGGTCACACCGTCAATATCCAGCCAGTTTTTCTTCTCCACGGTCTGGAAGAACTCGGTGAGCTTGCTCCCCATGGGATTGGGGTCAATATAGTCGAAGCCGGTATCCGTAATAAACAGGGCGGTGATCTGGAAGATCAGGTCATCCCCGTCCACGGAAAGGTAGATGTAGGGGTTCTCCTTCACGAAGTCCGCGTCCATATAGCGGTGCAGCTTGGTAAACCGCACACCGTCCGGGTCACAGTCGTTGGAGGAGTGGCCGTAGATGACGGTGTTGGTATCCAGCGCGTCCCGTCCGCTGAGATGGTTCCGGCAGTCGGCGTAGTAGCAGCCCCATGTGCTGTACTCCCGCAGCTCGTCCCGGTTGAGGTAATAGCCGTTGTCCTCCGCCTGCATCACGGGATCGTCCACCTCCGCGCCGGGGATATACAGCCACGCCACGGTGTCGGGATTCCTGCTTTTGGCGTCGGCAAGCTCCGCCTGCCGGTTGACAGCGGGAATGGGGGTCGCCTCCACTTCGGAGGTGCCGGAGGGATCTTCAATGGGATCGGGGTCTTTCTGATAGCAGCCCATGACGCCCGTGGTCATGGCAACGAGCAAAACCACCATGCAAAGCATGGGTCGGATGATCCTTCTGATTCTTTTCATAATGCGTTCTCCTGCCGCGCTGGAGCAGCGGCATGGCTCAAAGTGTTGTGTGTTCGGACAAAATGTTTCCTGTAACGAAAAAGAAACAGCGCAGCTTCGGGGCGAGATGCCCGTCCGCTGCGCTGTCCAATGTTCGCTTATGGGTCTTTGCCAGCGGCCTTGCTATTCAGCCATTCGTATAGACTGGGAAACTCATCCAGCGGCTCTGGCGGCTTTTTGCGGCGCTCGCGCTCGATGCGCAGATCGCTCCGCACCAACAGAATACCGATGACCGTTACTATGAGGAATGGCACGAGCAGGATGCCTCCGATCAGCACCGTCACCAGCCACTCATCCAGAGAGGATAAAAGCCCGCTGTCGGTAAACTGATCAAACCAGCCCAAGTACGAAAGAGCAACTATCATGGCGGTGATCAGCAGCGTTCCAACGCCGCCAATGACCACAAATGAGATGTCAAGCCGTTTTATCTGCTGCCATTCCTTTTCCGTCATACGCGCTTACTCCGCAAGGGCGCGCCAGATGAAGGTGACGATCTGTGCGCGGGTGCAGTTGGCGTCAGGGCTGAACGTGGTGTTGGTGGTGCCCTTGGTGACGTCCTCCTTGACAGCCCACAGCACCGCGTCAGCGTAGTAGGCGCTTGCCTTCACATCGGTGAAGGGATTGGCCGTGCCCGCTGCCGGGGACTTCTGAGAGCGCCACAGGAAGGTGACGATCTGCGCGCGGGAGCAGGTGGCGTCGGGGCTGAACATGGTTTCGCTGGTGCCCTTGGTGATGCCGTTCTCCACGGCCCACAGCACCGCGTCATAGTAGTAGCTGCCAGCCTTCACATCGGTAAAGGGCATGACTGCGGACTTGGCTGCGGGGCTGCCTGCTGCGCGCCACAGGAAGGTCACGGCCTGCGCGCGGGTGCAGATGCCATCGGGGGAGAAGTGGGTCGCATCGGTGCCGGTGGTGATGCCCTTTTCCACGGCCCAGTTGACAGCTTCCTCATAGTAGCTGCCCTCCGGCACATCCACGAATACGCCGGTCTGGGGGTTGCCGCTGGCCTTCATAAAGACGACCTCGATGGTGTGGTTCTTCTTCACGTTCTCGAAGGTGTAGGACTTCACCGCGCCCACGTTCTTGCTGTCGATCAGCACCTTGGCGACGGCGTAGCCCTTATTCGGGGTGATGGTGAAGGTCTGATCCCTGCCCTCGCGGACGCTGACATTGCCGGTGGGAGAGATGGAGCCGTTCACGCCTGCGGTGGCCTTGATGGTGTAGTAGGTGTAACCGCCGCCGCTGCTGCCGCCGCCGTTGTAGACCCAGTTGGCCTTGACGGTGACATCCTTATCCGGCATGACGAAGCTGGCGTTCTTGCTGCTGGCGCTGAGGACGGTCACATTGTCGGAGGTCCAGCCGTTGAAGGTGTAGCCGGACTTGGTTCCGGCGTAGATATTGACCGTGGTTCCTGCGGCATGGCTGCCAGCGCCGGTAGCGCCGGTGCCCGCGCCGCTCAGGGTGACGTTGTGATACTTGGCAGCCTCCGCGTCGGCGACCTTGATGGTAAGCTCCTTCGTGTCAGAGCCGCCGCCATTGGTGGCCTTGACGGTGAACTTGAAATCGCCGGCCTTGGAGGGCGTACCCTTGATGGTGTCGCCCACCAGCGTCAGGCCGTCAGGCAGATTGCCAGTCTCGATGCCCCAAGTGATGGGGTTGGTGCCGGTGGCAGCCAAGGTCTGGTTGTACGCATCGCCCACCTTGCCGTCCGGCAGGGCAACGGTGGTGATGGCGGGCTTGGTGGGAACATAGGTGCCCTCGGTGGCATCGAAGGTGTAGGTCAGTTCCACGCTGTCCGCGTGGGCGTCGCCAGTCAGGGCGGGGCTGACCGTGGCCGTCTTGCCCTCGATGGTGTTGTAGGTGGACTTAACGGAGAATACGCCTGCGCCAGCGGTTTCCAGCGTGATCTTCACGGTGTAGACCGTACCGGGCTGGAACTTGCCGCCGATGGCAAGGGGCGTACCGTCCGCTGCCATCCACTCGGTGTTCGCCACAGTGTAGGTGCTATCGGTGGTGGTGGGCGTAGTTGCAGCAGCGTCCTTGACGGGCTTTGCAACGGTCAGGTGCTCCACCTTAATGCTGGTCAGCATGGGGATCTCGGTGTTCTCGCTGCGCTTTGCGTGGCAGTCAACGCACTCCTCATGCTGCTTGCCATCTGCATTGGGGGTTGCCGCCGTGTCTACCTTCCACTGCCAGTTGTGGTTGGCGGTTTCGGTGTAGTTTGCGGTTTCGCCGGACTTCTTGCACTTGGAGCAGGTACGGCTATGGGTGGTGTTGTCGCTGTTGGGCGTCCATGCGTTGAAGTCGTGGGCTTCCACCTTGAAATCGTCGCCTGCTGTGCAGGTCTTGATATGCGCACCGGGGTCCATGTATACCCAAGGCTGCGCTTCGGTATTGTGGGTATGGCCGACCGTTACGGTGCAGCTTGCGGATTTGGTGCCGCAGGTGACTGTGATAATTGCCGTGCCCTGTGCCTTAGCAGTCACCTCGCCGGTGCTGCTAACTGCTGCAACATCCGACTTGTCGCTCGTCCAAGCCAGGCTGCCCGCTGCGTTGACAGGCTCCTTGACGGCGGAGAGCTGATAGGTTGCGTTAAGCTCCAGATTCACCTTTGCAGGGGCAACGGTAAGTCCGGTAAGCTCAATGACGGGAGCTGCGGTCACGGTGACATAGAAGAGGGAAGTCTTAGGAAGCGTTTTGTATTCGGTGCTGCCATCCTTGACGGCAACCAGCTCCAGTTGGGCTTTCTCCGATGCGGCATGAGCCGCTTTCGGCTTGATCTTGCCGTCCTCCAGCTTAATATTATCATTCTCCGTCACATACGTAGCGCCGTAGGTTCCTCTCTTGAGAATGCGCCATTCCAGATGATAGCCGCTGTTCGCGGGCAGCAGAGTCGGAAGATCGGTGGGAAGCCCCGCCTCGTCATTTACGCTCAGGGTAATATCCTCGTATGCGTAAACATTCTCAAGCCTCAAAGCATTGGCCACAGTGGAATCATCGTATACAACCACATACCATGTGCCGTAGGCGCTTGATGTGGCACTGGGGTAGCTGGCTCTCAGATTTGCGCTGCCTGTAGAAACGCCGGTGATCGTGATGGTATGGCCATTGGGGAACGGTGTGGCCGTCCCGGTGCTTGCGGCAATATTTCCATTGGAGATAGCGATGTTGCTTGTTGTCGCGCCCTCATCCTTGAAGGTGATCTCATTCCAATAATTGGCGTTGCTGGGGTCTGCGCTGACCTTCAGCGTAACGCTCTCGCCCTGCTTGATATAAATCGTGTTGCCGCTGTCGTAGCCTTCCAGCGACACGCGATCCAAAGGAACATAGTCATACAGCATGATGCTGTTTTTGCTCACAATAGAGCCAGCCGTATGGGTGTTAGTCTCCTTGAAACGGGCGAAAACATAATAGGTGGTATTGCTCGTCAAGCCGGTTTCGGCAGCGGTAGCGGAAGTGATCGGATTTGCGCTCCAATCCGGCGTAGAGGTCGTGCTGTAAACATACTCGCAGTCGGAGTCGAAGTTCGTGATTTTGAAGCCGGTGTAGTTGCCTGCGCCATCCTTCACGGCCTCAAGCTGAATAACCTCGGGATAATTGTTGTTGGCGGCCTTGCTGACCTTCAGCGCCGCGCCGACGATCTCGCCGAGATAGCCCTCTGCCGTGATCTTCACGCGGATGCGGACATTCTCGCCCATATCAGCCGCCACGGGAGTATACTTGCCACTGGTCGCGCCCTCAATATTCGTCCATGTGCTGCCGCCGTCCGTGCTGCGCTGCCACTGGTACGACTTGGTAGCTTCTGCGGGTGTCACGCTGGCAGCGATGGAGATGGGGCTGCCGTAGACAATGCCGCTGGTGTAGTAAACATTGCCCTCGATGGTGGGATCGGGTTCAACCACCGGCGCTTCGTTCACCACCAGCTTGACGATATGCTCGTTGTGCATGATGCCGACGAAGCTGCCGTCCTTTTGCAGATTCAGCTTCAAATCATAGGAATAGACCTTCGGGTCTGCACCTTTCTTAATGGTGATCGTATGCGAGGTTTTATCGGCAGCGATGGTATCTGTCTGCTGTACTGCGGTAGAACCGGAGATATAGTGCTCGCACTTGGCGTCGTAGCTGTAGCCTGCATCCTTCAGCGCCTCCGCCAGAGGATACCACTCGAACGTGAGGGTATGCGCCGTGCTGTTGTCCATCCTCTCAACGGTGCCATTCCAGTCCTTGAAGTAGTCGATGGGGTTGCCGTCCAGCGTGACGGACTTCATGCCCCATGCGTTGGGGATGACGGTGACCGAAGTTCCCTTGGGGGATAATTCAATCCATGGGGACAGAACATTAAACCAATCCGATTTCGACCAGTCGTATGCCGTTCGGATGTCATTGCCGCGAAGAATGGCACTATTGCCTATGCTGGCCCGATATTGCGGCTGAGTCCCATCCCAAGTGTATTTTCCGCCCACGAATCTAATCGTAGCTCCATTCTTAAAAGTGCCTCCTCTCAGCTTAGTCGGCAAATCAATAAAGAGACGACTTGCAGTCTGGCTATATTCTTCATTGTTTCTTTCAAAGACACCGCCCGTAATTTCGACAGTCGGAGAATCCATTGTCATTACTGCATTTTTGGGTTCCCCTTCGGGACTATCCCAAGTTTTCCAAGTGGCATATAAGCCCTGCTTAAAAGTACCGCCGGTGATTTTAATGGGTGTGACTTTATACTTCAATGTCCCTGTGGCAGAGCTGTCATCCCTTTTAAGTACCACTCTGCCGTCGAGCTCGCCGCCATTGACATGAAGCTGAAGGGTATCATCAATATCATAACGGTTGGTCGAATGAATGAGATAGTCGCCGTTTCCTAAATCCGAAACAGGCGCATAAAGTCTGCCGCCGTTGATCGTGATACTGCCATAGCTTTCAATCAAAATAATGCCGTGATAAGAGCTGCTAAGTGTACCGCCATCCACGGTAAGGCTGCCGGCCTTCTTTACTCCCACACTACGGCTAATAACAATTGCACGCTGTATACCCACTACACTGTCGCCGTATATAAATTCGATACGGCCATTGGTGCCGCTGTCCTTGATCGTCAGATCCGAGCTGAGAATCTCGATAAAATATGCGCTCATATTAGACACGAGTTTCAGCTCGTGACCGTTCAGGTCAAGAACATTTCCGTTTCCCTTGAATCTTAAATTCGTTGCGGTTGTCACACCGACTCCGCTGTTCTCTTTGGTGGTGTCGATGTCTGCTGTGAGTTTGATCTTAGCCGAGCCCTTATCGACTTCGTTTCTCAGCTGCTCATAGGTGCTGACTTCCACAAAGCCATCCGCCGCACTCGCCGTCACGCCCATGGCGGGCACGAGGGAGAGCAGCATCACCAGCGTCAGAAGCAGACTGGTAATTCGTTTTCTCATGTTTTGTCTTCCTCCTTTATAGAAAGATTGGTCGATTTGCCGCGTTTTTGTCCCCGGCCCGCGGCCGCCGGGTAAAAGGCAGGTGTTCTTTCGGATCTGCCCCACCTCCTAAAGCGGAGCCACGGCGAAGGCCGTGCCCTTCACGCCGTGGACGCCGGGCGGCGCTCTGTTGGCCGCCGCCCTGGGCATGGACGGCTTTCCCTCGCCGTCGCTCTCCCGGTCCCGCGCCTGTGTGCGGGGGCGAAGGAAGGAAAATAGCTTCTTCATCCCGTGTCACCCCCTACCGTCAGAGCGCGAAAAGGCGCGCCCTGTCCGAAAACACTTCGGGCAGGCCGCGCCTGTTGACGATATATGAGGGCAGCAGAAAAGGACAGACTTACTCTGTCTGTCTGTCTGTCTGTCTGTCTGTCTGTCTAATTATGGGGGAAAATCTCATGCTGTCAACCCCTTTTTTGCAGATGTTTCAAGGGCTTCGCGCTTTTGCGCTTCCATTCAGATGCCTCGAAAAAGCGGTCTTGCGCGGCGCTGTCCGCGCACTTCCAGCCGGACGCTCCGCCGCCTCGCCACACCCCGAAGCCCGGACAATTCAGCGCCTCGGCAAAGGGGTATAGTTAGATACAATAAGTTTACCATAGACCCCTCCGCAATTCAAGGCTTTTGTGTGAATCCCCTGTATCTTTTTCGGGAACGGGTTGAAAAAATCCGGCTTTTTTCGCCGCGAACAAAACATTTCTCCGAAAATCTGGCCAAAACGCCCTGTTCGGATTGTAGTATGGGTAGAGGGGGAAATACGGGGGTGCGGAGTAGTCAGCAAGCACAGCAAGCGAGTACCCGCTTGCGGATTTTGCGCTGTTCAGGTCCCTT
>OLRQ01002697.1_pt1 | contig 10260 bp, 8 predicted proteins | sample 1671971 | NCBI WGS metagenome assembly OLRQ01 (sample SAMEA3136631, study PRJEB25190) | human gut metagenome | biome: human gut; feature: human-associated habitat; material: faeces | place: Austria | collected 2013 | reverse complement strand
TAGACCCCCTGCCGGTACAGGTGGGGCGCTTTTGGAAAAACGCTTTGCACGGCGACCTTGGCGTGAGCCATATCTATAAGGTGAACGCCCCGGTCACCCAAATACTGGCCCAGAAACTGCCCATCTCTGTGCAGATGGGCGTGCTGGCCATGCTGCTCAGCCTTGTGCTGGGCATCCCGCTGGGGCTTGTGATGGGGCAGTACAAGGGCCGCTGGCCGGATAAGCTGGGCACAGCGCTCATCGTGCTGATACAGGCTGTGCCCGCTGCGGTGTACTTTTTGTACATCCAGATGTACGGCACAGCGGCGGTGGGCGTGGGGCTTTTGTTCAACGCCGCAAACTGGCGCTACTGGGTGCTGCCGGTGTGCAGCATGAGCCTTGCAAACCTTGCCTTTTACGCCACGTGGCTGCGCCGCTACATGGTGGACGAAAGCAACAAGGACTACGTTCGCCTTGCCCGCGCCAAGGGCGTGTGCGGGCGGGATATCGCGCTGCATCATGTGTTCCGCAACGCCATGGTGCCGCTGGTGCAGTATATCCCCTCGGCGTTTCTCAATACCGTGGTGGGTTCCATCTACATCGAGAGCCTGTACAGCATCCCCGGCATGGGCGGGCTGCTGGTCACCTGTGTGCAGCGCCACGACAACACCATGGTGCAGGGCATCGTGCTGCTGTACGCCTGCGTGGGCATCGTGGGGCTGATACTGGGCGATATTTTGATGGTGCTCATTGACCCCCGCATCAATTTTGGTAAGAAGGAAGGTGGCCGCTGATGTTCAAACGCGCGTGTTCCCGTCAGCTGGAAGCGCAGCTGAACACCCTGCAAAAGGACGGCCCCGCCGCGTGGGCAACCCTGCCGGAGGAGGAGCTTTTCACCCCCGCCGGGTTCAGCAGCCAACAGGCCGAAGCCACTGCCAGCACCAGTTACAGCTACTGGGGCAGCACCTTCCGTGCCTTTTTCAAAAACAAGCTTGCCGTGGCGCTGCTGGCAGCGCTGGCGGCGGTGGTGGTGTTCGCCTTTGTACAGCCGCTGCTACCCGGGCAGGCAGACCCCAACCTTTGCGCCGTAGACCCCGCCACCGGCATCCAGTACCGCAACATCGCCCCGGGGCAGCAGGGCTTTCTCTGGGGCTCCAACTCTATCGGACAGGACCTGTGGGCGCGCATCTGGGCTGGCGCGCGCACCAGCCTGACCATCGCCTTTTTCGTGGCGGTCATCGAAGCTGCCGTGGGCATTACCGCCGGTGTGCTGTGGGGCTATGTGCGCGGGCTGGACTTTGTGTTCACCGAGCTGTACAACATCTTCGATAACATCCCCACCGCCATCGTGCTGATCCTTATCTCCTATGTGGCTACCCCCAGCATCTGGACGATGATCCTTGGCATGTCCATCAAAGGGTGGATTGAAATGGCGCGGTTCATCCGCAACCAGATCCTGATCATCCGCGACCGGGACTATAACGTCGCCTCCCGCTGCATCGGCACGCCCACTTTGCGCATCGTGCTGCGCAACCTGCTGCCGTATCTGGTTTCGGTCATCATGCTGCGCATGGCGCTGACCATCCCGGAAGCCATCGGCAACGAGGTGTTCATCACCTACATCGGCCTTGGACTCTCGGTGGAGACCCCCTCGCTGGGCAATCTGGTGAACGACGGCCGCAAGGTAATGATGCAGGCGGGACTGCGGTATCAGCTGCTGTACCCCACCCTGATTTTAAGCTTTGTCACCATCGCCTTTTACCTGATCGGCAACGCCTTCTCGGACGCCGCCGACCCCAAGAACCATCTGCAATAAGGAGGATACCCCATGACCCAAGACCCCATCCTCTCGGTGCGCGGCTTGCAGATCCGGTTCGGGCTGCGCGGGCGCACCCTGTACGCCATCCGGGACATCGATCTCGACCTTTACCGGGGCGAGGTGCTGGCCCTTGTGGGCGAGAGCGGCTCCGGCAAAAGCGTGTTCACCAAAAGCTTTATGGGCCTTTTGGACGCGAACGGCCGCATCACCGGCGGCAGCATCGACTACTACCCCACCCCCGGCTGCGCCCCGCTGCACCTTGCGGCGCTCAAGACTGAAAAAGAGTGGCTTGCTGTCCGCGGGCGGGAGATTGCCATGGTGATGCAGGACCCCATGACCAGCCTGAACCCGCTTAAGACCATCGGCGAGCAGATCACCGAGGCCGTCACCCTGCATCAGGGCTTAAAGGGCGCTGCTGCGCGGGAAAAGACGCTGGAATACCTGCGGGACGTGGGTATTTCTGACCCTGCGCTGCGGTATAAGCAGTACCCCCACGAGTTTTCCGGCGGCATGCGGCAGCGGGTGGTCATTGCCATTGCGCTGGCGTGCAACCCGAAAATTCTGCTCTGCGATGAGCCCACCACCGCGCTGGATGTGACCATTCAGGCGCAGATTTTGCAGCTGCTGCGGCAGATGCGGGCAAAGTACCACCTGACAATCGTGCTCATCACCCACGACCTTGGCGTGGTGGCAAACCTTGCCGACCGGGTGGCGGTGATGTACGCAGGCGACATCGTGGAGATCGGCACAGCAGACGAAATCTACTACGACCCCCGCCACCCCTACACATGGGCGCTGCTGTCCAGTATGCCCCAGATGGGCGTGAAGGGCGAGGACCTGTTCAGTATCCCGGGCACACCGCCCAACCTGTTTGCCGAGATCCGCGGCGACGCCTTTGCGCCCCGCAACCCGCAGGCGCTGAAGATCGATTTTGTCAAGCGGCCGCCCTATTTTGCAGTGTCGCCCACCCACAAAGCGCGCACATGGCTGCTGGACCCCCGCGCGCCCCGCATCGAGCCGCCCGCTGCGGTGAAAAAGCTGCAAAAGGAGGGGCTGTGATATGGCAGAGCCGTTACTGGAAGTAAAAAATTTACAGGTGACCTACGGTAGCGGGCGCAAAGCCTATTCTGCGGTGCAGAACGCCAGTTTCACCATCTATAAAGGCGAGACCTTCGGTCTTGTGGGCGAGAGCGGCTCCGGCAAGACCACCATCGGCCGCGCCATTCTGCGTATCCTGCCCACCACCGGCGGCGAGATTTTATACAAAGGTCAGCGCATCAACGGCAAAATTTCCCGTGCGCTGGATAAGCAGCTCACGCGCGAAATTCAGATGATCTTTCAGGACCCGCAATCCTCCCTGAACGAGCGCGCCAAGGTAAGCTACATCGTGGGCGAGGGTTTGCAGAACGTGCGCCCGGAGCTTACCGCCGCGCAGCGGGAGGAAAAGGTGCGGCAGGCGCTGTTGGACGTGGGTCTGCTGCCGGAGTTTGCTTCCCGCTTCCCCCACGAATTTTCCGGCGGGCAGCGCCAGCGCATCGGTATCGCCCGGGCGCTGATCGTAGAACCGGAGTTCATCGTGGCAGACGAGCCTATCAGTGCACTGGATATGTCCATCCGGGCGCAGGTGCTCAACCTGCTGCGCCAACTGCAAAAGCAGCGCGGCATCACCTACCTGTTCATCGCCCACGACCTTTCGGTGATGCGCTACATTTCCGACCGCATTGCCGTCATCCGCAAGGGCAATATCCTGGAGCTTGCGGACGCCGAGGAGCTGGTCACCCACCCGCTGCACCCCTACACCCGCAGCCTGCTTTCTGCCATCCCCATGCCGGACCCGCGCCGGGAGCGGGAGAAGCAGCTGCTGGTGTATGACCCCGCCATGCACGATTACACCGCCGCGCCGCCCGCGTGGCGCCAGCTGCGCCCGCAGCACTGGGTGCTGTGCAATGACGCAGAAGCGGCGCAGTGGCTCGCTGGAAGCGGGACGAACTGACAGAACAAAACCGGACAGCCCGCGGGCTGTCCGGTTTTTGCATTTGTTTAACTTACTCTTCCGCTCTCTACCGAGAAGCTCACATCCGCCGCAGCCATGGTGGACTTGCGGTGGGATACCAGCAGCACCGTGCGGTCCTTGCACTCGGCGCGGACGGCGCGCAGGATGATGCCCTCGTTCAGGCTGTCAAGGTTGGAGGTAGGCTCGTCCAGCAGCAGGAAAGGCGCATCGTGCAAAAATGCCCGCGCCACGCCGATGCGCTGCCGCTCGCCGCCGGAAAGGGTGCCGCCCAGCTCGCCCACAGGGGTGTCGTAGCCCTTGGGCAGGCTGCGGATAAAGTCATCCAGCGCAGCCTTTTTGCAGGCGGCTTCCACTTCTTCCTGCGCAGCATCGCGCTTTGCGATGCGGATGTTGTTGCCGATGGTATCCGCAAACAGCTCGGTCTCCTGCGTCACAAGGCTTTCCTGCGCGCGCAGGGCGGCGGTGTTCACCCGCCGGATGTCCTCTGCGCCGAACCGGATGCTGCCGGTCTGCACGTCCCAGAAGCGCATCAACAGCCGCAGCAGGGTGCTTTTGCCGCTGCCGGAGCGTCCGGTGATGCCCACGATCTTTTTTTCCGGGATGGTCAGGCTGATCTCCCGCAGCACCTGCTCCCCCGCGTAGCCAAAGCTGACGCCGCGCACCTCGGCACCCGCAAAGGGAGTGTTTTCGCCGTCGGTCACCTCAGGGGTCACCGGTGCTTCGTCCAGCAGCGCCAACACGCGGTCTGCGCTGGCAAATACCTGCGTCAGCCCTGCGCCAAGGTTCGCCAGCGCCACCACCGGCCCAAAGGAGCTCAGGGCGGTCAGGGTGCACACCAGCACCCCCTGCGCCGCCAGTTCACCGCGCTGGTAGAGCCACAGGCTCACGCCCAGCACCGCCAGCGTGGTAAACAGGATCAGGGTGTTGGTCACGGCAACAATAAGCCCCTCGCGGTACTTCAGCGCCGTCTGCTTTGCGCCCAGTGTCTCGCTGTGGGCGGTGATGCCCACCGCCCGGGCGGCGGTGTCCTGATACTGCAGGGTATCCCGCAGGCCGCGCAGGCTTTCCAGCACATAGCTGTTGGTATCCGCCAGCGCCTGCCGGTATTCCCGGGCAACGGCCTGTCCGCGCTTTGCGCTCCACACCGGCAGCGCCGCGCCCACCAGCAGATAACCCGCCAGCAGCGCCAGCGCGGGCAGGATGTGCCAGTGCGCGGTAAAGGCGGCCATGCCCGCCGCCCAGAGCACGGCGATGCACACCGGCGAGATGGTGTGGGCGTAGAACACCTCCAGCGCCTCGATGTCGGCGGTGATCAGGGAGATCAGGTCGCCCCGGTCGCGGCCTTCCAGCTTTGCGGGGGTCAGGCGGCGCAGCGCGCCGAACACCTTATCCCGGATGAGCGCCAGCAGCCGGAAGGCGATATAGTGGTTGGACGCCTGCTCCGCATAGCGCAGCACGCCGCGCAGCAGGGCAAACACCAGAATGCACCCGAAGGCCGTGCCCACCGTGGGCAGCGGGCTTTGCAGTCCGGCAGCGGTCAGGATGGCAAAGCCGCCGAAAATGGTGATGAAGGTAGCGCAGAAGTGCCCCGCCACGCCCATAACGATGGCTGCCACCATGATGGGCAGCATGGGCTTTACCAGCACGATCAGCCGCGCCACGATGGCGGCGGGGGTGCGGTGGTTCGTTGTTTTATGCATCAGGCATCCTCCTTTGCAAGGGTCTCCAGCTGCTTCTGGGCAGTGTACAGGCGGCAGTAAGCGCCCCCCTGCGCCAGCAGCTGCGCGTGGGTGCCCTGCTCGGCAATGCCGCCGTTTTCCAGCACATAGATGCAGTCGCTGTCCACCACGTTTGCCAGCCGGTGGGAGATTAAAATCACCGTCTTTTTCCCCGCCAGACCCCGGATGGCCGCCATGATGTCGTTCTCGCTCTCGGCGTCCACATTGGAGGTAGCTTCATCAAAGAGATAGATGGGGGTATCGTGCAGCAAAGCGCGCGCCATGGCAAGGCGCTGCCGCTGCCCGCCGGAAAGGTTGCTGCCGCCCTCGTGCACGGCGGTCTGCAAGCCATTCTGACTGCGGCAGAAGTCCGCAAGGTTCACCTCTTCCAGCGCCGCCCAGAGCTCGCTCTCCGCCGCCTGCGGCTTTGCCATGCGCAGGTTGTTCTCCACCGTGCCCTTAAAGATGGTGGAATCATGGGGCACAACCGTCAGCGTGCGCTGCCGCGCAGCCTGCTGCAGCTGCTGCACCGGCACGCCGCCCATGGTCACCTGCCCGGTATACCCGGTGCAGCGCCCCGCCAGCAGGGCGGCGATGGTGCTTTTGCCGCTGCCGGAAGCACCCACCAGCGAGACAAAGCTGCCCTGCGGCACGGTAAAGGATACGTCTTTCAGCACGGTGCGGCCGGTCTCGTAGCCAAAGGTCACTTTTTCCAGCGTCAGCGTGGTATCCGCCGGGGCGTTCTGTGCGCCGTCCTGCGGCTCTTCTGCCGCCAGCAGACGGAAAATTTTCTCCGCTGAAGCTGCGCCATTCATGGCAATGTGGAAGTAGCTGCCCAGCAGCCGCAGCGGCAGGAAAAAATCTGCCGCCAGCAGCAAAATGGTCAAGGTGGCGGTCAGTTCCAGCTGCCCAGCAGCAAAGGCTGCCACGGCGCTGATGATGCCCAGCCCTGCGCCGCCGTAGGCCATCAGGTCCATCAGGGTGACCGAGTTCAGCTGCATGGTCAGCACCCGCATGGTGATTTTGCGGAAGCGCTCTGCTTCGGCGTTCATCTGCTCGTGCTTCCAGCCGTCGGCCTGATAAATTTTCAGGGTGGTCAGTCCCTGAATGTTCTCCAGAAAGCTGTCGCCCAGCGTGGTGTACTCGCTCCAGTAGCTGGCCAGCAGCTTTTTGGCAAACTTCTGCACCGCCACGATGGACATGGGGATCAGCGGCACACAGCACAGCAGAATGACCGCTGACCGCGCGTGCACCCCCACCAGCAGCGCAAACAGGGTGACAGGTGCCAGCAGGCTGTAGAACAGCTGGGGCAGATATTTTGCAAAGTAGGTGTCGATCTGCTCCACGCCCTCGCTTGCCAGCATGACCACCTCACTGGTGGCCACCGTTTCGGTATAGCCGGGGCCAAGGCGGGTGAGCTTTTCATAGATCTTGCTGCGCAGGGTGCGCTTGACGTCCCGCGAAGCCTGATCGCTCATGCCGGAAGCCAGCATGGTAAAGGCAAAGCGCAGCGGCACCGTGCCAAGGCAGAGCAGGATATTCTGCCGCAGCGCGGCAGCGGTCAGGCTGCCCGCAAAAGCCGCCCCCACCAGCCGGGCGACCGTCCGGACAAAGATGATATTACACACCAGCCCCAGCCACTGGAACGCCACGTTTGCTCCCACATAGCGCAGCGCCGCCCGGTCGAAGGACAGCAGTTTTTTGTTTATCATGGGTGTTTCTCCTCTTCCCCTTCCACCATCCGCTCATAGTCGGCGGTGAAAAGGCGCTGGGGCAGGGCGCTGGTCATGGCAAGGGCGGCGTTCCACTGCTCCTCGCTGGTCAGCTCACCGCTCACCGGCGGGAAGTGCGCCAGAATGGCGTCCAGCTCCTGCTGCACCCGCTTTGCCACCCAGATGCCGCGGTCGGTCAGGTAAATTTTGCCGTAGTACTCCTTTACGATCATGCCCTGCTCCATGAGCAGGTTCAGAATGCGCACCACCGAGGGCTTTGTCACCCCCAGCTTTTCCGCAATGCTGCGGGAGCTGATGTCCAGATGGGTGCGGCTTACCTCGTAGATGGCCAGCAGATAGCGCAGATGCGCTGCGGTCAGCTGCATACCGGTCACTCTCCTTTTTACGCGCCGGGGTCTGCCCGGTGTTATCACAAGCTAACTTTATTTTACTTAAAAAAGGAGCGCGAGCCGAGAGTTTCAGCCCGCGCTCCTTGCGGTTCAGTGTTTAGTGGCAGCCCTTGCAGTGGCTGCAATCGCCACCGCAGCTGCAGCCGCCGCCGTGCTTATGGGTGTGCCATACGACCCAGCCCAGCGCGCCGAATACCAGCGCTGCCACGATGATGGTGGGCAGATTAAAGTTTGTTGCAATAAATTCCATCATACAGCATACACCCTTTCGTTTCTATCAGATGCGGGAAGTATCCAGCTTTACTTCGTTGTTGTTTGCGTACTTGTTGGGGCGCACCATCAGGTAGATAAACGCTGCCAGCACCACAACAGCCACCACGGTGAACAGGCCGAAGTGCACCTCGCCGGTGATAAGGCCGCCCAGCTGATACACCACCAGCGCAGAGCAGTAAGCCAGAGCACACATGTAACCAATGGCGATGGCCGTCCACTTGCCGTTATTCATCTCGCGCTTGATGGCACCCATCGCAGCAAAGCAGGGGGCGCACAGCAGGTTGAAGATCATGAAGGCGTAAGCCGACAGAGCGGTGTAGTCCTTCGCAACAGCAGCCCAGATCTCGTCGCCGTTCTCAGACAGCTCGCCGCCGAAGTGATACAGAACACCGAAGGTACCAACCACGTTCTCCTTTGCAATCAGGCCGGAGACGGAAGCGACGGTTGCACGCCAGTTGCCGAAGCCCAGAGGTGCAAAGATCCATGCGACCTTGGTAGCGATAGCAGCCAGCACGGAGTTGTCCTGATCCTCGACCATACCGAAGGCACCGTTCTCGAAGCCGAAGCCCTGCATAAACCACAGCACAACGGTAGCGAGCAAAATCACAGAGCCTGCACGCTTGATGAAGGACCAGCCGCGCTCCCAGGTTGCCCGCAGCACGTTGCCCCATGCAGGCACATGGTAGGCGGGCAGCTCCATCACGAAGGGAGCGGGATCACCTGCGAAGAGCTTGGTCTTTTTCAGCATGATGCCGGAGCAGATGATGGCTGCCATGCCGATGAAGTAGGCAGACACTGCCACCAGCGAAGAACCGCCGAACAGTGCACCGGCGATCAGGCCGATGATGGGCATCTTTGCGCCGCAGGGGATAAAGCAGGTGGTCATGATGGTCATGCGGCGGTCACGCTCGTTCTCGATGGTACGGCTTGCCATAACGCCCGGCACGCCGCAGCCGGTGCCCACCAGCACCGGGATAAAGCTCTTGCCGGAAAGGCCGAACTTGCGGAAGATACGGTCCATGATAAAGGCCACGCGGGACATATAGCCCACATCCTCCAGGATAGACAGCAGGAAGAACAGCACCAGCATCTGGGGCACAAAGCCCAGCACCGCGCCCACACCGGCCACGATGCCGTCCATGATCAGGCCGTACAGCCAGCCCGCCACGCCGATGCTCTCTAAAAAGCCGCCCAGCGCATTGGGAACGATCTCACCGAACAGGACATCGTTGGTCCAGTCGGTGGCAAAGGTACCGATGGCCCAGCCGCCGTCCGCAATGGAGGTGCCCATGGACAGGGAGTACATCAGGTACATCACCACTGCAAAGATGGGCAGTGCCAGCACGCGGTTGGTAACGATCCGGTCGATCTTATCGGAAACGGTCAGGTGCTCCACGCGGGCCTTCTTCTTGACAGCCTTGCCCACCACGGTGTTGATGTATGCATAGCGCTGGTTGGTGATGATGCTCTCGGCGTCATCGTCCATCTCTTTTTCGCAGTCCTGAATGTGCTCGTCGATGTGATCCATCAGGGTCTTGTCCAGCTTCAGCTCATCCTGCACCTTGTCGTCGCGCTCGAACAGCTTGACAGCGTACCAGCGCAGGAAACGGTCATCCACCTTGCCCTGAATGCTCTCCTCAATGTGGGCAATGGCGTGCTCCACGCTGCCGGTGAACACATGGGGCAGCTCGCCGGTCTTGGCGGCCTTGGCGGCGGCTACCGCAGCCTTGGCGGCTGCCTCGGTGCCCTCGCCCTTCAGGGCGCTGATCTCCACAGCCTGACAGCCCAGCTCTGCGCTCAGCTTCTTCAGGTCGATCTTATCGCCGTTCTTGCGCACCAGATCGATCATGTTCACAGCCATGACCACCGGGATGCCCAGCTCGATCAGCTGGGTGGTCAGGTAGAGGTTGCGCTCGATGTTGGTGCCGTCGATGATGTTCAGGATGGCGTCGGGCTTCTCCTTCACAAGGTAAGTACGGGAGACAACTTCCTCCAGCGTGTAGGGGGACAGCGAGTAGATGCCGGGCAGATCCTGAATGATCACGTCCTTATCGCCCTTGAGTTTGCCTTCCTTTTTTTCCACAGTAACGCCGGGCCAGTTGCCCACGTACTGGTTGGAGCCGGTCAGGTTGTTGAACAGGGTCGTTTTACCGCAGTTCGGGTTGCCGGCAAGTGCAATTCTGATTGCCATTTTTTTACCTCCAGATTCTCAATTAGAACGGGTTTTAAGGTTTGAGTATACTAACCTTATGCCCTGAAAAAAGGTTCAATTTTACTGAACCTCAATCAGCTCTGCGTCAGCTTTACGCAAAGACAACTCATATCCTCTGACTGT
>OLRQ01002689.1_pt1 | contig 10290 bp, 4 predicted proteins | sample 1671971 | NCBI WGS metagenome assembly OLRQ01 (sample SAMEA3136631, study PRJEB25190) | human gut metagenome | biome: human gut; feature: human-associated habitat; material: faeces | place: Austria | collected 2013 | reverse complement strand
CCACCTGTACATTGCTCCAGCTCATACCGGAGAAGCTGCCCTGCGACCAGCCGTGCAGATTTACGATATCCGAATCCTCTGCAAATGTCACGACAAAATCTGTCACCGCAGAACAGATATAGCCGATCATGATACCGGCTACAAGAAGCGTCGCCATATGCTGCACCCGGCGTGACACGAGCAGGATAAAGCCCGTCGCGATCAGTGACCCGATAAATGCTGCAATAATCAGTGTATACGACGACACCACCTGATAGTGGCCGATAAAATAGATCATCGCAAGTGCTACGATCATCTTGGCACCGGAGGAGATACCGAGCACAAATGGTCCTGCGATCGGATTTTCAAAGAATGTCTGCAGCAGAAAGCCAGACAGAGACAGTCCACCGCCCAGAATCGCCGCCATCAGAATTCTCGGCAGACGGATTTTCCAAATAATATTGTACTCCATCTCCTCTCCCTGTCTCAGAAAAATAATTTTCAGGATGTTTTCCACGGAAATATGCACATTTCCGGTATTAATATTCAACACCGTGATCGCACCAAACGCAATCAGCAGCACGAAAAACACGGTTGCGTAGCGACTCCTGCGCAGAAAATTTTCATGGTGAAAATCCATACCGGCCGCTTCTGTTGTTTTTTGCATTTTCATAGTTCCTTTCTCAGCCATACCAGCGTTGTATTTTTGAGACGAAACAGGGCCGGATCACTCCTGCCCTGTTCTGCTCCGCCGATCAACGACTGTCCTTCCTCCTTCTGTATTGCATTAAGCCCTAATCACTTACCTTTGTCAGGAAGGTCATCTGTGACGGATCTCCATCGGTCAGCATCAGATGGAAATCCCGGATCAGCTGTCCGACAATATCCGTCGCCTGATACATATATTTGCCCACGCACCAAACATTTCCTTCCTTTACTGCTTTAAAATCTGCGAACAGCTCATTTTTCGCAAGCAATTCATCCACACTCGAGATCGGATTGTCGATCGTCGCATTGTATACAAGGTAGTCCGCATCCTTTGCAGCCGCATAAAATTCTTCCATACTCAGGGATACCGAAGAGCTCGTCGCCTCTGCCCCGGTCAGATCCTGAAATACATACCGGCCGCCTGCCAGCTCGATCATGCTCGGGATGTAGTCTTCCGTTCTCCGCACGACGATCGTTCCATCCGTACTCACAAAAAAGAATGCTACCGTTTTCTCGGTATTCTGAAAATCTTCCATCTCATCAATGACCTCTGCCTGCCTGTCAAAAAAGTCCGCAGCCTCTGCTTCCTTTCCCATCATTGCACCATAGAGCTTGACCCACTCGGTACGGCCAAGCGGATGCATCTCGTAGCTGGAACGGTCGATAAATACCGGAATGCCGAGATTCTCGATCATTTCCTGCACCTTCGGTGTATGAAGAATCATCGTCGATTCAATTGCCACATCACAGTCCTCATCGACGAGCATCTCATAGTCCGGCTCGCTGTATTTTCCCGCAAACTGCATCGCACCTTCCTCAATCGCATCTTTTGCCTCCTGGATGTACCATCCGGAAGCGTCGATACCGGTCATCTTGATACAGTCCAGCGAATCCAGCGCCCGGAAGAGTGCCATCGCAGAGCTTGCCGCCAGATAAATCCTGTTCAGCGGCTTCTGCAGCACGATCACATCCGATGCCAGACCGTCCGGTGCCTCCTGCCCGTCCGGAACGAGCAGATACTGTGCACTGTCATGGACATCGATCAGTGCATAATCATTTTCATAGTAATATACGTCAAAACCGGTCGCATAGTCAAGCTTCAGCTTACCGGTACACTCCAGCCCCGCGACATCCGGCGCATCCTCTGCCGCCGTCATCCAGGAGGTATCTGCATCAGAGGAAGCTGCATTTTCTTCTGTCTGCCCCTCTGAGATCTCCTCTGATGAAATAACCTCTGTCTCAGTTGCTGCCTCCGCCGCCGGCTCCTCCGCATACGCCATGCTCATGCTTCCCATCAGCATCGCCGCACTCACAAACACCGCGGCAATCCGTTTGTACATCTGTTTTCTTTTCATAACTGCTCCTTTCCGATATCGAAAATCTGACAGAGCCGTAACACGGTCCTGCCAGGTTTTCTCTTCCACTGCAGATTCTACTTTGCTGCGTCTACCGCCTTCTGAAACAGACTGTCGGTCTGCTCGGTGCATCCGAACAGTGCGCCGTAGACCTTGATCCACTCGCGTTTGCCAAGCTCGGTCTCCTCATCCGCAGAACGGTCTACCAGCATCGGTACATCCAAGGTCGCAAAGCTGTCTGCCGCATCGCTCAGCTTACTCTTTACATCTGTATCAGCCATCTCATCACCGGAAAGGATATCTGCCGGAAGCACTGCAAAATCGCATTTGCTCTTTACCAACTCCCGATACTGCAGGTCATCCGCACCACCGGCATACGTCATGCTGCCGTCTGCAAGACCACTCTTTACAGCCTCTACCGTCGTCGTATCCTGCTCGACGCCAACTGTCTTCACTGCATCCAAAAGTCCAAGCTCATCCAGCGTCGCAAGCGCGGTATCACCCGATACATATGCTGACTCGATCGGCTGATGCACGAGAATCATTTCCTTCTCAATACCTGCCGGAAGCTCCGCCGTTGAATCCGCCGGAATGATCAGATACTTCACGACATCTGCCTGATACAGCTCCGATACCTTCTCACCCTGCGTCTGTACGACTGCCTCGCCATCTTCCGTCGCTGCCGCCGCTGCTGTCGCAGTCGCTGCTTCTGTCTCCGTTTCTGATTCGGACTCCGCATACACAGCCTTTGTTCCGTCTGCTGCCTTTTCTGCCTGCGTCATATCGACCTCAAGCAACGTAATATCCTGATCGTAATGATACAGCTTAAAGCACTTGGCATAGTCCAGCTTCGTCTCAGACTGATAGGTCAGGCCGCTGATATCCGGCGCCTGCTCATCCAGCTTCTTATTACCGGACTCATTGCCTGCTTCAGTCCCCTTGCCATCTGTATTCTTTGCCGCATTCAGTCCGACATAAATGGTGTAGGTGATCTCATGCGCCGCGCTCATACGGGTCGTCATACCGATGATCGTCGTATTTGCATTCAGGTTGACCGGAATCGTGAAGATCGAAGTGTTTCCACTGTGGGTCGGGAAGTACTTATTTCCATTCGCCTTTACATAACCATAGTAGCTGCTGTTGAACACAATCGTCGCCAGTGCTTTTCCGCCTGTCACCGTGATCTTCGTACAGCTGATGCTGATACGTCCGCTGCCTCCGCTGAAGGAGAAGCTGTCCGGGGTGTAAACTCCGTCTGCCAGTCCCGTGCTGTTATTTACTGCTCCGGTCGAACCGCTCAGATCAGATTCATACTTTGACTCCTTATCCGGCTTCTTATCCGGCTTCGGCTTCGTCGTAGTATTTGTCGTATTATTTGTCTCAGTCTCGGTCTCGCCTCCACCATTATTCGAATCCTGTGTATCATCTGCCGGAAGCTCGCCAACCTTTTTCAAATCTGCAGAACTAAAAGTAATGGTACGGTCATACCACTTATTGTGGCTCTCAGAGTGAGATGCTATCGCAATCGGCTCGCCCAGTGCCGATACCGGAATCATATAGCGACGTCCCGTCTTCTGCGCACCGCCCGCATCTGTATAGGTCACCTCATCCTGCCATTTTACCCATTGACCCTGACCTGCCGCAGACGCCTGTGCGCCAGTACCAACGTACAGATAATCGTAACCTGTTCCGCTCAGGGTAATCAGCGCCCGAATCTGTCCGTTTTTCACAGTCAGCTGTGCATTTACAACCTTGAACATCGCTGCACCGGTCGTCACCGTCGTACTGTAAATACCATTCGCCGGGGCGTTCTCTGCCGGAAGCTCAGCCGTTTTTTTCAGATTCTTCGAACTGATTGTAATCGTGCGGTCATACCACTTTGTATTCTTATGAGAATAAGACGCTACCGCCAGCGGTGTATCCAGCGCAGATACCGGAATCTCATATCTGCGGCCAGCCTTTGTCTCGCCATCCTGTGTGTACTTTACTTCATCTTTATACTTGATCCACTGACCTTCTCCTGCAGCGGCTGCCTGTGCGCTGGTTCCCATAAAGAGATAATCATAGCCTGTACCGGTCAGAGTGATCAGAGCTGTCATCTTGCCATTCTTGACTGTCAGCTCGACATCCTGTACTTTGAACATCGCTGCACCGGTCGTCGCCGTCGTATTGTAAATACCGTTCGACGGTCCGGACGGCTGCTCCGGCTTTTCGGTCTGGTTTGTCTCCTCGGTCTGCTCTGTCTGGTTGGTTTGCTCCGTTTGCTCAGTCTGCTCCGTATCCTGTACATCGCCGATTTTCTGCGCAAACTGTGGAAGGTTCAGCGAATCCTGCTTTCCCCATTGTCCATTCTTTTTGTTCCGTAACAGCAGATCAATATTCGTACCCAGCCACGATTTCGGAATTTCAAACGTGTACACCCGATATTCCGGTCTGTCCGGATCTGACGCCCCTAATTCGATTCCGGCAATTGCTTTGCTGTTTTTTAATTCTTCCGAGTCCGTTTCTTTTCCGAGATAAATTGCATCATAGGAGGTAGATCCTGAATAAATCGTTACAATTGCTTTATCACCTTTTACAGTGATTTTACTGTCTGACTCAATGTTGATCAGGCCTTTACTCGTATGAGTGTTGCCATACAGATCGTATACTCCGTCCTTATAGCTGTCAGCCGTAAATGTTTTATTGATATTCGGAATTTTTATGAATAGGTTCCGTCCACCTGTCAGCCAAGTTCCTTTTGAATTGCCTGGAGTTATTGGAATGTACATACCCTGCTTATCTGCCGACACTGCAAATGTAAATGACATATTGCTTTCGACCGGCGTTCCCTTTATAACCGGAGCCTTTGTCTTATCATCCTTTTTTCCAAGATATATCTGGTCATACGAAGAACCCTCTACAGTAAATGTAACCGTCAGAGTATCCTCTTTCAGGCTGGCATAAGATTCTGTCACTTTAAAAGAATTCAGAGTAGCAGCCGTACCGCCCTGTTCAACCTTTACGCCTGCTTCCTCTCCCGGCTGTACTGTTCCTGTTCCCGACTGTGAATCTGACGATTTTGTTTCCGTCTCTGTCTGCTTTGTCTCGGTCTCGGTTTCAGCCCCCGGCTGATATCCGAAATTCGGGATTTTTAATGCAAGCTCATTTCGCGTGCTGTATTTTTGTGTACGACCATTTCGCGGTACAAATACAAGCTCTTCTCCCTGTTGAGAAAGTGAAATATCAAATGAAAAGCTCTGTACATCGTTTGTCATAGTTTGCTGTACAACCTTTGCATTATCGATATTCTTCTCATCAAAATCATTTCCTATGTAGAGTGCGTCATAAGTGTAACTCCCACTGGATGCTTTCCCAGGCCAGATCGTTACATGAATTCTATCCCCAGCACGGCTTATGGTAGAGCGTTCTATTTTGAACATCTTGTAATCTGCTCCACGTTTATCTGCCTTGTCCGTTTTATTTTTATCAGAAGAACTGTAAATTGTCTTAATCTCAGCATTTGATTCTTCCGGAAAACCATAAGATGGAATTTTCAGTGCAAGCTCGCTTCGCGTACTATATTTTTGTGTACGACCATTACGCGGTACAAATACAACTTCTCCTCCCTGTTTGGAAAGCGGAATATCAAACGAAAAGCTTTGAACTCCATTCGTCATCGTTTGCTGTACAATTTTTGTATTATCAATATTCTTCTCGTCAAAATCATCCCCTATGTAAAGTGCATCATAAGTATAGCTCCCATTAGATGCCTTTCCAGGCCAGATTGTTACATGAATTCTATCCCCTACACGACTTATAGCAGAACGTTCAATCTTAAACATTGAATAATCTGCTCCACGGTTGTCTTTTTTATCTGTTTTGTTCTTATCCGAAGAACTGTAAATTGCCTTGATGGATTCGGTCTCTGACTCCGCTGTCTCTGCAGCCAGCATTATCCCATTGGAGTTCTCACTCTGCTCAAATTCAGTGGTTTCTTCCATGGAAGATTCACTTTCCGATGGTTTCTGCTGATTTTCATCTTCAAATGCACCCGATCCCACATCCGGCAGCGTCTCATTCTTCACCGGCATCTGTACATAAACATCCGCATCCGTATACCAGCTGTTCTCTTCCTTCACTCCCGGTACTACAGTAATCACCTGCCCGTATTTTGTCTCATCTGCCGGAAATGCGAAGCTGTAACAGCCATTCTCCTCTTTCCGTCCCTCGATGACCGGAGCCTTATCGGCATCGTCTTTCTTTCCGACATACAGGCGGTCATACGTCTTGCTGTCCGTATATACACGGACGTAGGTCTTTCCGTCCTTTTCCTCCAGCTCCGTCTTTACGATCTTTGGCTGCTCTGCCTTTTCCCCAGCTTGCTCACCGGCAGTTTCCTTTTCTGCCTTCGAAGCTGCTGTCTCAGAATCCGGAGCGGTCGTCTCTGTCTGCTCAGAATCAGTTGTCTCAGATGCAGACTCTGTGGCTGTCGTCTCTTCTGTTGTCGCTGTTTCCCCTGCTGTCTCAGGTGTTTTCGTCTCCTCTGCCTTTGGCGTCTCCGGCTGTGTCGCAGCCTCTGTCGATGCAGTCTCCGCCTTCGTCGCTTCAGTCTCCGGCTTCGTCGCTTCGGTCTCCGGCTTCTTTGACTCTGCCTGCGTCTCCTTGCTCTCGCTGGACGCTTCTGTGACCGTCTCCTCCGCGTAAATTGTTCCAGCCGGAAGCATATTCAGCGTCATCATTGCCGCCAGCGAAACAGAGAGAAACTTTCTTCCCCGTTTGTTCATACTACCTGTCCTTTCTTTCCAACCACTATGGCGGAACAGTTTCTGTCCGCCAGATTCGGTGTCACTTTCCGTATCATTCCCGACAAGTGACATCTATGAGTCCGAACATCATTCCTGTACTTGCATTCTGATTCTGCCGGATGCACCTCTTTAATGTAATTATGACACAAAAATCTTTTTCATTTCCTGCAACGTAAAAGTAGGATCTGCTTCCCCTTCTGGAGAAGCAAATCCTGCTACAGTTCTATGTATTGACTTCGGTACACTACACCTTTCATACGGTCATCAATCGGCTGCGGATCTCTGCTTTCTTCGGAAGCTGTTCACCAGCTCTCCAGCAGGTTTCCTGACTCGCAGATCATCGCCTGACCCGCCTTCTCGCACAGGACTGTGCAATGGCTGTGGGGTCTCACTCCCTACTTACAGTGACCGGATCGTTCAGGACTTTCACCTGATTCCCTATTATCCCAGCGATGCTTCGATGGGCACTGAAAAGCTCTTTCTTGAGTATAGCAGTGTCCTTTAAAATGTCAAGTGGATTCGTGCAGATTCCCGAATTTCTTTATGCAGATATTATCCGAATTATACAATATGTAAAATTTTCTTTACATCTTATGCTTTCCGTCCCGGAAAAAGCTGCGTGTCTCCCTCACTACCACACCGCTCAATACAAACAGCGCGATCATATTCGGGATCGCCATCAGACCATTAAAGATATCTGCGATGGTCCATACTGCCTTTACGGTCATGTACGGTCCGATGAATACTGCAAAGATATACAGCCAGCGATAGGTCAGAATCGTTTTTTTATGGCCACCGGTCAGGTACTCCAGACAACGCTCACTGTAGTAATCCCAGCCGAGGATCGTCGTAAATGCAAAGAACACGAGACAGATCATCAGGACAAATGCCGATACCTGTGCCGGGATCGGAAGACCGTTCTGAAATGCATAGGTCGTGACCTGCACACCCTCGAGTCCCTCTACCTGCCATGCGCCGGTCAGCACGATGGAAAGTCCGGTCAGAGTACAGATGACAATCGTATCAATAAATGTACCGGTCATGCTCACAAGTCCCTGACGCACCGGCTCCTTGCTCTGTGCCGCTGCTGCCGCAATCGGAGCACTTCCAAGGCCTGCCTCGTTGGAGAAAATACCACGCGCAATACCCTTCTGCATCGCAACAATCATGCTGCCGACCACACCACCGGTCACAGCCTCCGGGTTAAACGCACCCTTTACGACCATTACAACCGCTGCCGGAATCTCCCGAATATTAAACAGGATCAGGCAGATGCTGAACACGAAATAAATGACTGCCATAAACGGTACAATGATCTGGCTGACCGTCGCGATTCGCTTCAGTCCTCCGATCAGGATCAGCGCAACACAAAGGGACAGAATCAAGGAAGAAATCACAACCGCCCAGGAATATGAGCCAAGGAACGGGATCGCAATGCAGTTTGCCTTGTCCGGATCAAAGAAATTCTGCACCGCACTGGAAATACCGTTTACCTGACTGAACGTACCGATTCCGAACAGTCCGACGCAGACACCGAAAAATGCAAAAATCTTCGCCAGCCATTTCCAGTTGGATCCCATACCTTTTTCTATGTAGTAAAAAGGTCCGCCAAGGCTGTGTCCGTCCTCCGCCACAACGCGGTATTTGACCGCCAGAAGTCCCTCCGCGTACTTCGTCGCCATTCCGAAAAAGGCTGCTACCAGCATCCAGAACAGCGCACCCGGTCCGCCTGCACAGACTGCGGTAGCGACACCGACGATATTTCCGGTACCGATTGTCGCACTTAAAGCGGTACAAAGTGCTGCAAAGCTGGAGATCTCTCCGTCTCCTTCTTCCTCATTTTTGAACATCCACTTCAGTGCCAGTGGGAGGCGACGCATCTGCAAAAGACCGAGCCTTGTCGTCAGTAAAATACCGCCGGCCAGGATCAGCACCATCAGCGGGATGCCCCACACAAAATCATCCACGGAAACCAGAAACTCATTAATTACCTTCCACATAATAAAAACGCTCCTTCTTGAGAACTTATGCAGCAAACCTGTGGCTGACCGTTCCAAAAAGAAGCGTAACTCTTACTTTTACATGCGCAAAAATACTACTATGTAAAAAAAGCATCACTCTGTCCTTTTGCCTGAGAGATTCCAGACGCATATGCGTCGTTGCACCTTCGGCCCCTGCATTGCAGGTGTCTCCAGAGAACGATCCATTTACAGTTTTCCCCCGGCTGCGGGGACCTGAGAGTTTTACTCCTTCGGCGGGCATTTGCCGCTTTCCTGTAAACTTCACCTCGTTATTGCTGTCACTGTCGTATACTATAGCGCTGTATTAGCTTAAAGTCAAGAATTATTTATGCGATTACTTTGTCTCCGTCTCGCTCTCTGACTCGCTCTCCGACTCACTCTCTGCCTCGTCGAGCTTCTCAGGGTTCTTGATGCTGACCTTGTGGTCGTACCATTTTCCCTTTGTACCGATCAGGGCAAGGTCAAACTCTTTGCCGACTTCTTCTACCGGGATGTCAAAACCATAGACTTCTTCTGTCGCACCATCCTTGTAGGTCACTGTATCAGTCGTCGGCTCAAGCAGTTCTGCATCATCCTTCTGTGCATCCTCTGCGGTTCCCACAAAAAGATTTAAAATATTTTTAGATGCAAGGCTGACATGAAATGTCATTTTTCCGTCCTTTACAGTCAGTGTACCTTTTCCGTCACATGCCTCGTTTGCATGGAACATACCGCTGTCGGTATCGAACTCTGCACTGTATACACCATCCTCCAGTTTCTCTGCTTCCGATTCGGATTCCGACTCTGCCTCGGTGGAAATCTCGGTCGCTGCCTCAGTCGTCCCTTCCGTCTCCGCTGCAAATGCACCTGCGGACATCAGCATCATAGAAGCACTCATTACAGCCAGAAGGCTCATTACGGTTTTCTTTTTCATAATAAAATCTCCTTCCACACAGCAACAGCCCGGAGGCCTGTACGCACTCCGGGCGGCTGCTATTCTTTTTCTTTCATATTAACGCATATTGCATGTGATGATACTTAATTACTTTCCAAGAGAATCAATCGCTGCCTGTGTATGCGCTACATACAGCTGCTCTACTGCATCGATTCTTCCAAGACCCTCGATCTGGGAATCCACGCTGTCAAATGCGCCGGACTCTACGAACTGAGTCTTCCAGGAATCCTCATCATCGCCTGCCATATCGTTGTTCGCATGGTCACCTGCTACTACCATCAGCGGACGAAGGATGACTTTCTTATAGCCTGCTTCCTTTACCTTGTCGATGACAGCGTCGCATGCGGTATCTTCCGGCTTACCCTCAACGGTACCGATGAATACGTTCTTGTAGCCCAGATTCTCCATCTGTGTCTGCATCTGATCGTAGGTCACATTTGCTGTATGGGAAGTACCATGTCCCATGAATACAAATGCGGTGCCATCCTCAGCAGCTGCATCTGCAC
>OLRQ01002685.1_pt1 | contig 10303 bp, 10 predicted proteins | sample 1671971 | NCBI WGS metagenome assembly OLRQ01 (sample SAMEA3136631, study PRJEB25190) | human gut metagenome | biome: human gut; feature: human-associated habitat; material: faeces | place: Austria | collected 2013 | reverse complement strand
TGTGTCTATCGTATGATGGCTTTGTGAGAAATTTGTAAATAAAATATGAACAAAATGTAAAAAAACTCGAAAATCGGCGAAAATAATAAAAAATAATAAAAAATCGGAAAATGCTGATGAAAAACTGTGTAGATTTTTCCATTAAAATTGGAAATAAAACATATACATTATAAAAAAAAGTTGTTATACTTTACTTTAGTGTGGATATTCTAAAATATAGAAGTATATTTTATATATGGAAAAATGAATGACCAAAGGAGAACTAAATGTTTAATACAGATATAGGAATAGATTTAGGAACAGCAAGTATACTTGTTTACATTAAAGGAAAAGGCGTGGTTTTAAAAGAACCATCAGTTGTGGCTATAGATCGCGATACAGAAAAGATTAAGGCTGTTGGTGAAGAAGCAAGATTAATGATTGGACGTACACCTGACAATATTGTTGCAGTAAGACCTCTTAAGCAGGGTGTAATTTCTGACTATTCAGTTACTGAACAAATGATTAGATATTTCATACAGAAATCAGTTGGAAAGCGTTCATACAGAAAACCACGTATTTGTGTTTGTATTCCAAGTGGTGCAACAGAAGTTGAAACAAAGGCAGTTCAGGATGCGGCTTTTCAGGCTGGAGCAAGAGAAGTTTTCGTTGTAGAAGAACCTTTAGCAGCAGCAATTGGAGCTGGTATTGAAATAAAGAAGCCATGTGGAAACATGATTGTGGACATTGGTGGAGGTACAACAGATATTGCTGTTATTTCTTTAGGCGGTACAGTTGTAAGTACATCAGTTAAAGTTGCCGGTGACGACTTTGACGAGGCAATTGTAAGATACATGAGAAAGAAACATAATCTTTTAATCGGTGACAGAACTGCTGAAGAAATAAAAATTGGAATTGGTACATGCTATAACAAATCAGAAAATAAGAAGATGGAAGTGCGTGGACGAAATCTTGTTACAGGACTTCCAAAAACAATAGAAGTTACATCAGAGGAAACAGAAGAAGCTCTTAGCGATGTAACAACAAGTATTGTAGATGCTGTGCATCGTGTGCTTGAACAGACACCTCCGGAACTTGCAGCAGATATTGCTGTAAGAGGGATTGTTTTAACAGGTGGTGGCTGTTTATTACATGGCTTGGATCAGTTGATTGAAGCAAAGACAGGTATTAATACTATGACAGCGGAAGATCCAATGACTGCTGTAGCCATAGGTACAGGTCAGTATTTAGAATATATTGACGAAGAAGATGCAGAAAAAATAAAGTAAAATAAAATTAAACATAAAGGCTGTCCAAAGAAACATAGGGGCAGCCTTGTTTTGATAAAAGGAACAATATGAAATCATTAAGTGGATATGTAGAAAGCATAACTTTTAGAAATGAAGAGAATGGTTATACGGTTTTAACTTTATCTTATGGAAAAAAAGAAATAAAATGCACTGGTAATTTTGGATATATTTCAGAAGGTGAATATTTAGAAATAGAGGGAGAAGAAGTTTTTCACGATATTTATGGAGAACAGATTAAAGTAACTTCTTATAAAGTAATTCCTGCAACAGATGAATTGTCGTTGAAAAAATATCTTGGTTCAGGTGCAATTAAAGGTTTGGGTGCAGTGCTTGCTAATCGTATAGTTGATAAATTTGGCGAGGATACTCTTAGAATAGTAGAAGAAGAACCTGAAAGACTTGCAGAGATAAGAGGCATTACCATAAGAAAAGCAATGGACATTTGTGAGCAGGTTGAAGAGAAAAAAGACATGCGTGATGTTATGATTTTTCTTCAGGGATATGGAATCAGTCCTACATTAAGTAATAAGATTTACACAATGTATGGTCAGAAAGTTTATGACATTATAAAAACTAATCCTTATAAGTTGGCAGATGACCTATCAGGCATTGGTTTTAAAACGGCAGATGAAATTGCACGTCGTGCAGGTGTGGAAGTAAATGCTTCTATTCGTATTAAAAGTGGCATGTGCTATGCCCTGTCGGATGCATCGTTATCAGGACATACGTATTTACCAAAAGAAAAATTAGTTGAGAAAACAATTAATCTGTTAGGCTTAAGGGATCAGTATCTTAATGCAGACGGAACTTATAATATGGATTTACTGGATAATTGTTTTACGGAGTTGGTTTTAGAGAAAAAATTAATACTAAAAAATATTGAAGAAAAAGATGCAGTATTTCTATCTACATACTATTACACAGAATTAAATATTGCCAGAATGTTGTTGGAATTAAATATTTCTACACCGGAAGATGATTATATAATGGGCGTTAAGTTAGATACAATTGAAAAACTTTCAGGAGTAGAATTAGATGATTTGCAAAGAAAAGCTGTAATAGAAACACAAAACAATGGTATTACAATTATTACAGGTGGACCGGGTACAGGTAAAACCACTACAATAAATGCCATTATACAAATGTTTGAAGCTGATGGGTTGGAAGTTAGTCTTGCGGCACCAACAGGAAGAGCAGCAAAACGAATGAATGAGGCAACAGGTCATGAAGCTAAGACAATACACAGATTATTGGAAATTTCAGGTGGAGCATCAGAGGAAACAGGCAGAGATGAAATTGATGCAAAATTTGGCAGAAATGAACAAAATCCTTTGGAAACAGACGTAATCATAGTTGATGAAATGTCTATGGTAGACACTTTTCTTGTGCATGCGTTGCTGAAGGCCATAACAATAGGAACAAGAGTTGTTTTTGTTGGTGATATTAATCAGCTTGCAAGTGTTGGCCCGGGTAACGTTTTAAGGGATATAATAGAGTCGGAACAATTTAGCGTTGTAAGACTTACAAAAGTTTTCAGACAGGCAGGGGAAAGTGGAATTGTAACCAATGCCCATAAGATTAATAAAGGTGAACAGGTAGCGTTGGATAATAGCATGGGCGACTTCTTATATATAGAAAGAGAAAATGCACAGATGGCATTAAATGCTACAATTGGTCTTATGATGTCTAAATTACCTCAATATGTAGAAGCAAAACCAATGGACATACAGGTTTTGACACCTATGCGTGGTGGAATTTTAGGTGTAAATTCTTTAAATGAACAACTGCAGAAATACATTAATCCTCAGGATGAAAATAAACGTGAAAGAGAAATCGCAGGCATTATTTTTAGAGAAGGCGACAAGGTCATGCAGATAAAAAATAATTATCAGCTTGAATGGGAGCAGCGAAGTGAGGGTGGAAGAATATATGATAGTGGAACTGGAATTTTCAATGGCGACATGGGAATAATTACTACTATTAATAATACAACTAACACTATGGAAGTTGTTTTTGATGATGACAGATACGTTATATATGATTCTAAACAGGCTGAGGAATTAGAACTTGCGTACGCAATAACTATTCATAAGTCACAGGGTAGCGAGTATCCTGCAGTTATTATGCCTTTGGTTTCAGGTGTCTCAATGCTTATGACAAGAAATCTTCTATATACAGGTGTTACAAGAGCAAAAAAGTGTGTTTGTATTGTTGGTCGAAAAGAAACATTTTCGGCAATGATTGCAAATGAGGATCAGCATAGAAGATACTCGGGACTGAAATGGCAGCTTGTTAATTATTATAATGAAGAACAATAAATAAGGGGAATATGGAATATAGAAAAATAATACAGAAAATTTTTTATCCAAATGTTTGTCCTATATGCAATCAGGTTATAGGAATGAATCAAAGAATATGCAAAGAATGTAGGGACAAAATTAAAATAGTAAAAACGCCAGCCTGTCAAATGTGCGGTAAGCAGCTAACAAGTAATAATGCATTGTATTGTCAGGACTGTGCAAAAACCAAGCATGAATTTAACAAAGGCGTCTGCGTGTTTCAATATGTAGAAGAAATGAAATTAACTTTATACAGATTTAAATATGATAACAAAAGGTGTTATGGGGATTTCTTTGCTTATGTAGGAAACAGAAAGTATAGGAGCAAACTAAAACAATGGAAAATAGACAGAATTATGCCAATTCCAATGTACAAGGGTAAAGTGCAACAGAGAGGATACAATCAGGCAGAGGAGTTTGCAAAATACTTAAGTCACTACTCTAATATAACTTTAGACAAGACATCACTAATACGAGTAAGTGATACGAAACCTCAGAAAGGATTAAGTAGAAGTCAAAGAAGCAGTAACCTTAAGAATGCATTTGCAATTAAACCTGAAACATTAAAAGGGGTGAAATCAGTTTTGCTTGTAGATGACATATACACAACAGGCAGCACAATGGACGCATGCAGCAGACTTCTAAAAAGTGCCGGCGTAAAAGATGTTTATTTTATGTGCATAGCAACAGGCATTGACAAATAATTAATAGAAGATAAAAAACAAAGGAAAAATATAAACTGAAAAAAGATGCTCTGAATGTAAGTAAGCAGAATACAAGTATAAAATTATTTGCTGAAAACTAATTTCTCTAAATGTAAGTAAAAACTTATTGACGTAAATAAAATGATATGATATATTTATGTAGCAAGAGAAGAGGGGGTCTTTTTTTTTTGCAATAATTTATTGCTAAATATTACAAAGAAGTACCCTTAGGATAGAATAAAGCGGAGGTGAAACTCATGAGAACAAAGATTACATTAGAATGTACAGAATGCAAACAGAGAAATTATAATACAACTAAGGATAAGAAAACACATCCAGATAGAGTTGAAACAAAGAAGTATTGTAAATTCTGTCAGAAGCACACATTACACAAAGAAACAAAATAGTTTTTTGGGGGGGGGTTTTATGGCAGAAGCAAAGAAAAAATCAGGCTTAAAAAATTGGTTTACTGGTTTAAAAGCTGAATTTTCAAAAATTATCTGGCCAACAAAAGCATCAATCGTAAGACAGACTGTTGTTGTTGTAATAGTCACTCTTATTATGGGAGTTCTTATTGGTTTGATCGATCAGTTAATACAGTTCGGTCTTAATGGAATTATTGGTTAATAAGAATATATAAGAGGTGAGTAAATGGCAGAGGCAAATTGGTATGTAGTTCATACTTATTCAGGTTATGAAAATAAAGTAAAGACTAATATCGAGCAATCTATTGAAAATAGAAAATTGCAGGATCAGATATTAGAAGTATCAGTTCCAACACAGGAAGTGGTAGAATTGAAAAATGGAGTAAAGAAAGTTTCAGAAAAGAAACTTTTCCCTGGATACGTGCTTATAAACATGGTTATGAATGATGACACATGGTATGTTGTAAGAAATACCAGAGGTGTTACAGGATTCGTAGGTCCGGGGTCAAAGCCAGTTCCTCTTACAGAAGATGAAATGATGACTCTTGGTGTCAAAACTAACGAAAGAATCAACGTTGATTTTGAAGAGGGAGAAATGGTTAATGTTATCGCAGGCGTTTGGGCCGGAACAGCCGGAGAAATCAAACGTATTGATGAAACAAGACAGACAGTCACAATTAATGTGGACATGTTTGGTAGAGAAACTCCGGTAGAGTTAAACTTTAACGAAGTTAAAAGGTTGAAATAAAGCCATTTAGGTTTTATGAAAGTGTATAATTACACTTATAGAAGAATGTTTCACGGTGCATCGTGAAGCAGTGGGAGGGGTTCCCGATAATACCACAATTTTTAGGAGGTGCCGAAAGATGGCAAAGAAAGTAGAAGGATACATTAAATTGCAAATCGAAGCTGGCAAAGCAACACCAGCTCCACCAGTTGGTCCAGCACTTGGACAGTGGGGATTAAACATCGTTCAGTTCACAAAGGACTTCAACGCAAGAACAGCTGATCAGCCTGGAATGATTATTCCTGTAGTTATCACTGTATATCAGGACAAGAGTTTTAGTTTTGTAACAAAGACTCCACCTGCAGCAGTTTTATTAAAGAAGGCTTGCAAAATCCAAAAGGGTGCAGGCAATTCGTTAAAAGAACAGGTTGCTACAATTTCTAAAGCAGACTTACAGCAGATTGCTGAAACAAAGATGCAGGATCTTAACGCTGCAAACATTGAATCAGCTATGAGCATGATCGCAGGAACTGCTAGAAGCATGGGAATTAAGGTTGAAGACTAATCGACTAAAGGCAATAATTTAATCGAAAAAAGAATTGAAAAAACGTGGGAGGTATATCCGTTATTACCACGAGGAGGTTTAAATGAAGAGAGGTAAGAAGTATATTGATGCAGCAAAGACTATTGATAGAGCTGCTCAGTATGATACAGAAGAAGCAATTTCTTTAGTAAAGAAAAGTGCAGTTGCAAAATTTGATGAAACAATAGAATGTCACATCAGAACAGGTTGTGACGGACGTCATGCAGATCAGCAGATCCGTGGCGCTGTCGTTCTTCCACATGGTACCGGTAAGCAGGTTCGCGTACTTGTATTCGCTAAGAATGCAAAGGCTGACGAAGCAAAGGCTGCCGGCGCTGAGTTCGTAGGAGCTGAGGAGCTGATTCCGAAGATCCAGAACGAGGGATGGCTTGATTTCGACGTAGTAGTAGCTACACCGGACATGATGGGCGTTGTAGGACGTCTGGGCCGTATCCTTGGACCGAAGGGCCTGATGCCGAACCCGAAGGCAGGTACCGTTACTATGGATGTAACGAAGGCTGTCAACGATATTAAGGCTGGTAAGATTGAATACAGATTGGACAAGACCAACATCATTCATGTGCCAATTGGAAAAGCTTCTTTCACTGAGGAGCAGTTAGCGGACAACTTCCAGACGCTTATTGAAGCAATTAACAAGGTGAAGCCGGCAGCTGTAAAGGGTCAGTATCTGAAGAGCGTAACGATCGCTCCGACGATGGGACCGGGCGTAAAGCTGAATCCTGTTAAGCTTGCTTAATTAATATGCAATGCCAGATCCCCGAAGGTGCGCGCTTCGGGGATCTTTTTACATTACAGAAGCGTTCCATAAAGTAAAGGTGTACTGCGAGGATGCGCTACAGTGCGTTTTTTTGTAAATAAACAGAGAAAACACTTGACAGAAGTATGGTCGTGTGTTATCTTATTCCAGATGACTGCCGAAGACAGCAGGTGCCGTAAGGCATAAGGAGAAAACGCCTGCCGAGGAGTATAAGATTCTAAGGAAGAATTTGACTACCCCTCTGTGCGCAGAGGGGTTTTTATCATTCCTGTTATACGGCGGTACACTCAAATCTATAAGGAGGTGCACCATTCGTGGCAAAAGTTGAACTGAAGAAACCGGTTGTTGCTGAGATTTCTGAGAACATCAAAGACGCACAGGCTGTTGTTCTGGTTAGCTATTGCGGAATTACTGTGGAGGCTGACACCGCACTTCGTAAGGAGCTGCGTGAGGCTGGTATTACCTACAAGGTATACAAGAACACAATGATGAATTTCGCATTCAAGGATACAGACTGCGAGCCGCTTTCCAAGCATCTGGAAGGGCCGAATGCAATCGCTATTTCAAAAGATGATGCGACTGCTCCGGCAAGAATCATTTCCAAGTATGCGAAGAAAGCTCCGACACTGAAGATGATCGCTGGTGTTGTAGAAGGCAATTACTATGACGAGAAGGGCGTTGCTGCTCTGGCAAACGTTCCGTCAAGAGAAGAACTTCTCGGAAAACTGCTTGGAAGCATCCAGTCTCCGATCACGAATCTTGCTCGCGTACTCAATCAGATCGCAGAGTCCAAGACCGAAGGCGCAGCAGAGTAAGAAGCTGCCGGGAGACATTTGTGTTCCACTTAAGGAACGAAGCGGCATAGCCGCATAAAACAGTGAAATTTCACCAAAAATATCAGGAGGAAAAAGAAATGGCAAAGTTGACAACAGCTGAGTTTATTGAAGCAATCAAAGAGTTATCCGTACTTGAGCTCAACGAGCTGGTAAAGGCATGTGAGGAAGAGTTTGGCGTATCTGCAGCAGCAGGCGTTGTAGTAGCAGCAGCAGGTGCTGGCGCAGCTGAGGAAGCTGAAGAGAAGACTGAGTTCGACGTAGAGCTGACAGAGGTTGGCCCGAACAAGGTTAAGGTTATCAAGGTTGTTCGTGAGGCAACTGGTCTTGGCCTGAAGGAAGCTAAGGAAGTAGTTGACGGCGCTCCGAAGGTAGTTAAGGAGGGCGCATCCAAGGCTGAGGCTGAGGAGCTGAAGACAAAGCTCGAGGCAGAGGGCGCAAAGGTTACTCTGAAATAATAGTTGCGAAAGCAGCAAGCTGTATAGAGCGACAGAAGACAGCTGCAGGAACTTGTTTCCGGCAGCTGTCTTTTCTGTTGTGTGAACGCAGATAAGCATTCCTCCGCCTCAAGTGCGCAGAGCACTAAGCGGAGGGTGAGAGGGATGCGTTCATGAGCAAGTATCGAAGCTAGTACATCATACTGCAAATAACTGTACCACATAACTTGCCTGAATTTCCATCTGCGACATCAGAAAAACTTGACGTAGCCCGCTACGCCTGCGTTTTTCTTCTTTGCAGAATGAAAATTCATTCTGCGTTATTAGTCCAGTTAATTTTTGTATGCTGTACTAGACCCTGTTAGCAGAGCTGCAGGGATGGAACACGAGGAGGCTTCAGCTGTCAGCAAAGAGAAGTGCGGAAAGGCTCCTTTTTGCTGACAGCTGAACAAAAACAACAGAAGAAAAAAGAACTTGACATATAGACTGATTTGTGCTAGAGTGTAGGTTGCACTATTGTGCAGGAGTATACCCTGCGGTATTACTATGCCCAAAAGTTGAATCAGACTGCAGAAAGAACAGAGGTGAAACATCAATGGAGAAAAACAGGATACGTCCTATTACAAATGGTAAAGGATTTCGTATGAGTTATTCGCGGCGAAAAGAAGTTCTTGAGATGCCGAATCTTATTGAGGTTCAGAAGGACTCTTACCAGTGGTTTCTGGATGAAGGACTCAAGGAAGTCTTTGATGATATTTCCCCGATTGAAGACTATGCAGGAAAGCTGAGTCTTGAATTTGTGGATTTCAAGCTGTGTGAAGATGATGCGAAATACTCAATTGAAGAATGTGTGGAGCGTGACGCTACTTATGCAGCGCCGCTGAAGGTCAAGGTCCGTCTCCATAATAAAGAGAATGATGAGATCAGTGAGCATGAGATATTCATGGGTGATCTGCCGCTGATGACCGCTACCGGTACGTTCGTGATAAATGGTGCCGAGCGTGTTATTGTCAGCCAGCTTGTTCGATCCCCGGGTATCTATTATGCAATTGCCCACGATAAGCTGGGTAAAAAGCTGTATTCCTGTACTGTTATTCCAAACCGTGGTGCATGGCTGGAATATGAGACAGACTCCAATGATGTGTTTTATGTGCGCGTAGACCGTACCAGAAAGGTACCGGTAACAGATCTCATCCGTGCACTGGGATTTGGTTCTGATGCGGAAATCTTAGAGCTGTTCGGCGAGGAGCCGAAGATTGTGGCGACGATCCAGAAGGATCCGGTACACACCTACGAGGAGGGTCTTCTGGAGCTGTATAAGAAGATTCGTCCGGGTGAGCCGCTTGCTGTAGAGAGCGCTGAGAGTCTGATTATGAGCATGTTCTTCGATCCGCGCCGCTATGATCTGGCGAAGGTCGGAAGATATAAGTTTAATAAGAAGCTGATGCTTCGCAACCGTATCGCAGGCCATATTCTTGCAGAGGACGTGATTGACCCGACGACCGGCGAGGTGATCGCTGAGGCAGGCACACAGGTATCCCGTGAGCTGGCTGATACGATCCAGAACGCAGCCGTACCGTACGTGATGATTCAGACAGAGGAGCGCGATGTAAAGGTGCTCTCCAGTATGATGGTAGATCTGCGTACCTATGTAGACTGCGATCCGCAGGAGCTCGGTATTACAGAGTTAGTATATTATCCGGTACTTGAAAAAATACTGGAAGAAAATGAAAGCATTGACGATATTAAGGATGCAATTCGCAGATCCGTACACGATTTGATTCCGAAGCACATTACGAAGGAAGATATCATTGCATCCATCAACTACAATATCCATCTGGAGTACGGCATCGGCAACGACGATGATATCGACCATCTGGGCAACCGCCGTATCCGTGCGGTCGGTGAACTTCTGCAGAACCAGTACCGGATCGGTCTTTCCAGACTGGAGCGTGTGGTTCGCGAGCGTATGACCACACAGGAGATTGAGGGTATTTCCCCACAGTCTCTGATCAATATCAAGCCGGTTACGGCAGCGGTTAAGGAGTTCTTCGGATCTTCCCAGCTGTCCCAGTTCATGGACCAGAACAACCCGCTTGGTGAGCTGACTCATAAGAGACGTCTGTCTGCCCTTGGTCCTGGCGGTCTGTCCCGAGACAGAGCCGGATTCGAGGTTCGAGACGTACAC
>OLRQ01002674.1_pt1 | contig 10355 bp, 13 predicted proteins | sample 1671971 | NCBI WGS metagenome assembly OLRQ01 (sample SAMEA3136631, study PRJEB25190) | human gut metagenome | biome: human gut; feature: human-associated habitat; material: faeces | place: Austria | collected 2013 | reverse complement strand
AAAACGCACCGTTATTTTGGTACGTTTTGCATGGGATGAAATAGTTGTGGGGAGAAGTCGCGGGATGCGTTGCTGAAGTAAGGTAAAAAGCTGGGAGTCCTTAAGCGCTCCCAGCTTTTTATGAAGAGATAATATATTTTGTTTTTAATCCGTTATGTTGTGTATATTGGATGAATCCTTCTTTCTGCAATCGCCCAACAACTATGCCGACATCAATATTGATATAATCAGAGAAATCGATAATAGATTGTTCGGAAAAGTCATTACGTCCGACAAATCGATTGAACTTGTCTTGGGGAATAAGTGTTTCTGCAGCGAAGTTGTCAGCATCTTTTTCGTCCTCTGTGGAGGGGCCATCTTTTTGCCCGATATGACCGAGCAAGATATGGCCGAGCTCGTGGAAAAGACTGAACCAAAACCGGTCAGCATCTTTCCCTCGGACGGTCACGCCAACAACAATTTTTTTGCCATCATAGAAAGCAGCTCCATGCAAGAAAGAGCCTTTCGTATGCGGTAAAAATATAAGCGCCACACCGCAGTTAGACAGTTGTTCGATGAGTTTGGGACAAAAATCACTAGGATCCATCGTAGTCATACGCCGAATGTCAGGGATTGATTTCGCCAAAGCGCCCAAATTGATTGGAGAAGTGGAGACATTTCTGGCATCAAGTTTGGCTTTCTGCACCCATGCAATGAAAGCGTAGTCGCTTTTTTCTGTCGTTGAAAGCTGTCTGCGTGCAATGCCGAGAACGGGCTGATTTTCTAAAAAGAGAAGGCGGGCAACTTCGAAGAACTTGCGAAGATTCATGACTTTATCTTGAACCCTTGTTGCCTTCGGCACCCCTTCACAACGCAACTGTGAAGGGCTTGACAACTGACAGGGATGATATAAAAGTGTAGCGAGAGATACATGTCGAAGTGCCTGGAGCAGTAAAAAAGAAACCTCCGTGACGACTATATCTCGCCACGGAGGTTTTTATTTGCCCTCAAAGGGACAAACCAGAACGAACAACTGGCCGACCATAAAAATCGGAAGTGTTCACCCAGAGTAACAGTGGTGACCCAGCGGAGATTCGAACTCCGGACACCCTGCTTAAAAGGCAAATGAAAGTGACGGTATATCAACACAAAACCGCTGTTCTGACTGACAAGTGACTTGTCCACGTCAACCATTGGCTTCCAGATATGCGTCTAGCTTGCTGACAGACTTCCGCTTGTGGATACTGTCTAGGTGGGTGTAAATCCGAAGGGTGGTGGAGACATCGGCGTGCCCCATCTGGGCGCAAGCCTGCACCACATCCACGCCGGACAGGTACAGCAGCGTGCAGAACGTGTGCCGCAGCCAGTGCAGCGTGATGGGCGGAATGGTCATGTCCAGCGCCTTCGGGCCCGGCTTGCCTGACTGCAACCGTTCCTGATCGGCCAGGGTGCGGGTGCCATACTTCCGGTTCAGCTCCCGCATATAGGACTTCCAGAGCTTCGTCCAGGCCGAAGGCGTCATGACCTTCCCGGCTATCGTGTGGATGACCAGGGCATTGTCATGGGGCATAGCAGCCATGTAGTCCGCCAGCTTCTGGGGGATGTCCACCACCCGCATACCGGCGGCGCTCTTGGTCACATGGCGCAGGGTGGGCACGCCGTTGGAGCTGTATTCGATGACCTTGTTCACAGAGATCGTCCGGGCGGTCAGGTCAACGTCATTCCAGGTCAGAGCGGCCAGCTCCCCACGGCGCAGGCCGGAGAGCATCATAATGACCGCCACAGGCTGGGCACGGTGGGGAGTGTCCCATATCCACCGCTGTTCTTCCGCGGTCAGGGCGCGGCGTTTTTCTTCCTGACGGCCAGCAAAGGCAAGGTGTACCTGGGCTTCCGGGTTGGTGGGGATGACCCGGCCAACAGCACGGCGCATGATCTGCCGGATGGTGGAGCGGTAGAGGTTCACAGTCCGTTGTGAATAACCGTTGTCCACAAGGTCTACCAGCACCCGTTCAATATCATCCGCCCGCACCTGGCCGACTTCGTAGCCGTATAGCTCCTCTTTCCAGACTTGGACGGCGTGGCGGTAGTTGTCCATCTGGCGGGAGGTGATGCCTTCGGTCTCCTTCAGGCGGATCCAGTCATCTGCCCAGGTGGCGAAGCTGTCCCGCTGGGAGAGGACGTCCAGGCCGCGCCCAAATTGCAGCCGAACCGCCGCTTCCTTGTCCTTCAGCTCGGCGGGGGATTTGGCGTAGACGCTCTTGTAACGCTTCTTCCCGGCCTCATCCCGGCCAAGGTATATCTGCGTGCAATAGCGGCCGTCTGCCCGCTTTTTCGCTTTTGCCATATCATGTTCCCCCTCTCTTGCCCTGGGCTTGTGCCTGGGGCTTTTTTGCGTCCTGGTGGGACGTTAGCATTTGTTAGCATCCGACCTGTAGTTTTCTGTAGTGGCCGGGCTGAACCTTAACATTTCTTAACATCTGTCGCAAATGTCTACAAATGTCTACAAATGTCTACATTGCGGCGTTGTTCGTTCTTTGTTCAGCCTCAGCATACCTGAGCATTCAGCACCTGCTTTTACCTGCTCTGGCCTACCCAAAACCTTACCTGTAGCCCCGTGATTTCGGGGTTAGGTGTCACCTGCCAGGGACGGGTGGCGCAAGCGGGTGGCGATGTTCGCTTACAGAAAATAGCGTCACTTTCGCCACTTTCGCCACTCATATCGGTGGCGTTAGTGGCGAAGGTGGCGTTAGTGGCGTAAAGTGGCGAAATATATATATAAATATTGTAATAGAGCTTGCGCCACTCTACGAATACAAAGTATCTTTCACTCGTCCTCTCCGTCTCCTGGCTTGCGTTGGTGGTCTAACCGTCCCTTGTGTCTCAGAACTTTTTTGTATCGCTCCATTTCCTCTTCGCTAACAGATGGTAGCTTTTCTGTGAGGGCGTAAATCTGAAATTTCGTGTACGCTGTAATTGATTTCATCAATTCGTCTAAGTCCAAAGAAGAAGCGAAAAAGCATCTATCATTTCTTGCGTCGTATAACACCCAAACATGGCTGCTTAGATCTTCTGCGTTTTTAAGTTTACTTCCATCAATAAGCAATTTATACCCTATATCATCTAGATAGTTGGTAAATGCTTCAAATTCTATATCCTCACTCTTTAACACTGCTTCTTTAATGATGTCGCTGGAGATTGGCACGCTCTTTGACGGCAATGGTTTGACTTCAAGAAACGCATCAATTGCAACGTCTAAAGCGCTTGCTATTCGCGCTAATGTCTCTATCTTAGGCTCCCGTACATTATTTTCTATCTGACTGATATTCACCGATGAGATCCCCAAAATATCTCCCAACTCTTTTTGCGTCATGTGTTTGGATTTGCGAATAGCCTTCACTCTTTCGCCAATAGTCATTTTATATAGTCACCTCCATTTTCTTAAGTATATCATATTTAAGAAAAAAGAAAAGCGAAATATTAAATTTAATGATTGACTTAAGTGTTGGCTTATGATATATTAAGCGTATACTTAATATACGGAGGTGAGAAAATGCGCATTGACCGTGTGAAGCTAATTGCCGAAATGGCACGGCAAGAAATCAGCACCAAAGACCTGGCAGACAAGGCGAGAGTGTCCCGAGCGACTATTACTAACCTGAGAAGCGGAAAAAGCTGCTCTGCCAATTCCGTGAACCATGTAGCCAACGCCCTGGGCATCCAGGTAGAAGAACTTATGGAGGTGAAAGAATGAGACCGAACAGACAGAACAAGCCCCGGCGCATCATCCACAGCATTGATGAACTGCCGGTGATCTGCGATTGTGCTGACGCTGGCCTGCTGCTCCGGCGCAATCCGGAGGTGATCGCAAAGATGGCCAAGGATGGCGTGCTCAAGGGAGCCAAGCAGGGGCAGGCGTGGTACTTCCGCCGGGATGACCTGGTAGCGTACATGGACAAGCTCTTTGGGGGTGATGAAAGGTGACTGAATTCCCCGACTTCTACAATTACCTAGGAGAGTGCAACACCGAGACCATCCTTTCCCCCAAGACCTTCCTCATGATGGTTGACGTGGATCCCGATGACACGAAGGACGCCCAGAACCGAATTGAGATGGTGCGCTATGAAGCCGTTGAGAAGTACCACATTGGGGAAGAGACCTTTTGGAACTGGTTCGGTGAGATGGACGACCTGTGGGTGAAGGATGAAGCGTCCTTCCGACAGTACGAAGCCAGCGGGAAGCCCCTCGACCTGGTGAAAGCCTCCGAGGTTACATATGAGCCGCCCCGCTGGCTCATCCCCCCGTACTTCCAGCGGGGCAAGGGAACGCTCATTCAGGGCGACAACGGCACCGGCAAGACCGCTTTCATGTGCGCCATCGCCGCCCACGTGTCAACCGGCCGGCCGCTGCTGGGCATCCCTATTGAAGGCCCTGGCCCCGTGCTCATCCTGTCTGTGGAGGATGACCTGCCCATCTTGCGCGGTCGTATCGAATCGAACGGCGGCGACCTGGACAAGTGCTATTTCCTTGACAACGCCGCTGACCTGACTTTCCTGAGTCCGGAGTTGGAAGCAGCCATCAAGCAATGTCAGGCCGTGATGGTCATATTTGACCCCTTTCAGGCGTTCCTGGGCGCCAAGGTGGATATGAACCGTCCCAACCAAGTCCGGCCGGTGTTGGCCAAGCTCTTCAATATGTGCGCGCGGAACGACTGCTCCTGCGCCATCATCGCCCACATGGGCAAGAGCGGGGCGGACAAGTCTCCCGTCAACCGCTCCCTGGGCAGCGTAGATATTCCGGCGGCCATGCGCAGCATTTTGCAACTCATCCGGAACCCGGAACAACCAGAAGAGTGCATCATGGTGCATATCAAGTGCTCCAATGCGCCGCTGGGGCGTGGCCTGTCTTACACCATCGGCGACCGTGGCGGGGTGACCTGGAACAGCTTCAATGATATGAGCCTGGACGAGCTGGCCGCCGTGAAGAAGCGCACGGAGAAGGGGATCCCCTACGAACATGAACCCCTGGTGCAGGTATTCAATCAGCTGGTCACGGACAAGCCTGGCGGCGGCTTCTGGTCTTATGCCGACCTGAAATCAGAGGGCGCTAAAATCCTGGGCTTCCCGCCGTTCGCCGACTCCAGGGACTTGACCCGGCGACTGGATAACGGGCTTGCCAAGGAGCTGCAGGCGCATGACGGGTTGATCGTGACCAGCGGCGTCAAGGGTACGCGAGGAATCCGTGGCGTCCGCATTGAGCAGTACCAGCAGCCGCAAGGGTATCAGACCAAGCTGCAGGATGATTGAAGGGAGGTGAGACGATGGAGGACAAGACCAAGGAAGAGGGCGGCTGTGTGCATGACACGCCGCCCATCCCGGAAGAAGTGAGCGCAGCCTATGAAAAGGTGGTCACCCAACTGCTGGAGCTTACGCCAGATGGAGACGAGCTGTTCCTGTTGCGCCTGGATAAGAAGGCACAGGCGCTCTCTCGGCGCCTCTTTGAAGACCTGGAGCGGCGGATGAACACCGACTTCAAAGGCATGGCCGAATGGGCACAGAATCTGTACGGAACTATCGGGCGTATCGCTGGCATCATCCACCTGGCGGAAGACCCGGAAAATGGCGTCAATACCCTGGTGACCGAAGACGAGTTTCTCCGGGCACAGACGATTGGGATGTATTACCTCACTCACGCCATGAGCATCTTCAAGACGGCAGACCCGGAGGAGACCCTAGCCATGAAATGCCTGGAAAAGCTGCGAGGGCTTCGGGAGAAGTTCGGGAACTCTATCTGGACAAGAGAGACGATCAGACAAGCGACCAAAGGGATCTTTCGCAAGAACGGCGGGGGCGCTGCCCTGACGGTAGCCCTGGATGAGCTGACCGCAAGGGGCTATCTCCGCTCTTGGCAGGGCTGGCCAACGGAAGGCCAGAAAAGACCCACAACATACTACGAATTGAGAAAGGACGAAAAATGATGAAACGTATTTGCCCCATTATGGCACTGAGCAACAGCAACAATGGCCCCGCCTGGTGCATCGAAGAACGGTGTGCCTGGTGCCGGACGATTGACAGATACCCGGCACCTGAACAGCACGTATGCGCAATCCTGGAGATTCCGGAGCGCTTGCGTCAGCTGAACGGCGAAACGCTGCTGTGAAAGACGGCGGTATCAAAGGGTAGTATTTCGACATAAAAAGCGCCGCCCCCGGTGCTGGAACACTGGGGACGGCAAGGCGGTTTTGCTCTCTAGAAACCGCCTCTAGTATGACAGAACATAGGAGGAATTTCAAGATGAAACAGCTGCGTTTTTATCCGAGTGTTAAGGAAGTCCTTATGGCGGAAGATGTATTCAAGGCCGGTATCGTCCGCTATAACGACGGGAATAATGGCAAGCATTGCGTGATCCAGTGCGCACTTGCTGATGTCTGGGAAGCTGCTCGACGCTATGAGTACGAGAAGAGAAGGGAAGTGAAGCTGCTTGAAGATTAAATTCAGCTACCAGCCCAACGAAGAGAAGCGGGCGTACCTGGTCTGCAACCTGGTCATTGCTTCCCTGCGTAAGCTGGACGGGAAGAACCCCAGGGTCAAGGAACGGCAGGAGCATCCGCCCCACCGGCACATCTACATCACCAGCAAGCCGCCCGTCCCCGATGAAGGGGACGGCACTTGACGGCAGAGCAAACAACATGATATAATTAACACAGATAAAGGGCATGAGTACCGCACAGCTTTGCACATCTGTGTTAGCCTGATAAGGGCATGGGAAACAGTTTTCTACCGACTGTTCTCATGCCCTTTGTTTATGCCTCCCTCCTCATTCTTCTGCTTTTTGGAGGCGACCGATTCTTCTATCCGTGCTGGGCATCACGCTAAACTGCCCATATGTCATCGTCGGCGGACGTTAAACGGAGGTACTTTATGCCCGAAGAAATCATCACTGCACCCAACGAAAATGCAGGCGCTGCGGCTGGGAAACCCGCAGGAACCCCCGAAGTGGAGAACGAGCCGAAAGAACAGCACGTTGACGCTCCGGAGAAGAAGTATTCCGACGAGGACTTAGACCGCATCCTTGCCGGTAAGATCGCACGAGAACGACGCAAACTCACGGAGTCTATCAGCTCCCAGCTGGCGGCGGAACTCGATGAGCGGGAACGAAACATTCTCAAGCGTGAATTGCGAGCCGACGCCCAAGACAAGTTGGTGGCCGATGGGCTTCCGCCCCGCCTGTCCGATTGCTTCAGCTATGAGAGCAAGGAAGCGTTTGACAAGTCCTACTCCTCCATTGTCAAGGCGTTCAAGGAAGCTCTTTTGGCTGGCATGAATGACCGAATGCGTGGGCATACCCCTAAGGCTACCTATAGCTCTTCTTTCAGCGGCGATCGTGTTCGTGACGCTTTTGCACGAAAGGATTGAACATAATTGCCTATTGATCTGACTACCAAGTTTCTTCCCTATGTGGATGAAATGTTCTATAAAGAAAGCAAGAAATCCCTGCTGACCAACCAGGACTTCCAGTGGGACGGCGCCCACGCTGTGAAGGTCTACAAGGTCGGCACCAGCAAGATGAACGACTACAACCGAGAGGGCACCGACAACGGTAATTGGAGCCGTTACGGCGCTGTGGCTGGCCTGGACGCCACCACCGAGACCATGACCCTGCGCAAAGACCGCAGCTTCACCTTCGCCATCGATCGTCTGGATCAGGACGAGACCGGCGACCAGCTGGCAGCTGCTTCCGCCCTGGCCAGACAGCAGCGGGAAGTCATCATCCCCGAAGTGGACGCCTACGTTTACGGCGTGATGACCGCAGGCGCTGGTTCCAAGCCCGACGCCCTGGAGCTGACCAAGGCCAACATCTACGAGGAAATCCTCAAGGGTTCCGAAGTCCTGGACAATGCCATGGTCTCTGAGACTGGCCGCGTTCTGGTGGTCACTCCGGCCACTTACACCCTGATGAAGCAGTGTACAGACATCACCATGGAGACCGACATTGGCAACGACCTGCGCCTGAAGGGCGTCATCTCCATGCTGGACGGCATGGACGTGGTTCGGGTTCCGGCATCCCGTCTGCCTGCTGACTTCGGGTTCATGATCGCCCATCCCTGTGCCACTGTAGCGCCCACCAAGCTGGAAAGCTACAAGGCGCATGAAGACCCGCCCGGTATCTCCGGCAGTCTGGTGGAGGGCAGAATTACCTATGACGCCTTTGTGCTGGATAACAAGACCAAGGCCATCTACTATCAGCGTGGCGGCCTTGTGCTGGCCTCTGCCGCTGGCACTGCTGCCGGCGCCACCAAGGTGACCGTCTCCACCACCAAGGGCAAGGGCAACAGTTACAAGTACAAGGTGGACGCTGCTGTTCCCGTGGCTGGTGCTGACTGCTCCGCCTGGACGGACTGGAACGGCACTGCCGACATCACCGCGGCAACCGGTAAGACCCTGGTCATTGTGGAGGTGGACGGCAACGGTCTGGCTGTGAAGGCCGGTTCCGTCACTGTGACCGCCAAGGCGTAAATACTAAGAAATACTAAATTTAATTCCCCTATGGGCGTCCCTGCAATCGTGGGGGCGCCCTTTTTTACATGGAGCGTGAGACGATGACCAACGAAGAACTGGCCGTGATGATACAGGGGGGACGGGCTGACCTGGTGCCCACCCTCTGGGAGCAGGTGGAGCGGTTTGTGGCCAAGCAGGCACACCGCTGGTTCCTGAACAACCGCCGCCGGGTGGAGTTTGACGACCTCTATCAGTCCGGTTTCCTGGCCATGATGGAAGCGGTCAGGACGTTCGACCCGGAAGGGGGTTCCAGCTTCCTGAGCTGGATGGGGAACAACCACCTGAAAACTGCCTTTATGGCAGCTTTGGGCGCCAGGACAGAAAAACAGCGTCAAGACCCGCTACACACTGCCGCAAGCCTAGACGCTCCCTTACAGATAGATGAAGATTTGACCATCGGGGACATGGTGCAAGACCCGGTGGATTGTATGGCCAAGGCTGACCGGCGCATTTGGCTGGAACAGCTCCACGATGAGCTGGATCACGCGCTGGACACGCTGCCAGCAGAGCAGAGGACAGCCCTCCGTCAACGGTTCTACCACGGCATGACCTTCGCAGAGGCGGCAGCGCTGGCCGGTGAGAAGCCGGACACCATCCGGAAGTGGGAAAGCGCTGGCCTGAACAAGCTCCGGCGGGGGAAGCAAGCGGCACGGCTCCGCGCCTTCGTGGACGCCCGGACGCTGTTCTATGCTGCCCGTGGGGTGCATGGGGTGGAACGGGTGGTCATCAAGCGGGAAGAGCTGGCACAAAGAGCGGGTCAGTCTGACTGACAACCTGACCTGTCTACAGGCTCAAAACGCCCCCAAAATGACGGTCAAACGCGCAATATCTGGGAAATGGGAGAAAAAAGAAAACCCCTGAAACCGTTGCACTGCAACGACTTCAAGGATTTCAGGTGGTGACCCAGCGGAGATTCGAACTCCGGACACCCTGCTTAAAAGGCAGGTGCTCTGCCGACTGAGCTACTGGGTCATATGCAATTATATAAAAATCGGACGAACCCGCAAAACATCTGGCTGGGATGGCGGGATTCGAACCCACGGATAAAGGAGTCAAAGTCCTTTGCCTTACCCCTTGGCGACATCCCATTAAAAAAGCAGATTGGTAAAGATAACAGCCAGACAGAGCGGATACTCTCTCTGACCGTTCTTTGACCAAGAAGAAAAATGGGGTGGGTAGACGGATTCGAACCGTCGGCCTCCAGAGCCACAATCTGGCGCTCTAACCAACTGAGCTATACCCACCATAAAGAAAGGCACGACTGCTATAAACAGCAACGTAGGGAAGGGAAGCGGCAAACAAGGGCATGAAAAATGTCCTAGCTAAGCAGGATGGCACGCCTGGAGGGGCTCGAACCCCCGGCCTACTGCTTAGAAGGCAGTTGCTCTATCCAACTGAGCTACAGGCGCATATGGAGCGGGTGATGGGAATCGAACCCACGTAGCCAGCTTGGAAGGCTGGGATTCTACCATTGAACTACACCCGCACTCTCGCTTGCCAGCCCGTGTATTCTATCACAGAAAACACAGGCTTGTCAACCGTTTTTTCCATATTTCCGGGGAAATTTTTCAGCCAAGTTCCCTCCTGCGCCTGGATTTATTCCTCCTCTGGCAGTCGCTGGTCACAGAAGGCGCAGCAGCGCCCTTCTGGCGTCTCCTTTACCAGGGGGGGCAGATAGGGCTCGGTGAGGGTGATGCAGTTGGGGTTGCGGCAGAGCTGATGGGTGCCGATGGCCACTGGCTCCGGCCGGCGGTGGGGCTGGCAGGACAAATCCATCAACAGCGCCATGCGGGCGTACATCCCGCACCGAGCCTGCTCAAA
>OLRQ01002664.1_pt1 | contig 10392 bp, 6 predicted proteins | sample 1671971 | NCBI WGS metagenome assembly OLRQ01 (sample SAMEA3136631, study PRJEB25190) | human gut metagenome | biome: human gut; feature: human-associated habitat; material: faeces | place: Austria | collected 2013 | reverse complement strand
TGCCTGCACCGCGCCCGCGACGCCCCCGCAACACACCGCAGGGGGAGGGTCAGGCTCCGCACCAGCAGCGCCGCGGCCGCAAGCCCCAGCAGAATAACAATGCCCACCACTACGAGATGACTCCGGCCATCCCCATGCACATCTGCCCGCTGGGCGGTCTGGGTGAAGTCGGCAAAAACATCACCCTGTATGAGTGCCAGGGCGATATGATCCTGGTCGATTGCGGCCTCGTCTTCCCGGATGCGGATATGTTCGGCGTCGATCTGGTCATCCCGGATTTCACCTACGTGCTGGAGAACAAGGACCGCATCAAGGGCCTGTTCATCACCCACGGACACGAGGACCACATCGGCAGCCTGCCGTACCTGCTCAAAAAATTCAACGTGCCGATCTACGCCGCCCGGCTGACCATCGGCCTCATCAAGAATAAGCTCGAGGAACACGGCTTGGCATCCAGCGCCGTCTTCCACGAGATCCGCCCCCGCCAGAAGGTCAAGCTCGGCTGCTTCACCGTCGAACCCATTCACGTGAACCACTCTATCCCCGACGCGCTGGCTTTCGCCATCGAGTGCCCGGCGGGCGTGGTCATCCACACCGGCGACTTCAAGGTCGACTACACGCCGCTGTCCGGCGATGCCGTCACCGACCTGTCCACCATTGCCGAGTACGGCCGCAAGGGCGTGCTGGCTCTGCTGTCCGACTCCACCAACGCCGAGCGCCCGGGCTTTACCGCGACGGAGCAGACGGTGGCTGAGGGCGTGCGCGGCCTGTTCGGCAAGGCAGGCAAGCGCCGCATCATCGTAGCGACCTTTGCCTCAAACATCTACCGCGTGCAGCAGATCATCGACCTGGCCATTGAGTCGGGCCGCAAGGTGGCCGTCAGCGGCCGCAGCATGGTCTCCAACACCGAGATGGCCCGCGAACTGGGGTACCTGCATGCCCCTGACAATGTGCTGATCCCCATCGAGGAGATCAACAAGTACCCGCCGGAAAAGGTCGTGCTCATTACCACCGGCAGCCAGGGTGAGCCGCTGTCTGCGCTGTCCCGCATGGCGCAGGCCAGCCACCGTCAGGTCAAGGTCGGCCCCAACGACTTTATCATCATCTCGGCCCGTCCCATCCCCGGCAACGAAAAGACCGTTACCAAGGTCGTCAACGGCCTGCTGGCCCTGGGCGCCGAGGTCATCTACGAGAACATGTACGACACCCATGTTTCGGGCCACGCCTGCCAGGAAGAACAGAAGCTTATGCTGACTCTGGCGCACCCGCAGTACTTCCTGCCCGTGCACGGTGAGTTCAAGCAGCTCAAGCGCCACGCCGAGACGGCCGAGCACCTGGGCTATATCCCGAAGCAGAACATTTATATCGCCGAGAACGGCCAGAACATCCGCCTGTCTGCCGACGGCATGACCGTGGAGAACACCGTTACCGCCGGTGCCGTCATGGTGGATGGCTACGGCGTGGGCGATGTGGGCAATGTGGTCCTGCGTGACCGCCACCACCTGTCCGAGGATGGCATCATCATCGTGACGGCTGCTGTGGATGGTTCCACCGGCCAGGTGCTGTCCGGTCCGGATCTTGTCAGCCGCGGCTTCGTCTATGTCCGCGAGAGCGAGGAACTGATGGACGGTGCCCGCATGCAGGTAGAGATGGCCCTGGACCGCAGCCTGAGCGACAATATGCACGATTGGGCCAGTGTCAAGGCCCGTGTGCGCGAGGCACTTTCCAGCTATATCTACCGCAAGACCAAGCGCAGCCCGATGATCCTGCCTATCCTGCTGGAAGTGTAAGACCACCCCAAACTGATGTAAAAATGTGAGGGATTTGCCATGAAGCAAAAGCAAGGCCTGGATCTGGCAGCGGTCATCCTGCTGCTGCTCATTGCCTGCGCGGCTTTGGCCGTGCCGGTGGCGTTGCTGTCGCCCAAATGGCTCATTGCCCCGGCTGTGCTGGTCGTTGCAGCGCTGGGCGTACTGTGGTATCAGCGCCGCCGTTTGCGCGCCTTTGTGGCCAAAAACCTTTGCAGTACGGACTTTGAGAACAGCCGCATCCAGTACAGCCTGACCGGCCTGCCCATCCCCACGATGCTGATTGCAGACGGCCGCGTGCTGTGGTATAATACTATCTTCCGGGAGGAAGTGCTGAACGGCACCGATGCCGTGACCCGGCCTATCGACCGGCTTTTCCCGGAACTGGACCTTGCGGTCTGCAGCCGCCCCCACGGTCAGGACTTGACCGTAGGGGACAAGCGGTTCACTGCCTACGCAGGCGCCGCCAAGGGCAGCCGCGGGGCCAACATCGTCTACCTTGTGGACGATACCGTTTATAAACAAACGCTGGAGGAATACACCGCCAGCCGCCCTGCCTGCCTGATCATCGTGATCGACAGCTACGATGAACTGTTCGACGACATGAAGGACAGCGAGCAGGCCAAGGAGCTGGAAGCTATCAACAGTCTGCTGGAAGCGTACATCGCCAAAAGTACCGGTTTCCTGCGCAAGATCTCCAATAGCCGCTACATTGCGGTAGTGGAGGAACGCGACATCCACTGGATGCTGCAGGAACGGTTTGAAATTCTTGACCAGGTGCGCGCGCTGCATCCCGGCGGCTTTACCACGCTGTCCATTGGCGTAGGTCACGGCGGCAAGACTTTGCAGGAATGTCACCAGATGGCCCGTGAGAGCATCGATATTGCCCTCGGCCGAGGCGGCGACCAGGCGGCTGTCAAGACCGTAGACGGCTTTGAATTCTACGGAGGCATCTCCCACGGTGTCGAAAAGCGCAGTCATGTGCGCAGCCGTATCATCGCCAACGCCTTGTGCGACCTTATCAAAAAGAGTGACAGCGTCATCATTATGGGCCACCGCATGAGCGACCTGGATGCCATCGGCTCGGCCATCGGTGTGCTGCGCATCTGCAAGATCTGCGGCGTCCCGGCGGCCATCGCCGTCAACAGCGACGCCACCCTGGCAGGCCCGCTGCTGAAGACTTTCATCGATGCAGGCGAGGGACACAACTTCATCCTGCCGGACCAAACCCTGGATGTTATCACGCCCCGCACGCTGCTGATTGTGGTGGATACCTACCAGAAGCGCCTGCTGGAAAGCCAGAAAATCTACGAAAAGTGCAAGCGCGTTGTTGTCATCGATCACCACCGCATGGCGGTCGGCCATATCGACAACCCGCTGCTGCTCTACCACGAGCCTTACGCCTCCAGTGCCAGCGAACTGGTGTGTGAACTGCTGCAGTTCCTGCCCAAAGAGGATAACATCACCGCGCTGGAAGCCCAGGCCTTGCTGGCCGGCATCATGCTGGACACCCGCAGCTTTGCGCTGCATGTGGGCGTGCGCACCTTTGAGGCTGCCGCCTGGCTGCGCAGCCGCGGCGCCCAGACCGCCGATACCAAGCTGCTGTTCAACACCTCGAAAGAGGAGTACGAGGCCCGCGCCCACATTGTGGAAAGCGCCTACATTTACAAAGGCTGTGCCATCGCCCTCTCGGAGGAGCTGGATGCTGGCATGAACGTAGTGCTGCCCATGGCGGCCAACGATCTGCTGACCATCAACGGCGTGGACGCCAGCTTTGTGGCTGTCGCCAAAAACGGCGGCGTCAACATCTCTGCCCGCAGTATGGGCGCCTTGAACGTGCAGGTCATTCTGGAGCCCTTGGGCGGCGGTGGTCATTTGATGATGGCCGGTGCCCAGCTGCATGACTGTACCCTGCAGGATGCCGAAACGCGCATCCGTGAACAAATTGACATTTACCGCGCCGCCCAGGCTGCCCAGCAGGACGCGGCACGGTAAAAATAGAGACATACGGAGGGAATCTATATGAAGATCATTCTGAAACAGGATGTCAAGACCATCGGTAAAAAAGACGAGATCCATGAGGTTTCGGACGGTTACGCCCGCAACTTTCTGTTCCCCCGCGGCCTGGCTGCCCCCGCAGACGCCGCTGCCCTGAACCAGGCCCGCACCAAGAGCGAGGCCAAGGCCCACCATGAGGCAGAAGCCCGCGCGGCTGCCGAAGAGCTGGCTGCAAAGATCAAGGGCCAGGTCGTCACCGCCAAAGTCAAGGGCGGTGCCTCCGGCAAGCTGTATGGCAAGGTCACCGGCAAAGAAGTCGCTGAACTGCTGACCCAGCTGACTGACACCGAGATCGACAAGAAAAAAGTCGAGCTGCCGTCCGCTATCAAGGAGTTTGGCAGCTATGACGCCGCTGTGCGCCTGTATGCCGGCGTTGTCGCACCGTTCAAACTGAAAGTGGAAGAACTGTAAGGCCAACCAATTTCACAGGCAAAAGGAGGGGAGTCTGCCATGCCGAGAAATGAAGAATTGAGCCTGTCCAGTCTGGGCATCCAGATGCCCTACAACATGCAGGCCGAGCAGAGCGTGCTGGGCGCCGCCCTGATGGATGAAACGGTGTTGAACCGCCTCATCACCGATATGGAACCTGAAATGTTCTATTCGGATCAGAACCGCGCCGTCTACGAGACGATGCGCTCTCTTTACACCGAGAGCGAAGCTGTCGACCTCATCACGTTGGTCAACGCCCTGGGCAACAACGGCACCTTTGCCGGTGCAGACGATGCCAAGGTCTACGTTACCCACCTGGCCGAGACGGTCCCGGCTATCTCCAACGTCGATTCCTACTTAAAGATCGTCCGGGAAAAGTACCAGGCCCGCCGCCTGATCGAAGCCGCCCGCAGCATTTTGAGCGAGACATCCTCCGGCGAGGATGCCGACATGCTGCTGGAAAGCGCCGAACAGAAGATTTATGACATCCGCAGCGGCCGCGATAAATCCGGCGTCAAGACCATCCGGGAATCCATCCTGGAAGTTATCGACACCATGCAGAAGCTGAGCGGTGCCGACCGCGACAAGTTCGCCGGCATCCCCACGGGCTTCAACTACCTGGACACCGTGCTTACCGGCCTGGGCCGTTCGGACCTTATCATTCTGGCCGCCCGCCCCGGTATGGGCAAGACCTCCTTCGCGCTGAACATCGCCACCAACGTGGCGCGTCAGCAGAAGGTTCCAACCATCATTTTCAGCTTGGAAATGACCTGCGAACAGCTGACCGACCGTATCCTTTCCAGCACTGCCAACATCGACAGCCAGGCGTTCCGTACCGGCCGTCTGAACAACTCCGACTGGAACGATTTTGCCCAGGCTACGTCGCTTTTGTATAACGCACCCATCTATATGGACGATTCCTCCGGCATTTCGGTGCCGGAGATCAAGGCGAAGATCCGCACCATCAACCAGGATCCCAAAAAGGAAAAGATCGGCCTTGTCATCATCGACTACCTGCAATTGATGCAGAGTGCCAAGCGCACTGAGAGCCGCGTGCAGGAAATCAGTGATATTACCCGAAACCTGAAGATCATGGCCAAGGAACTGAACGTCCCGGTCATCGCTCTGTCGCAGCTTTCCCGTGCAGCGGAAAAGACTACTGGCCGTTCGGACCACCGCCCCCAGCTTTCCGACCTGCGTGATTCCGGCTCTATCGAGCAGGACGCCGATGTCGTGTTGTTCCTCTACCGTGCGGCCTACTACAACTCCCAAAACGGCGAGGACAGCCAGGCCAACGAGAACGAGGCCGAGTGCATCGTGGCAAAGAACCGTCACGGTGAGACCAGCGTTGTGCGCCTGGGCTGGGACGGCGCGCATACCCGCTTCAGCAACCTGGATGTGAGCCATGAGTACTGACGCGGAAAAAACTGTACAGTGTATCGAGGAGACTCTGTTGGCCTACTGCCGCCAGCAGGGTCTGTTCAAGTCTGGCGACAGAGTCATTGCAGCCTACTCCGGTGGAGCAGACTCTATGGCTTTGTTGCTTTTTTTGCTTCGGCGGCGCAAAGACTTGGCCATCGAAGTGCTGGCCACCCACGTCAACCACGGTATCCGCGGTGCGTCAGCCCGGGCTGACGCCAACTTTGTCACGGCGTTCTGCCGCCGGAACGGGGTAGAACTGTTCCTGTATGATGCCGAGAAAGAGGGTGTGCCCATCCCGCCCCAGCCCAGTGAGGAATGGGCGCGGGAGCTGCGCTATACCTGGTTCGACCAGCTGGCCGCTCGGGAGGAAGCGCTGATTGCCACGGCCCACACCTGCTCTGACCAGGCGGAGACGCTCTTGTTTCGCATGGCGCGGGGAACAGGCCTGCACGGGCTGGCAGGTATTCCGCCCTGCCGTGGCATCTACCGCCGCCCCTGCCTGTGCCTGACCCGCGCCGATACCGAGGCATACTGTGCCGCCCTTGGGCAAAACTATGTGCAGGATGAGACCAACGCCGCCGACCTTTACGCCCGCAACCGCATCCGCCACACGGTGGTGCCGGCGCTGCAAAGCGTCAACCCGGCGGCGGAGCAGGCAATCGCCCGCCTGTGCCGCCAGATGCGGGCACTGGATGATTGGCTGACCGCCGAAGCAGCTGCGCTTTTGCAGGCGGCTGCTGTGCAGGGCGGCTATGAGGTCGAGACCCTCTGCCGCGCCCGCGGCCCGGTGCTGGATGCAGCGCTGCATGCGCTTATCAGCCCTGTGCGGGACGCCGAAGAAAAGTATGTAAACCTTCTGCGCTTCCTTGTTTTGCAGCGGGAAGGTGCCCTGCAATTGACGCCGGAAGTGACCTATAAGATCAAAAACGGCGTACTGCTGCGCCTGACCCCGCAGGGCATAAAACCGCCGCCGGCCCCGCCGCAGCCCCTTAGCGAGGGCAGTTTTAGCCTTCCGGGTGGTTATTTTGTGGAATTTCGGCGCGTAAAGTATGAAGAATTTCTAAAAAATCAACCAATTTTCAAAAAAGACTTAAACTGTTGTGCGGATTGTGCTAAAATACAAGGGAATGTTATGCTGCGCACACGGCAGCCGGGGGACAGTTTCCGCCCGGCTGGTAGGCATGTACGTAAAACACTCAAAAAATATTACAACGAACTGGGCGTCCCGCTGGATGAGCGGGCGCTGCTGCCGCTGCTGGCCAGCGGCAGTGAGGTGCTCTGGCTCTGGGGCAGCGGCTTTGCCGAAGGCTGCGCCCCCGATGCGTATACGCATGAAGTGCTGACGGTGAGGACGGAAAAAACAGGGGAGGCATAAATTATGCAGAGTGTCATGGATCGGGATATTGACCATATCCTCGTCTCGGAAGAACAGCTCAAGACCCGCGTGGCTGAGCTGGGCACGCAGATCAGCAAGGACTATGCAGGCAAGAATCTGCTGCTGGTCTCCATTTTAAAAGGTTCGGTCGTCTTTATGGCGGACCTGATGCGGGCTGTCAGCATCCCGTGCGGCATCGACTTTATGGTCGTTTCCAGCTACGGCGGAGCCAACACGTCCTCCACGGGCCTTGTCAAGATCATCAAGGATCTGGACGCCGACCTCTCCGGTAAAGACGTGCTGATCGTCGAAGATATCCTGGACACCGGCATCACCCTGTCTCACCTGGTGCCGATGCTGAAGATGCGCAACCCCAACAGCGTTAAGCTCTGCACCATCCTCAGCAAACCCAGCCGCCGCAAGGCGGACATTGAGCCGGATTACTGCGGCTTTGAAGTTCCTGATGAGTTCGTTGTCGGCTACGGTCTCGACTATGACGAAAAATATCGCAATCTGTCGTATGTCGGTGTCCTCAAGCCGGAAGTGTATTCCAAGTAAAGCCCGGGTGGGCGTAAAATCGTCCGGCCTCGCGCCGGATTTTAGGAGTTGATTTCTTGCAGCGCAAACCTCGTTTCAGCGGCATCCTGCTGGTTGCCGTGCTCATGGTAGTGGTACTGCTTTTCGTAAGTCTCTCGCCGCTGGTGGCGGCTTCGGCTTCCAAGCATGTCAATTACTCTGACATCTACTATTATTTCCAGAATCAGCAGGTGACCTCTTACCGGCTGGACCGCAACACCAACGTCCTGGAGATGTGGCTTAAAGAGGGCAAGATGCCTCTGCCGGAGGATACGTCCTCCACGGCAGATCTGCCGTCTGGCGGCTTGCTGACCAACCTCAGCGGCAGCCAGGACAATGACGACGAACTGCCCGCCAACGGCGGAACCGTCTACGTCAGCTATAAGCTGCCCTACGGTGGCGACTTCAACACCGGTAAGATCACCGAGTTTGTGGACGCCTACAATGAGGCCAACCCCGACGCCCCGATGATCTTCGACTACGTGGCCGTCAAGACCAGCGTGCCCTGGTTGGAGATCATCTTCTACTCGGTCATGCTGGGCAGCGTCGGTATGCTGTTCATGTCGATGTACCGCGGCGGTGCGGGCGGCGGCATCATGAATGTCGGCCGTGCCAAGGTCAAGGACCAGCAGGAGAGCCAGCGCAAAGCAACCTTCGCTGATGTGGCTGGTGCTGATGAAGAAAAGGAAGAACTGCAGGAAGTTGTCGAGTTCCTCAAGGCTCCCGGCAAGTTCAATACTTTGGGTGCACGTATTCCCCACGGCGTGCTGCTGGTGGGCCCTCCGGGTACTGGTAAAACGTTGCTGGCCCGTGCCTGCGCAGGCGAGGCGGGCGTGCCGTTCTACGCCATCTCCGGCTCTGACTTCGTCGAAATGTACGTCGGTGTCGGTGCCTCCCGTGTGCGTGACCTGTTTGAAAAAGCCAAAAAGACCATGCCGTCCATCGTCTTTATCGATGAGATCGATGCCGTGGGCCGCCAGCGCGGCGCCGGTTTGGGCGGCGGCCATGATGAACGCGAGCAGACCCTGAACCAGCTGTTGGTCGAGATGGACGGCTTCGATGCCAACGATGGCGTCATCGTGATGGCTGCTACCAACCGTGCCGACATCCTGGATAAGGCGTTGCTGCGTCCCGGCCGTTTTGACCGTCAGGTCTATGTCGGTTTGCCCGATGTCAAGGGCCGTGAGGAGATCCTCAAGGTCCACACCAAGAACAAGCCCCTCGGCCCCGATGTCAGCCTGAAGACCATTGCCCGTTCCACGGCTGGTTTCTCCGGCGCTGACCTGGAAAACCTCGTTAATGAGGCTGCGCTGCTGGCAGCCCGCAAGGGTAAGAAGGCCATCACCGAGCCGGAGATCGAGGAAGCTTCCGTCAAGGTCATGATGGGCCCCGAAAAGAAGAGCCATGTGGTCACCGACGAGGAGCGCCGCCTGACGGCCTACCACGAGACCGGCCACGCCATCACCGGCTACTTCAGCAAGCACCATGACCCGGTGCATCAGATCAGCATTATTTCCCGCGGCGGTGCGGGCGGCTATACCATGTACCTGCCTGAGAAGGACCCCAGCTACGTTACCAAGACCGCGATGTTTGAGAACATCGTTACCTCCCTGGGCGGCCGTGTGGCTGAGCAGCTGGTGCTGGAGGACATCTCCACCGGTGCTTCCAGCGACCTGGAGCAGGCCACCAAGACTGCCCGCGCCATGGTTACCCGTTATGGCTTCTCTGAGCGGCTGGGCCCCGTGGTCTACGGCGGCGATCCCGGCGAGACTTTCCTGGGCCGCGACTTCGGCCAGGGCAAAGGCTACTCCGAGGCGATTGCATCCGAGATTGACAACGAGATCCGCGACATCGTGGATGAAGCCTACGAGACGGCCCGCCGTATCCTGACCGAACACATGGCCGAACTGCACAAGGTCTCGGCCGTGCTGATGGAGCGCGAGAAGATCAGCGGCGAAGAGTTCAAGACCTTGATGGAGGGTGGCACCCTGCCGCCCTATGACCTGGCCAACGGTAAGACCGCCGAACCGGCAGCACCTGCCGTCCAGGCCGAACAGCCGAAATCCGATACGGATGCCGAGCAGGTTACGGACCAGCCCGACGTGCAACAGTAAAAAGTAGGTGTGAACCATGGATCAGAATTTTTCCTTGATGGCGCAGTCCCGCGCCAACTATTATACGGCCGGCAGCCCGGTCCAGTTTGTTCGCGTAGAACTGCTGAAAGGTGACGTCACCGGCGAAGTTGCGGTTTGCCTGACCTTCAAAAACGTCGGTACTGAGCCGCTGACCGGTCTGGTCGTCCATTTCAAATGTAAGGACGCCGCAGGCCAGGTCCTGTGCGAGGACGATTTCTATTACGAGCAGCTCAATGCCCAGCCCGGCGAGGTCTTTGGCAGTGACGATGCTGTCTATGTCAGCGATACGCCGGTCTCCAGCGTGGAGGTCGAGCAGGACCGTGCGTTCCTGAACGGCCGCGGCGTCGACCTGCGCGCCTATAAGCGTGTGCGCCTGCAGCTGCCCCGCGTGCTGCCCGCCTCCATCGCCCGCACCCTGCAGAACCGCACCGGCAACGCCCAGCTGACCTGCGTGCCGCAGGATAACGAGTACGGCTGGTTCTGCGCCTGCGGTGCATTCCATCCCAATGAGGAAAACACCTCGGTCTGCTCGGAGTGCGGCGGCGACCGTGCCCAGATCAAAGCGACCCTGACCAACATCCTGGAGGAT
>OLRQ01002653.1_pt1 | contig 10447 bp, 7 predicted proteins | sample 1671971 | NCBI WGS metagenome assembly OLRQ01 (sample SAMEA3136631, study PRJEB25190) | human gut metagenome | biome: human gut; feature: human-associated habitat; material: faeces | place: Austria | collected 2013 | reverse complement strand
CAGTCCATCATAGCGTGAAGTCCTGCGTCAGATATCTTTGCCGTGCGTCAGCACATCATGCTGCAAATAACGGTACCACATAAAAATCCAGTCGGGGGCAGATGAGAGGAGTCGGTATGAAAAATCTGGAGATTTACATCCACATTCCGTTTTGTGTGAAAAAATGTGCATACTGTGATTTTCTTTCGGCTCCGGCGTCGACGGAAGCGCAAAGGCAGTACTTGCTGGCGCTGCTGCGGGAGATCCGGAGTTTTCCGCGAAAAGAAGAGTATGAGGTCGTCTCTGTCTTTTTCGGGGGTGGTACCCCGTCGATCTGGCCGTCTGACTGGATCGAAATGGTGCTTGTGGCGCTGCATGATACGTTTTCCTTTGTAAATGAGCCGGAGATCACGATTGAATGCAATCCGGGGACGGCAGATGTCTCAAAGCTTGTCGCGTATCGCAGCCTTGGGATCAACCGGATCAGCTTTGGGCTGCAGTCGACAGATGACCGTGAGCTCCGTTTGCTCGGACGGATTCACAGCTTTGAGACCTTTTGTGAGACTTATGCGGCGGCGCGGCAGGCAGGCTTTTCCAATGTCAACATCGATCTGATGTCGGCACTGCCGGGGCAGACTCCGGAATCGTGGAGGGAGACGCTGAACAGGGTACTGGCACTGCAGCCGGAGCATATTTCCGCCTACAGCCTGATTATTGAAGAACAGACTCCCTTTTATGAAAAATATCATGCGGATGATGAACGCCGTGCAAAAGGAGAATGTCCGCAGTATTTGCCATCGGAGGAAGAGGAGCGGGAGATGTATGAGGATACGGAGCTGCTGCTTTCTGAAGCCGGGCTGTACCGATATGAGATATCCAATTATGCAAAGCCTGGCTTTGCATGTCTTCACAACATTGGCTACTGGACCGGCGTGGAGTATGCGGGCTTTGGACTTGGGGCTTCCTCTCTGATTTCTCACGTCCGGTACAAGAATACAGAGGATATGCAGTGCTATCTGCTGGCATATGGCACAGGCACCGCGGAAGCGGCAGGGCAGGTGTGCAGTCAGGAGGCGCTGACGGTACAGGATGAGATGGAAGAGTTTATGTTTCTCGGGCTTCGCATGATGCAGGGAGTTCGGGAACAGGAGTTTGCAAGACGCTTCGGACAGAGCGTGGAAGCGGTGTACGGGTCTGTGCTGCCACGGCTTTTGAAGGAAGGGCTTCTCATACGCGATAACGGAAGCATCCGACTGACGAGGCAGGGTGTGAGCCTCAGTAATTATGTGATGTCGGAGTTTATTTTGTGAATGCAGCTGCGAATGTTCATTTCATGTGCGTATACAAAATGCATGGAAAATACAGTCAGAATAGTTGACAACAGACTGTGTTTTGATTATATTTAAATAAACTTACTTCCGTATACTACAGAAGAACAGTGGTGTATGGAAGTTTTTTGTTTGACTATACAACATATGATATGTTTAGAATACAGGTAACATACACGGGGGAAAACATCAATGGATGATTATTGTATGACCAGAGAGCAGGCAGAGGAGGAAATGCAGCAGTTTCAAAAGATATTTTCGGTCGTACGCATTATAGGGCTGGAACAGCTTCAGCTGCTTGCCGAAGGTAAGGCGAAGGAGCTTGATGTGAGTCCGTGCAGATGCTATGACTTCTGGAAACGCGGAGAGGCATGCGGCAATTGTGTATCCCTTCGGGCATTTCAAGAGAAGGCTCAGTGCTCCAAGCTGGAATTTCTGGATTCGGAAATTTATCAGGTGACTGCCAGATACGTAGTCATTGATGGTGAACCCTGCGTCATGGAGCTGATTAAGAGAATGGATAAGGATGTACTGGGTGATGCGCATGATCGGGAGCAGCTGCTCGACAAGCTGAGCAGCTACAAGGAGAAGCTCTATCTGGATGCCCTGACCGGTGCATACAACCGCCGTTATTATGAGGATGAAGTCAAGCACCGCACAGACCCGACCGGGATCGCGATGATTGACCTGGATGATTTTAAGCTCTATAATGATACCTATGGTCACAATACCGGCGATATCGCACTGGTCACGGTGGCGACCGAGATCCGTAAATGCATTCGGAAGACAGACATGCTCATTCGCTACGGCGGTGATGAGTTTCTGCTCGTGCTCCCGGGTATCAATGAAGAGAATTTTACACGCAGACTGCAGCAGATTCATAATAAGGTCCACAAAGCGGATGTGCCGGGCTACACAAGGCTGCAGCTCTCGGTGAGTATCGGAGGCGTGCTCTCTGCAGGCAGTACAGTAGAGGCGGCAGTCACACGGGCGGATAAGCTCATGTATCAGGCGAAGAATCAGAAAAATATGGTCGTCACAGAGAGCAGCGGTATCGGAAAGGACGGGAAGGCATATCCTTTGAAGGATCGGGAACGGATCAAGCAGCAGGTGCTCATCGTGGATGATTCTGAGCTGAACCGGGAGATTCTGGCGACAATGCTTGAGGAGGATTTTTATATCCTTGAGGCGACGAACGGTGAAGAAGCACTGCTGGTGCTGCAGCAGAATCCGGGTATCGCGCTGGTGCTGCTGGACATTGTCATGCCGGTCAAGGATGGGTTTGAGGTGCTCACACATATGGCACAGACACATATGATTGAGGATATTCCGGTTATCATGATTTCCAGTGAGGATTCGGAGGAAAATATCCGGCGGGCCTATGAGCTTGGCGTATCAGACTATATCAGCAGGCCGTTTGATTCCAAGGTCGTATTTCAGCGTGTGCTTAATACGATCAAGCTTTATGCAAAGCAGCGTCGGCTGATCTCGCTTGTCACGGATCAGATCTATGAAAAGGAAAAGAACAGCCGGCTCATGGTCGGGATCCTGAGCCAGATCGTAGAGTTCCGAAACGGTGAGAGCGGCTTGCATGTGCGCCATATCAATGTGCTCACGGAAATGCTGCTCGCCCGTCTCGTGCAGAAGACCGGAAAGTATCATCTGTCCTGGTCAGAGCAGTACCTGATCGCGCTGGCATCTGCGCTGCACGACATCGGAAAGATCGGCATTGATGAGAAAATCCTGAATAAGCCCGGGAAGCTGACAGCGGAAGAATTTGAGATCATGAAGTCACATACGCTGATCGGGGCTTCGATGCTTGAAAGTCTGGACGCCTATCAGGATGAGGTACTTGTCAGGATCGCGATACAGATCTGCCGCTGGCATCATGAACGCTATGACGGGAGTGGCTATCCGGATGGACTGAAGGGTGATGAGATACCGATTTCAGCACAGGTTGTATCCATTGCAGATGTCTATGATGCACTGGTCAGTGAGCGTGTTTATAAAAAGGCGTTCAGCCATGAAAAGGCCATTGAGATGATCCAAAGTGGTGAGTGCGGCGTGTTCAATCCGCTGCTGCTGGAGTGCCTGCTGGAGATTCAGGACAAAATTAAAGAGGTTGTCACCGTGAATGAACGCACGTGGAAGGAACGCATTGAGACCGAGACGCGGGATCATGCAAAGCAGGTGACCGGTGCTGTGGACCTTCCGGGGGGGGCAGAAGTCCTGAACGAGGTGTTTGGACAGACATTACAGACGGGGCTCTATTTCAATAGATTGCAGGAGGAAAAGCGATGACAGTAAAAGAGTGCTATGAGCAGATCGGATCTGACTATGCAGGTGTGCTGAAGCGCCTGGGCAGTGAGGCGCTGGTAAAGCGCTTTGCGTTGAAATTTTTGAAGGATCCAAGTTATCAGGAGCTGAAGGACGCGCTTATAAAGAAGGACGGAGAGACAGCCTTCCGGGCAGCGCATACCTTAAAGGGTGTTTGTCTGAATCTCGGATTTGACCGCCTGTACGAGTCAAGTGCGGCGCTGACCGAGCATCTGCGCGGAAGAGATTGCAGCGGATATGAGGCGCTTTTTGAAGAACTGACGGTCCGGTATGAGGCGCTGATGGCTGCTTTAAAGGAGCTGGAAGCACAGGGTTAGTGCATTGTGGCGGTTTACAAAGCGGGACGGTCATGCTAAAATGACAGAATGGCGATACAGATTACATAGAAAGAGAAGGAATGACTATGAACATCATTACCCCAAAGAATTTGTCCGGCTTTATGGAGCTGGTTCCGAAGGAGCAGGTTCTTTTTGAAAAGATCAAACAGAAGCTGGAGGAGACCTACCGTCTGTACGGTTTTTATCCGATTGATACACCGATATTGGAGCGCAGCGAAATTTTGCTTGCCAAGACCGGCGGAGATACCGAGAAGCAGATTTACCGTTTCAGCAAGGGCGATACGGATATGGCGATGCGGTTTGACCTGACCGTGCCGCTTGCAAAGTATGTGGCGAAAAATTATTCTGAGCTGACGTTTCCGTTCAAACGCTACCAGATCGGCAAGGTATACCGCGGTGAGCGTGCACAGCAGGGACGCTTCCGTGAGTTTTATCAGGCAGATATCGACATCATCGGAGACGGAGAGCTGAGCGTCATGAATGATGCGGAGGTGCCGAGCATCATGTATCACGTATTTACCGGGCTCGGACTGCAGGATTTTACCATTCGTCTGAACAACCGTAAGGTGCTGAATGGACTGTTTGAGCTGTATGGACAGAGCGAACATGCGACGGACGTGATGCGCATCATTGACAAGCTGGAGAAGATCGGTGCGGAGAATGTCAGGGCAGAGCTTGCCGAGCTGCAGGTATCTGCAGAGGCAGCGGATGAACTGCTCGCGCTGCTTGGCTTTAAAGGAAGCAATGAAGAGATTCTGGAGAAGCTGCGCGCATTTGCGGGCCGCAGTGAGAAGCTGGATCTCGGTGTGCAGGAGCTCTCGGAGGTTGTTTACTATATGGGCAAATTCGGGGTTCCGGAGACGAATTACCGGATCGATCTGACGATCGCACGCGGTCTGGACTACTATACCGGTACCGTATATGAGACGACGTTCAACCGTCATCCGGAGATCGGCAGCATCTGCAGCGGCGGGCGCTACGACAATCTGGCTGAGTTTTACACAAAGAAAAAGCTTCCGGGTGTGGGTATGTCGATCGGACTGACCCGGCTGTTCTATATTCTGAATGAGTTTGAGTATCTGAACCGCAGCCTTGCGACTTCGGCAGACGTGCTGATGATTCCGATGACGGATGATATGACGGCAGCGGTGGAGATTTCTGCAAAGCTGCGCGAGGCGGGTATCAGCACACAGATCTACTTCGAGAAAAAGAAATTCAAGCATAAGATCGGCTATGCAGACAAGCTGGCGATCCCGTATGCGATCTTCCTTGGCGAGGATGAGATCAGGGACAATCAGGTGACCTTAAAGAAAATGTTTGCCGCGGAGGATGATGCCGAGAAGCAGGTGACGGTATCGGTAGAGGAAGCAATTGCGCGGATCCTAGGCGGACTGGCGGTTCGAAAAGAGGCAAAATGTATCCGGATTCCGGAGTAAATTTGATTTTGGTATTGACAATGCGATAGCAAACGGTGTAACGTACTATACGTTACAGGCAAGGGCACTGTAGGACAGTGCCTTTTGTGATTCCATACATACGGGACATTTGGCATACCGGTACAGCTGCCTGTGGGCAGAAGCTGTTTCGGCTTGCTGAAGGTTACTAACAGAAAAAAGGGAGAACAATCATGCAGGAAATGAAGCCGATCAAAGAAGGAAAGGTACGCGAGATTTATGACAATGGCGACAGCCTGATCATGGTAGCAACAGACCGGATCAGCTGCTTCGATGTGATTCTGAACAACGTGGTGACGAAAAAGGGCACTGTGCTGACTCAGATGTCAAAATTTTGGTTCAACCTCACGAAGGATATCCTTCCGAACCACATGATCTCTACAGATGTCAAGGATATGCCGGAATTTTTCCAGCAGGAGAAATTTGACGGAAACAGCATGCTGTGCCGGAAGCTGAATATGGTTCCGGTCGAGTGCATTGTGCGTGGCTACATCACGGGTAGCGGCTGGGCAAGCTATCAGAAGACCGGTGAGGTCTGTGGCATCCGCCTTCCGGAGGGGCTGAAGGAGTCGGACAAGCTTCCGGAGCCGATCTATACGCCGTCCACAAAGGCTGAGATCGGAGATCACGATGAAAATATTTCCTTTGAGCAGAGTGTTGCGCATCTGGAAAAATATTATCCGGGAAAAGGCAGAGAATATGCGGAGAAGATCCGTGACTACACGATTGCTCTTTATAAAAAATGTGCGGAATATGCACTGGACGCGGCATTATCATTGCGGACACAAAATTTGAATTCGGACTGGATGAAGATGGCAACATCGTGCTTGGCGACGAGATGCTCACACCGGACAGCTCTCGTTTCTGGCCGGCAGAGGGCTATGAGCCGGGACATGGACAGCCGTCCTTTGACAAGCAGTTCGCACGTGACTGGCTGAAGGCGAATCCGGGCAATGACTGGACGCTTCCACAGGAGATTGTAGACAAGACGATCGAGAAATACCTGCAGGCGTATGAGATGCTGACCGGTGAGAAGCTGGCATAAAGAATCATAAAGAAAAAGGGAGCGTACAGAACTTAAATAATGGTTCTGTACGCTCCCTTTTATTGACAGGCTATGCCCCGATCGCATTTCCGGTATACAGCTGGTAGTACCGGCCCTTTTCATGGATCAGCTGCTCATGCGTGCCGCGCTCGATGATGCGGCCACTCTCAAGCACCATGATACAGTCAGAATTCCGTACCGTGGAGAGACGGTGGGCGATGACGAAGGTCGTGCGGCCCTTCATGAGCCGGTCCATGCCGTCCTGTACGATGCGTTCGGTTCGGGTATCGATGGAGCTGGTCGCCTCATCGAGAATGAGCACCGGCGGATCTGCGATGGCCGCCCGGGCAATCGCGAGGAGCTGACGCTGTCCCTGGCTCAGGTTTGCACCGTCGCCGGTGAGCATCGTGTCATACCCGTTCGGAAGACGGCGGATGAAGCCGTCCGCATTTGCAAGCCTTGCAGCTGCGATGACCTCTTCTTCTGTGGCATCGAGTTTTCCGAAACGGATGTTTTCTCTTACCGTTCCGGTAAAGAGATGTGTATCCTGCAGAACGATGCCGAGGGACCGACGCAGGTCGGCTTTTTTGATTTTATTGATATTGATGCCATCATAGCGGATCTTGCCGTCCTGGATGTCGTAAAAGCGGTTGATCAGGTTTGTGATTGTCGTCTTACCGGCCCCGGTGGAGCCGACAAATGCGATTTTCTGTCCCGGCTTCGCGTACAGCTTTACGTCGTGGAGTACGATCTTGTCATCCGTGTAGCCGAAGTCCACGCCGTCGAATACGACGTCGCCGCGCAGCTTTTTGTAGTCGACGGAGCCGTCCGCCTGGTGCGTGTGCTTCCATGCCCATTGTCCGGTGCGGGCAGTACTTTCGGTGAGCTTTCCGTTTTCTTCCTTTGCATTAACGAGCAGTACATAGCCGTCGTCCTTCTCGACCGGTTCATCCATCAGCCGGAAGATACGGTCCGCTCCGGCCATCGCCATGACGATCGCATTGAACTGCTGGCTGACCTGATTGATTGGCATGTTGAAACTCTTGTTAAATGTCAGAAAGCTGGCAAGGCCGCCAAGGGTAAATCCTCCGAACCCATTTAGAGCGAGCACACCGCCGACGATTGCGCAGATGACATAGCTGATATTGCCGAGCTGTGCGTTGATCGGTCCTAAAATATTGGCGAACGTGTTTGCGCGGTCCGCACTCGTATAGAGCGTTTCATTGAGCTCGTGGAATTCTCTGATGCTTGCATCCTCATGGCAGAAGACCTTGACGACCTTCTGACCGTTCATCATCTCTTCGATGTAGCCGTTGACGGCGCCGAGATTTTTCTGCTGGTCCAGGAAATACTTGCCGCTCTGTCCGGCGGCTTTTTTGGTACAGATGAGCATAAGCGAGACCATGACGAGCGTGACGAGCGTCAGCGGGATGTTCAGAATGAGCATACTCACGAAGACACTCACGATCGTGAACGTGCTGTTGATGATCTGCGGGATGCTCTGGCTGATCATCTGGCGCAGGGTATCGATATCGTTTGTGTACACGGACATGATATCGCCGTGGGAATGTGTATCAAAGTAACGGATCGGCAGCTTTTCCATATGTGCAAACAGGTCGTTGCGCAGATTGCGCAGGGTTCCCTGTGTGACTGCGACCATGATACGGTTATAAGCATAGGTAGAGATGACACCGATTGCATAAAATACAGCGACACGGGAAATGGCCTTTGCGAGCGGCGCAAAATTCGGGTTGTCACTTAAAAGGAACGGCGTAATGTAATCGTCGATCAGATTTTTGGTAAACATCGTTCCCTGTACGTTTGCGATGACACCCGCAAAAATAAGAAGAAAGACTGCGATGCAGTGGAATTTATAGTCACGGAATACGTAGTGCATCAGACGGGCGAGCAGTGCAAACGGATGTTCCACCTGCGGCTTCTGTCCGCGCGGTGTGCGGTTCATTGGTCCTGGCATAATCAGTCACCGGTCCTTTCGTCAAAATCTCCGCCGCCCTTTGTCTGAGATTCATAGACCTCACGGTAAATCTCATTGGAAGCAAGCAGCTCTTCATGTGTCCCAAAGCCATTGATCCGTCCTTCATCCAGAACAAGAATACGGTCGGCATCCTGTACGCTGGATATACGCTGGGCAATGATCAGCTTTGTCGTGTTTGGAATCTCATTCCGGAAGGCCCGGCGGATATTTGCGTCGGTCGCTGTGTCGACGGCGCTTGTACTGTCGTCGAGGATCAGGATCTTCGGTTTTTTCAGAAGGGCACGGGCGATGCACAGACGCTGCTTCTGTCCGCCGGATACATTGTTTCCTCCCTGCTCGATGTGGGTGTTGTATCCGTCCGGGAAGGAGCGGATAAAATCATCGGCACAGGCGAGGCGGCAGGCTCTCTGACATTCTTCGTCAGAGGCATTCGGGTCGCCCCAGCGCAGGTTGTCATAGATGCTGCCGGAGAAAAGCACATTGTTCTGAAGTACGACGGATACCTGATTTCTCAGAGATGCCATATCGTAGTCCTTTACGTTGCGGCCTCCGACCCGTACCTCTCCGGCTGTCACATCGTAAAGACGGCTGATCAGGGAGACCAGACTGGATTTTGCACTTCCGGTCGCACCGATGATACCGACCGTCTCGCCGGAACGAATGTCAAGTGTGATATCCTTAAGCACCGGCTCGGCGCTGTCCTTTTTATAGGAGAAATTGACGTGAGAGAAGGAGATGCTGCCGTCGGCAACCTCATGTACCGGATTTACCGGATTTGCCAGATCGCTCGTCTCATTGAGTACCTGGCAGACACGCTCCATGCTTGCTGTGCTCATGGAGATCATGACGAAGACCATCGAGAGCATCATCAGGCTCATGAGGATGTTCATACAGTAGGTCAGAAGGCTCATCAGCTCACCGGTCGTCAGCTCGTTGCTTACGATCATTTTTGCGCCCGTCCAGCTGATCAGGATGATACAGGTATAGACGGTAAACTGCATCAGAGGAGCATTGACGATGACGTTGTGCTCCGCTTTCACAAAGATCCGATAAATGTTTTCACTGGCTTTTTGGAAGCGGGAGGTCTCATGTTCTTCGCGGACGTAGGCTTTTACGACGCGGATCGCGGATACATTTTCCTGTACGGAGGCGTTCAGCTCGTCGTATTTCGGAAATGCCATCTGGAAGTAGCGGGTCGCGTGCCGGATGATGAAAAACAGGATGATGCCGAGGAAGACAACGGCGATCAGGTAAATGCTTGCGAGCCGTCGGTTGATTGTAAACGCCATGATCAGAGCACAGATCATGCTCGACGGAGCACGCATCATCATGCGGAGCACCATCTGGTAGGCGTTCTGGATATTGGAGATGTCAGTCGTCAGACGGGTCACAAGCCCGGCTGTGCTGAATTTGTCGATGTTGGCAAAGGAAAATGTCTGGATATGGCCGAACATGCTCTCGCGCAGGTTCTTTGCCAGTCCGGCTGAAGCCTTTGCCCCGAAGCGCCCGCCTGCCATTCCGGCCAGCAGTCCGATGGCGGCTGCGACAATCATCAGCCCACCGATGCGGTAGATATGGCCGATGTCACCGGCATTGACACCCTTGTCGATGATCGAGGCCATGAGGTACGGAATCAGGGTCTCCATCAGGACTTCCAGCAGCATAAACAGCGGCGTGGCGATAGAAGCCCATTTGTATTCCTTGATTTCTTTTGCAATTGTGCGAATCAAAAATAGATCCTCCTTTCTGTGAAAAACAAAGAGAGCGCCGCCCGAAATGAGCGGCACTGCTGTTCTTTTCTTTATGATAATTCAATAAAAAAAATCCGTCAAGTGAAAAAATGTGTTCAAAATGTGAAAAAATGCGTTTAAAACGTGAAAGCTTCTATCTGTGTTTTTACATATTTATAAAGGGCGCGGTAATCATCCTCTTCATAATGGATGCCGTCCTTTGTCTGGATGTCGTTCGCG
>OLRQ01002643.1_pt1 | contig 10469 bp, 8 predicted proteins | sample 1671971 | NCBI WGS metagenome assembly OLRQ01 (sample SAMEA3136631, study PRJEB25190) | human gut metagenome | biome: human gut; feature: human-associated habitat; material: faeces | place: Austria | collected 2013 | reverse complement strand
TGATGTCCGCAACGTCTTGTGTGTACAGCGGCCCCATGCTGTTCAGCCGCCGCGCAATCTGATTGACGTTGACACCAATCTTTTGCAGTTCGGCGGTCTGCACCCGGATGTCGGTGGTGTCAATGTGGACAACATAACCATCTATCGCCATCTTTCGCAGATAGGCGGCCATATTCCGGGTTGGTATCAATTTCATTTTTTCTCGAATCAACCTCCGTTCTTCTTCCGTCACATAAAATTTGACCTGCACGGTTCGTTTTCTGCCTTCCATTCGTTTTACTCTCCTTTCCGTTTTGAGGGTTTGGGACACTTCCCAACAAGCTGTTTTGCAGAGCAAAATACGGAAGTGGGTACACACTTCCTATGCTTGCTACCGTAACTCTTTCCTCGTATTCTCCCTCTACTAATACTACAATCCTTAACAAGAGAAATGGCTTAGGCAGAATAAAATAAAAACACAAATTTCATAAAAATAAAGAAATTCACTCAAGCAAAATTCAAATAAAAAGAAGGCGTCTGGTTGGAACAAAAAAGGCCAATTGGAGCGGAAAAGACTTTTCAAGTCTGCTATAATAGTTACTGAAAACGCCGAAGGGCGCTTTCAAAAAGTCTATGAGTTAGCAAGCCCTAACTAAAAGGAGGAATTTTCAATGTCTGAAGTGAGTACGGACAAAAAACTGAAAGGAAAAGACCTTATTACCATCGGTATCTTTTCCGCAATCTACTTTGTCATCAACTTTGCCTTTATGCTTCTGGGAGGTATTCACCCTGTTCTTTGGATGCTGATGCCTGGTTTTATCGCTGTGTTTGCAGGCATTCCCTTTATGCTGATGGTCGCAAAGGTTCAAAAACCGGGTGCAGTTTTCCTGATGGGGCTTATCACGGCTCTTATCTATTTTGCCACAGGACAATTTACCCTGGTGATCCTGATCTCGATGGCTTCTACTTGCATTTTGGCTGAAGTTGTCCGAATGGTGACTAAGTATAACAGCTTCAAGGGAAATTCGATTGCCTATGTGATTTTTTCTCTGGGGATGGTTGGTTCTCCCCTTCCCATCTGGTTGTTTAAGGCCGATTTCCTGGCACAGATTACAGAACAGGGAATGCCCGCTGATTATGTTGCGGCAGTTGAAGCTCTGTCATCCAATGCAATGCTAATCGTTCTGTTTGTTGCTCCAATCATCGGTGGTATCATCGGCGCATTTATTGCCAGAGGTCTGTTCAAAAAGCACTTTGTAAAGGCAGGAATTGTGTGATGAATGGGGAGGGCAAAAAACATACATTAAGGTTCGATCCACGGACGGAATTGCTTTTGTTGGTGCTGGCAAATATTGTGGCCTTTACCCAGCACTCCGTATGGGTTGAAATTACATGGGTTATTTTTCTGCTCCTACTGATCGTTGCCTGCGGATGCCAAAAATCCGCAGGCAAACTGGCAATCGCATTTGGAATTTGTCTGGCGCTACAATACTATGTATTTCCAAACGGACCGAAAATTTTAGCCAGCAGCTTCACAATCATTGTATCTTATGCAAGAAAGATTTTCCCTTGTTTGATTGTCGGTACAATGGTATTACAGAAAACGCCCGTCCGGGAATTGATGGTTGCACTTCGGAAATGGCATATCCCGCAGGGATTGATTATTCCTTTGTCTGTAACTGTCCGATATTTTCCGGCTTTAAAAGAAGAAACCGGCTATATCCGGGATGCCATGAAGCTCCGTAATATTCATGGAGTACAAAAAATTGAATGCTTACTGGTGCCTACAATGATCTCTGCCACAACAACAGCGGAAGAATTATCCGCCGCCGCTGTTACGCGGGGGATTGAAAATCCTGCTCCTAAGACAAGCATGATTGAAATGAAATTCGGCGTGCAGGACTTTGTGTGTTTGGCAATAGGCGTTGCTTTTTGCGTAGTTTCCATTATGGTAGGATAAGGAGGTGTTTCCTATGATTGAAATTCAAAATGTATCTTTTGAATATGAGAAATCGCAGGGGACGCTTTCTCATATAGACCTGAACATTCAGCAGGGCGAGTGCATTGTTCTTACTGGTGAATCAGGCTGTGGTAAGACAACCATAACAAAACTTATTAACGGTCTGATTCCTCATTTTGTCGAGGGCGGAACCTTATCTGGTACAACGATTGTAAACGGTATGAATGTAGCTCAAACAGAAATGTACCGTTTGGCAGAACAGGTTGGTTCCGTGTTCCAAAACCCAAAATCGCAGTTCTTCAATATAGATTCTGACAGCGAGATTACTTTTGGTTTGGAAAACGCAGGCGTTGAGCCAAGGAAAATCAAAGAGCGATATGATGCTACGGTTTCTGCTCTGAAAATACAGTCACTGCTGGGCCGTAATATCTTTTCTATGTCAGGCGGAGAAAAACAAAGTCTTGCATTTGCCTCTGTATATGCCATGAACCCGTCCATTTTTGTATTGGACGAGCCGACGGCAAATCTGGATGCTGGTGCGATTGACACCTTACGCCAGCAGATTATCCAGATCAAAAAAGAAGGGCGGACGGTTGTTATTGCCGAACACCGCCTATATTTCCTGATGGATCTGATTGACCGGGCAATCTTCATTCAAAAGGGGAAAATCGTTCAGATATTTTCTGGGAATGAGTTTCGCAATCTTTCGGATGAGCAGCGTATCAGGATGGGGCTTAGAAGTCTTGTCCATCCTGTGCTGGAGCTGCCTCCCGCCGATCCGTCAGGAGCGCAGGAAGGCTTATCCGTAGAAAACCTTTCCTGTGCCTTTGATAAGCAGCCGGTATTCAGCGGCCTTGGCTTTTCTGCAAAACGGGGCGAAGTGTTGGGGATTGTCGGTCATAACGGCGCGGGAAAAACGACGATGACACGCTGCCTGTGCGGGCTTTTGAAAGAAGTGAATGGAACCGTCCGGCTGGACGGGCAAACACTGAAAGCAAAACAGCGCAATAAGGCCAGCTTCTGTGTGATGCAGGATGTGAACCATCAGCTTTTTTCAGACAGCGTATGGAACGAATGTGAACTGCCGCAGCCGGATTGTCCGCCGGAGCGGATTGAAGAAATTCTCAGGTCTTTTGATTTGCTGGATTTCAAAGACCGCCATCCGATGGCCCTGTCAGGAGGTCAGAAACAGCGCCTTGCGGTGGCAACCGCTATTCTCTCCAACAAGGATGTACTTGTCTTTGATGAGCCGACCAGTGGCCTGGACTATCACCGTATGCTGGAAGTGAGCAATATGATCCGCAAGTTGAATGATGAGAATAAAATTATCATCATTGTTTCCCATGATTTTGAGTTTTTGGGCCGGACTTGTGATAAAATATTTGATATGGAGGGATGCTCCAAAGAAAGGAGGTAGCGTCTATGCCGGAACTGCTCCAAGAAATGTATTACGGTCCCAATGTTCAAAACTTGATCGAGTCAGATGATTGCAAGGTAATGCGTTTAAGCGATAACTCCGGTGAAGGCATGATGACGCTCTATCATGTCTTTCCCGGTGTATTTCTCATGTATAATGATTTCCACATGAAGGAGTGCATTTCGGGCTTCCAGACAGATATGGACCTGCTCTGTATAGATCACTGCCGGGAAGGACGCATTGAGCAGGAAGTCGGCCAGAATGCCTTTAGCTATTTAGAGGCTGGCGATCTTCGGGTGGATCGCCGCATCCATCATTCGGGCAAGGTGGAGTTTCCCCTTTGCCACTACCACGGTATTTCCATTGGCTTTCAGGTGGAAACCGCGGCAAAAGAAATTCCAGCCTATATGAAGGGCTTTTCTGTTGACCTTTACGAATTACAAAATAAATATTGCAGTGACCGTACACCTTATGTCATTCCAGGAGAACCGGCCATTGAGCATATTTTTTCCGAACTTTACAATGTGCCGGTCAAAATCAAAAAGGACTATTTCAAGATCAAAGTGCTGGAACTGCTTCTATATCTGGATGCGTTAGAGCTGTCGGGACATACAGAGGAACGTCCATATTTCTATAAGAGTCAGGTCGAAAAAATTAAGGCAATTCAATCACTTTTAACACAAGATTTGACAAAGAACTACACGCTGGAAGAACTCTCCGCAAAGTTTGATATTGCATTGACACCGATGAAAAATTGCTTTAAGTCTGTTTATGGCAGTCCGATTTTTACATACATGAGGAACTACCGAATGAACTATGCAGCGGCTTTGCTGAAATCAGATAAGTCGTTGAAGGTGGCTGATGTTGCTGGTCTTGTAGGATATGACAGTCCCAGCAAATTTACCGCTGCTTTTCATCAGACGATGGGAAAAACGCCATTGGAATATCGGAAATCAATTATCTGATTGGCACAGAAAAGGCCGCGTGGAGCGGAAGAAAAAACTGAATCATGATAAATTAAGGATGGTTAGTAGGACTTAGCCATCCTTTTTTCTTTACTGACCGAATAGAACGAAAGAGGTGAACTACTATGAAACAACAAAAAAAGAGTTGGGTCAAAACTCTACTTTCCTTTGCAGAACCCTGCAAGGGAAAGATGATCCTCTCGGTTTTATGCGCTATTTTTAGTGTCGCTGGTGGATTTATTCCGTTTTGGGCAGTTTATAAAATTCTGCTTCTGTTTATCAACCGTACTGCCACAGGAAACGATATTCTGTTATGGTGCTTGGTTGGAGTAGGCGGGTACCTGATTCGTGTGCTTTGTTTTGGTATCTCCACAATTTTGGCGCACATATCCGCGTATACGATACTGGAAGGTATTCGTCTAAAAATTGCAAATCGTCTAATGAAAGCCCCGCTTGGCGAGGTAATGAGACGGAGAATCGGTTATCTAAAAAACATTATCATGGATAAGGTGGAGGACTTAGAACCGCCCTTGGCGCATGTAATTCCAGAACTGACTTCTAATCTGCTCCTGCCGCTGGCTATTTTCGTCTGGATGCTAGCAATAGACTGGCGTATGGGACTTTCGATTTTGATTGCTCCTGCGTTGGCTATGATTCCGATGTTCTTCCTTATGAAAAATTATAACAGCCAGTATGCAGCCTACATGGAGGCAAATAACCACGTCAACAACATTATTATCGAGTATGTAGAGGGCATTGAGGTTGTTAAGGCGTTCAACCAAAGTACCAGTTCCTACGAAAAGTTTGTAGGCGCTGTGAAGTCCTTTAAGGACTTTACTCTCAACTGGTTCAAAAGCACATGGAAAACCATGAATTTAATGATGGCGATTATGCCGACTACCTTGCTTGGGGTACTCCCTGTTGGTTTGCTGCTGGTGCGTGGTGGAAGTATTACTCCCGCTGAACTTGCAATGGGAATTATCCTCTCACTTAGTATTGTGGGGCCACTGATGAAAGCTACGACCTTTATCAACGAAGCAAAATCTATGGAGTATGCGGTTGAAGCAGCAAATGAGCTTTTGAATCTTCCAAATTTGCCGGATTCCGGGGAATTTGTTCCAATCAATCATACCGATATTGTCTTGCAGGATGTGTCCTTTTCTTATGACGGTACAACACAAAATGAAGTGTTGCATGGTATCAGCTTAAATATGCCACAGGGGAGTTTTACTGCACTGGTCGGACCGTCTGGAGGAGGAAAATCAACGGTGGCTCGCCTGATTGCACGGTTTTGGGATGCAACTGGTGGCAGCATCTCCATTGGCGGCAAAAATATAAAAGAGCTTTCAATTCACCAGCTTTCTGAATTGGTCAGCTTCGTGACACAGGACAATTTCCTGTTCAACTGCTCGCTCAAAGAGAACATCCGCCTGGGTAATCCAAATGCTACGGATGAGGAAGTATATGCCGCCGCAAAAGCGGCTTGCTGCGATGATTTCATTGCTCGGCTGGAAAAAGGATATGATACCCCTGCCGGTGATGCCGGCAAGCGGCTATCTGGCGGAGAAAAGCAACGAATTGCTATTGCGAGAGCAATCTTGAAAAATGCGCCTATTGTGATTTTGGATGAGGCAACTGCCTTCACTGACCCGCAGAATGAAGATAAAATCCAGAAATCCATCATGGCCCTTTCCAAAGGAAAGACCCTGCTGGTGATTGCACATCGTCTGTCTACCATTCAAAACGCAGATCAGATTGTTGTTCTGAAAAAAGGGCAGATTGTTGACTGCGGAAAGCAGGGGGAACTCTTGGAACGCTGCCCGCTTTATGCAGATATGTGGCAGGCGCATATTGGCGCAAAGAACTGGTCTGTGGGCGAGAAAAAGGAGGTGGCTGGTAATGTTTAAGTCAATGAAACGCATTATTCGATGGGCTGGCAAGTACAGAGGTCGTCTTTATCTTGGCTCTGTATTCTCTTTTTTCAGTAGTTTATCTACAGCCATCCCGACAATGGCTGCTGCTTATGCGCTGGATAAATCTATTCAGGCATATTGGGCGCATACCACAATTGACGCTTCTTTGATCTGGAAAATGCTGTGGATTATTGTTGGCTCTATTGCGTTGAATTTCCTGTTTTCTTATCTACGGGCAATTTTGCAGGAAAGTATCGGCTATGAAGTTGCCGCAGGACAACGCATCCACTTGGGGGACGTTCTGAAACGGGTTCCCCTTGGGTACTTTTCACAGAACAGTGTCGGTGACATTCTGGCCGGAGTTACCACGGAATTATCTACTTTGGAATTACAGGGCATGAAAATGGTGGATGTCATCATCAACGGTTATGCAAAATTTATTGCCATCGTTTTATGCCTGATCTTCTTCAGCCCTGTTGCGGCGGTTATTTCCATTGTCGGCGTTGCTCTTTCGGCGCTGGCTTTGCAGGGGATTAGCAGACACAGTGAAAAAACCGCTGCAACAACCCATAAAGCAATGGAAGATATGTCCGGCGCAGCGATTGAATACATCCGGGGGCTTTCCATTGTGAAGTCCTTTGGACAGGAAGGTGCTTCTATTGAGAATTTTCGTAATGCCAGTAAGGAATTGAAAGATATTCACATCAAGGTAGAAAAGGGCTATACACCATATAACTGCCTACACCTGTTTGTGTTGAAGCTGGCATCTATGGGGATCGTCTTGGTATGCGCGTGGCAAGCATTGCAAGGGCAAATGAGTATATCTGTTTTTCTGATGTTTGTTCTTTTCTCCTTTGTTCTTTTTGGCAGCGTGGAAAATATCAATGATGCTGCGCACACTCTTGGGGTTATTGATTCTGCCATGAACAAGTTGGAAGCATTAGAGAATGTAAACTATATCGACCAGGATGGCACCGATATAAAACCGGCAACCTATGATATTGAGTTTAGGGATGTTTCTTTCGGATATGACAGCCGGATTGTTCTGCATGACCTGAACTTCAAAATTCCGCAAAATAGCACAACGGCCATCGTGGGGCCATCTGGCAGCGGAAAATCTACGCTGTGTAACCTGATTGCCCGTTTCTATGATGTGAACAGCGGAACGATTACCATTGGTGGAACGGATATTCGCCGATTTACCTGCGATAGCTTGCTAAAAAATATCAGTATGGTTTTTCAGAATGTCTATTTGTTCCGGGATACCATCAAGAATAACATTAAATTCGGCAGCCCGGACGCTACGGATGAACAGATTATCGCCGCCGCAAAAGCAGCCCGCTGTCACGACTTCATAATGGCTTTGCCGGACGGTTATGACACAGTGATTGGTGAAGGCGGTTCTTCGCTTTCCGGCGGTGAAAAGCAAAGAATTTCTATCGCCAGGGCGATGCTCAAGGATGCTCCCATTGTTATCTTGGATGAGGCAACCGCAAGTATTGATCCAGAGAATGAGCATTTGATCCAAGAAGCGATTTCTGCTCTAACACACGGTAAAACTATTATTACGATTGCCCATCGTCTGGCCACGATTGAGAACGCCGACCAAATCCTTGTGATTGATGGCGGAACTGTAGCTCAGAGGGGTACGCATAAGGAACTGCTGCAACAGGAAGGGACTTATAAAAAGTTCATCCAGATCCGCGAACAAGCCGAAGGCTGGCGAATACAGTAAGGGAGGTCTTGATGAAACTTCATGCGTCCGGGGAGGACTACCTGGAAACCATCCTTGTTCTCCAAAAGAAACGCGGTATGGTGCGCTCCGTAGATGTGGCCCGGCACATGGAGGTGTCAAAGCCCAGCGTGTGCCATGCAGTGGCTACCTTGCGGGGAGGCGGCTTTCTTATGATGGACGAAGATCACTTTCTCCATCTGACCGATGTGGGCCGGGAAGTGGCGGAGCAGATCTACGAAAAGCACCGCTTCTTTACCGACCGGCTGATCGAGGCCGGCGTAGACCCGGTAACGGCGGAAAAGGACGCCTGCCGGATGGAGCATGTCATCAGCCAGGAATCCTTTGAGCATCTGAAAAATGCTTACAAAACAAAAGAAGAATAAACTGCCCGCATAGCAAACGGGTAAAACAGTAACGCGGCCGGGCACATCGAACCCGACCGCGTTACTCGTCTTTCTGGAAGGCTTCCGCCTGTTTGCAGAGCGCGATAAATTTTTCGATCTCTGCTTCGCTTTTCCCGGCAAAGAAGTCCACGACTGTTTTCGAGACTGTCTGATTTACCATTTCCGGGAAGATGGCGGCGTCCACGCTGATATTCAGTTCTTTGGCGACAAGGACCACCGTTTCAAATTTCGGATTACTCTGGCAGGTCTCCAAATCTATGATCGTGCGGGGGTTCATACCGAGGCGTTCAGCTAACTGCTTCTGCGTCATATGCTGGCGCTTCCGTTCTGACCGCACCTTCCATGCAAATAGATCCAGCGGATTGTTCACTACACATCACCTCGTATTATAAAAGAGTAGTATTTATAGACCGCTCTCCAGCGGGATGCTACAATAATTATAGGGTGCTGTGGATTGGTCTTTATCACCTACCGTCAAACGGTTTTGCGGAGGCTCCAACCACAGCTTCTTTGTTGAAATGTTAATCAGTTAGATACCGCTAGACGGTTTATTTAGAACGAGGTTACAAGAGCAAAGAAGTCTGTGGTCCTGAACAGCATCGAAATAAATATACCGGAGGTATCAAAATGGTTTGTGTTGGAATTGATGTTGCCAAGGATAAGCATGACTGCTGTATTCTTGATTCAGACGGAATGGTTCGTGCTGACTGCTTTACCATCCCCAACAACATGGATGGATTTAAGCAGCTGCTTCAAACGATTCGAAACTGCACCAAAAAGTCAGACAAAATAAAAGTAGGGCTTGAGGCTACCGGACATTACAGCTACAACATCCTTGGGTTCCTTCTTGACAACGGTCTGCCAACTTATGTCATTAACCCGTTACACACCAATCTATACCGAAAGAGTCTCAGCCTTCGCAAAACTAAAACCGATCGTGTGGATGCAAGAACGATTGCAACTATGCTATTGTCCGATGTAGACCTCAAGTCCTACACGGATGCAGCATACCACAACGAAGAGCTAAAGTCACTAACAAGATACAGATTTGAAAAAGTTCAGGAGAGAGCCAAGCTGAAGCAATCCGTATCCAGATTGGTTACAATCTTATTTCCAGAATTGGAACAGCTTGTTCCGATTCTCCATATTGCTTCGGTTTACTCGCTCCTCAGCGAATATCCCGGTGCGAAACAGGTTTCAGAAGTTCATCTTACCAAGCTGACAAACCTTCTTGCGACAGTATCTAAGGGGCGTTACGGAAAAGACAAAGCTATCCAGATTCGAGATGCAGCCAAAACTTCCATTGGTTCCGTTATGCCTGCCAAATCTCTGGAATTGAAGCACACCATTAAGCTCATTCGGGAACTCACCTCCGAGATTGATGAAATTGAAGATTCGATTCAGCAAATCATGGATGAATTGCATCCACCACTTCTTTCTATTCCCGGAATGGGTATTCACTCCGCCGCCATGATTCTTGGAGAAATCGGTGATTTCTCCAACTTCGAATCTCCTGACAAAATCCTTGCTTACGCTGGTTGCTCTCCATCTACATACCAGTCAGGAAAACTTACAAACTGTTACGCTCACATGGAGAAGCGTGGTTCTCGTTATTTGCGATATGCCCTTTACAACGCAACCAAGTATGTCTGTCATTGGAATCCTGTCTTTGCTGAATACCTTGCCAAGAAACGTGCCGAAGGAAAGCATTACAATGTTGCCTTGTCCCATGCCACAAAGAAACTCGTGCGGCTGATCTACGCTTTGCAGAAGTCTGGGAAAACATATCTTACAGCTGCCTGATTTTCTCCAGAGCCTGAGCCAAATCCAAGAACCACTTAGCTGGCGCAGCGAACCCTTGACAAACCGAAGCATTCAAATGCTATTCTGTTTCTGCGAGGGTTGGCCGGGCTTGTTTTGCTATTCTCTCCGTCGCCCTCGCTGCTCTGATTCCAGCATTTGAATGCTGTTTGTCAGGGGCAGCGAATCGTTGACGGATTTTTTCATTTTGGGGCTTGACTTTTAATAGTTAGTCTCTACATCATTGTAGGGTGTGCTATCGCTCATATAAATAACCATACAACTCACATTGTGTG
>OLRQ01002631.1_pt1 | contig 10520 bp, 10 predicted proteins | sample 1671971 | NCBI WGS metagenome assembly OLRQ01 (sample SAMEA3136631, study PRJEB25190) | human gut metagenome | biome: human gut; feature: human-associated habitat; material: faeces | place: Austria | collected 2013 | reverse complement strand
AGACTGCTATCCATTTTACGAATTTCGCTATTGTCAAGGTGCTCTTTGCAGAGAATATCCTTATAAGAAGGTAGCTCAGTAGCACCACTGGCAGCAGAACTATGTTGTCAGGATCGGAAAGAACGTAGGTCGTCACGGTCACAATGCCGAGGATAAGAACTATCTCACGAAAAGCGGTGAATACAAATGGCTTGCCTGTGGCTCTGCCGTCACGCTTTTTGTAGATGAAATACAGCAGGCATATGAGTGCTGCCGAAAGCAGCGAGCTGCCCATGAGCATTAAAACCAGTGCGTTTGAATAGCCGTTATCCATAAGATAAGCAGGAAATGCACTCCACGCAAACCACTTATCTGTAATGATTTCAATATCATCACTGCCTCGTGTTGAGAAAATGCTGATAGATGAAGGCAAATATGGGAAAGAAACAAAGCTATAAAAACATTGCCATGAATGTTTTTGCATTTGTTGTGCAGTTCTTTATTAGTTTTTATATCTCTCCGCTCATTGTTAGTAAGGTTGGAGCATCGGCCTATGGATTTATAGGCTTGGCTAATGATTTTGTGTCATATGCTGCAATCATTGCAACGGTGTTCAACTCGGTAGCGTCCAGATTTATTGCAAACTCTTTTTATAAAAAGGATTATGAAACGGCAAACTACTACTTTAATAGTTTGATTGCTGCCAATATTGCAATTTCAGCAGTTTTAGGACTTGCAGGAGTCTTGCTTGTTCCTAATTTGGATAAGGTCCTGTCGATACCGACTTCACTCGTTTTTGATGTGAAGTTGACGTTCGCCCTGATTTTTGGCTCCTATATTATTTCGTTGTTGACACTTGTTTTTACAACATCGACATTTGTTACGAACAGAACAGACATTCAGGGCATCCGAAATATCATTCAATATTTGATACGGTTTGCATTAGTTGTAGTTTTCCTGAATTTAATTTCTGTTCGTATTTATTGGGTGGCATTAGCGACATTGATTGCAACAGCAGTTATCTCTATCATGAACATGAGCCTTACCAAAAGGCTGACACCGGAACTCAAAATAGACCCAAGTAAAGCAAAAAGGAAATATGCTGTTGAGTTGGCAAAGTCCGGATCATGGATGGCATTAACGAGCATCAGCACTGTTTTGTTGAGAGGCTTGGATTTGACAGTAGCTAACATTTTTGTTGGCGATTATGAAATGGGTTTGCTTTCTATCGCGCGTACAATTCCCAATAATGTTACGAGTGTTATCGCAACGATTGCGCCGATTTTTACGCCAGTATTTATTGCGTATTATGCGCAGGATAACATTACCGGGTTGACAAGCAATGTTAAGAAAACAATTAATACAATGGCTTTGATTCTTTTTGTGCCAATCAGTGGCTTCATTGTTTTCTCTTATGATTTCTATGCACTTTGGCAAAAGAGTCTTTCGAGTGATGAGTTAATGCTGATAACCGTGCTTTCGACCTTGACTGTCGTGCAGGCATATTTTAATTCGGTTACTTCTACGATGGGACAGATTAGTGTTGTGGTGAATAAACTGAAACTGCCGGTGTTTGTTAGCTTGGGATGCGGTATTATCAGCATTATTGCGGAAATTGTGTTGATTAAATTCTTTGGAATGGGACTATACGCAATTGTTCTATCTACAACAGTCGTAATGATTGTTCGATATATCGTTTTTAACTCGTTCTATGCAGCGTGGTGTTTGAAACAGCCGATGACGTACTTCCTTCCGGCAGCGTTAAAGACATGGCTAAGTATTCCTGTTTTGATAGTGCTCATGATTTTGATTCGTACAGCTTTGCCGATTCATTCATGGATGGGATTGTGCTTGGATGCCGTACTTGCCGGCGGAGTGGGATACGTTTTTATGTTAGCTATTTATGGCAGAGATGAATTGAATGCAATATTGAGTAAGTTAAAGAAATAATATGTGGCATAGGAGGTGAAAATGTGAACATTGAAGAAATAGTTCAAAACAGCAGATGTAGATCATGTGGATATTGTTTTTCTGTATGTCCAGTTAATGCAATCGAGATGGTGTATGCTGATGGCTTCTTTAGACCGGAAGTAAATGCAAATCAATGTGTTCAATGCGGGAAATGCGTAAAGTGCTGTCCTGCTGAGAATGAGTTTATAGAAGCTGGATTGCTGGGTCATTACATAAAGCTGCAGTTGGCGCATTCTTCTGATCGCAAAGTGAGACACAATGCAACATCAGGAGGAGTAATCAATTCTCTTGTGCAATTCCTTTTGAAAGAACAGGTCGTTGATGGAGTTTTGATGGCTGGGTATGATTCGAAAAGTGTAAACGAAACCAGCACACAATTAATCACCCCGACTGAAACACATTTTCTGAAAGAAAAAACAAGGGATTATGCATCTAGATACGTTTTAACTCCTGTGTTAACGGGACTGCGAAATATCCCTGCAAACATAAAAAAACTAGCTGTCGTAGGAACTCCTTGCCAAATCCAAGCTTTGAAACTGGGGGGGGGGTAGGGCAGACTTAGATATTTTTACAATTGGCGTAACCTGTAGCGGAGGAATGAGCTACAAAGCAACCGAACAGTATAAAAAGCTTCAGAATATGCCGATATCTAAGATGTTTTACCGTGGAGACGGCTGGCCGGGAAAGAACTGCTTGATTTCTTCTGATGGAAACAAAATCGAGTATGTTCATAATGGCTCGCTTTTTGAGAGAATGTTTAGTTCTCAGATATTCAAAAATCCGGGATGCAGAGGCTGCAAGGATCACTTTGCAGAGCAGGCAGAAATAAGTTTCTGTGATTTTTGGAATGCCGAAGAACGAAAAACAGAATCCGAAGGTAATAGCTGTGTGATAATCCGAAGTGCGCGCGCTGATGAGTATTTTAGTAAGATGCAGAAACTGGGATTCATTGAAGTGGTTCGCGACTTAGATGAAAAGGAAGTTGCGGATACTCAGATGCATGCCTTAAAAGCAAAAAAGGGAAAATTGCACAGCTCGATCAGATATCATGTGTTCACCAAGGCGATAGATTATGTCTTTGCACATAATCTATATGAACGGCTTGGAATAAGAGAATATAATTATTTCTGTAAGTTCTATAGAAAATTGTGTGAAAAGCAAAAATTATAGATTTGTAAAGGTTGCTTATTTCTCCGCCGACAATTTAGAGGAGAATAAAAGCAATGAACATAATAGATTTTTTAAAAGAACAGAAAAAATGGACAGTAAGCAAGTACAAGTTGTGGAAGGCTTATCATTCCGATTATGAAGAATATAACCACTGGCAATATCACAATCCAAATGTCAAAACACAGAATGCATTAGAGGCCAAGATTTTGAGACAGACACATGTTATTGAAAAAGGTATGTCGTTGTCTCATCCTAGAGAGAAGTTCGGCGTGCAAAAAGCGTTGGAACTTTTGGACTTTATTGATGAATTCGTTGAATGCGGATATGACATTAAAGATAGTGTTCCTGTTTTGAATGCACTTGGAGTAATAAAAGCTTACTTGGCATATCACGAAGAACGTGGATTTAAACCAGAGGATGTGTTGGTGCGATTTGAGAAGTATTCAGAATATCTTTTGACGGAAGAAAAATATGGTATTGTCGAAGTAAATAAAGCCGATATGGAAAAGAAAGTCCATAGTTCATTTCCTGAGTTCTTTATGAGCCGCCATTCAGTGCGCCAATTCTCAGAGCGAACAATCGACATTGAGGATATAAAAAAAGCGGTAAAACTGGCAATGAAAGCCCCATCTGCATGTAATCGCCAGTCCTGTAAGGCTTATTTTTACCAGGATAAAGATGTAAACAAAGAGCTCGGGAAATTGATTGCTGGTAATACAGGATTTGACGGAGAAGTACAAAATTATATTGTGGTTACCAGTGATATGTCTGCTTTCTATGATCCTTTTGAGAGAAATCAGGTTTACGTGGATGGTGGCATTTTTACGATGGCTTTGGTTGAAGCTCTCCATTATTACGGTATTGCAAGTTGTATTTTACAAAATGGAGAGTATAAGGAGAAAAATCTTAAGTTCAAAGAAATCTGTAAGAATATCCCGGAAAACGAAAAAATTATTTTGTTCATTGCTATTGGGTACTATAAAGATAACTTTACATATGCTGTATCACATAGAAAGAATTTGGAGGATGTGCTGATTATTCGATAAAGGCACGAATCAATAATTTGTTTCCATGTCGGATAATGTGAAAGAGAAAAATTATGCAAAAAAGGAATTCTTCAATTGAATTGATTCGCATTATAGCGATGATGTTTATTATAATGGGGCATTTGGCGGCTCACGGGATATTAAAAGTCGCAGCAGAAAATCCACTGGAAATTTGGCGGGGGGGGGGCAACATATAATAAGCTATTTTCCATCCTTTTGATGCCAGGTGGAAGAGTAGGCGTTGCTCTGTTTTTCATGATATCGGGCTATTTTCAAATATACAAATCAACAGTTTCTGTGAGAAAAGTTGTGTATGAAACGGTTTTTTATTCCGTTCTTTTACAACTGGTAGCACTTATTCTGAAAATTGGATCATTAGGAAATATAGCAAGAGGTTTTTTCCCGATTTCTTCGGGTAGCTGGTGGTATGTGTCCAGTTACGTTGTATTGATGCTTTGCTCCCCTACGATTAACCAGTACTACTTGAAGTTAAAAAGGAAGCAGAAGATATTCATGATTATATTTGCATGGGTATTTCTTTACACAGTTCCGTATGTTTTTAAGTTACAATATTATAGCTTGGAAAGAGGAGTGGTTTTCTACTTAATAGGTGCTTATATCAGAACTGAAGTAGACATCGAAAATATTAGGAAATTCAGGTTCCAGCTGATAGTGTCGTTTTTTTTTCTATGGACGGCGTATGCTCCATTGGGCTATATGTTCTACACGGGGATGAATAAGCTGTTTAGCATGGTTGTAGACGGTATTATTTTCAATGGCATAATTATCGTCGGTTGCGCAGTGATGTTATTTGTGCTTTTCGCCTCAAAAAAAGCTGGTTGTAATAAAACTATCAATACAATAGCAAAATCCACATTTGGAATATATCTGCTACATGATAATATGTACAGAAATTATATATGGGATAATTTGCTCAAAATGCCTGAACTTTTTCGAAGTGTTTTCTTTCCGGCCCTTGCAGTTGGAAATGTCATTTTTATCTTCGCGAGTTGTTTTTTGATTGATTACATGCGAGAGTGTTTATTTAATGCGTTGAAACTTGTGAAAAAGTCAAATGGTTGATTCGGGTGTTGATTGGTAATGACAAGCGGCTGCGTGAGGGCAAGATGTCCGAGAAGGTGCTGAAGATTCTGGAAGATAAGGAACGAATCCAGTGATTTGCAGCAAAGTACGCCAATGCACATAACATGTTCTTCATGGGCCGTGGCATTGACTATGCAATTTGCCTAGAAGGAGGTTTGAAGCTGAAAGAAATCAGCTACATCCATCCTGAGGCATACGCTGCGGGTGAGCTGAAGCATGGCACAATCAGCCTGATTGAACAGGGAACATTAGTTATTGGTGTGCTGACACAGAGTGAACTGTACGAAAAAACTATCAGCAATATGCTGGAATGCAAGAGCCGTGGTGCATACCTGATGGGGCTGACTACTTATGGAAAATACGAGACCGAAAATCAGGTGAACTTTACCGTTTATGTACCGAAAGTGGATGAACACTTTATTGGTAGTTTTGCGGTAATCCCATTGCAGTTGCTAGGATACTATGTGTCTGTCGCTAAGGGGCTGGACGTGGATAAGCCGAGAAATTTAGCTAAAAGCGTTACTGTGGAATAAGCATAGAATAACAATGGCTCCGAAAATGGATGTTGTTTGCCCATAAGATACAAAAACAACGACAGATATGGACATAAGTTTCTAAAAGCAGGAGTATAATTATAAAGGAGATAGATTATGACAAAAAGGTTGGGGCAAATGATTGATGAGGGCAAAATTGATCTGGACCAATATCTTATAATGCATCCGTTTTCGGCAAGCACAAAAAAGTGTATGAAGAAGCATTAAGGGGTATTGATTTCTTCAATGAACTATATATAAAAAACAATAAAACCTATGAACGTCTTGCGATAATAAGCAAGGTGTTTAATAATGCTGAACGGAATCTGGTTGTTGTTACAGGATATCGTGGCTGCGGAAAAACTAATTTTCTGAAACTTGTTCAATATATATCGGATGGAAATAAACCTTTAGAGGGATTTGAGGAACGTAGAAAAAAAGATCTGGAGAATACGGATAATATAAATGATGTAAATGAAAAATATGCTATATCATTGCAAGTAATAAAAAGAATACTTTTCAATGAATTGCATGGATTGAATGAAGAAAATTCTAGTGATGCTTTGACAAATTATATCTATGAGCATTTGGCAGGAAAGTGTAAATATATAAACTTTGATGAAGGTGGAATGGGAAAAGACAAACCTTTTTCCGAAAAACTCTGCTATAATATGAGGCGAAGTGTTGACAATCATACTCATGATGGGCGACTCGCAGAAATAGTAAGTAAGGTCGATGACTTCTTTAGGCGTAATAGATGGACTATTGAGGAAAACTTTGTTGAAATCGACTTTGGAGCCATAAAAAATTTCTGGGATACAGTTAAGCCAGAACTTGCACAGGAAGAAAGCGATTCGGTCTATGAAACGCTTTTGAGTGAACTTAAGAAGTTATCGTTGGAGCAATTACTTTTTGTCTATACCATATGGGAATATGCAGAAATTATCACAGCAAATAGACTTCCGAATGAAAGAAAACTAACATATTTGCTGGACAATATTGATATTATTTCTGATGGAACAACAGACATCTTTAAAAATACAATGATGGGTATATGGAGATTTGTTTGGGATACTAAAAATGTATTTCTAAAGATTCACGAAAAAGGTGATGTAAAAGATCAGGCTTTTATTGAGTTATATGATAAAACCAATATTGTGGTTGCAATGCGTGAAACAACGGCCATGCATATTTCAGGACATTTAAGAGATCGAATGAGAGAAATCATGGATCATTTTGATATGTCGGAAGATGTGGATAAAACAGTCGTAATGCAGAAAAAATTAGATTTTGCATTAGATATGATAAAGAATGGTGAAGTAAAGAAAACGGGATTTATAGAAACAGTAAATTGTTTGAATCAAATTATTGACGACAAATTATTCATGAAAAACATCTTTCTACTGTTTGATAATGATTACAGAACAGCGATGAGATGCATTAAGGCAATCTGTACAGAACACCTGAATGAAGTGGAAAATGCAATTGGACTAATTAAAGCGGATGATAACCACTGTGTCTTTGGCGGAAGAGGGATAATTTATCGTCTCTTAATAGATCATTTTTTCAAATGGAAATATTTTGATGACATGGGAATTCCGTCAACAAAATATGGCTCTAGCTCCGTTTTGATGAAACCTCATCATGGATATTCCTATGCAAGAATTATTTTGACGATTTTATGTAATAGGCAAACAAAAAATATAGAACGCTTTTTTGTCAATCCAGAGGAATCTGTAAAATTGGATGATCTTTACCAGATGGTACGAAATTTAATGAGTTTAGATCAGTTTGTTACAGTTATAAATGGAATGTACTCATTAAGAAATAAGAAATTCTGGAATCACTTAGTAACATTTGATAATATTTTAGCGTATTCTTCAACCGCTATAAAAAATTATATAGAAAGTGCGGAAGAACGATTTAATAAAGAATCCAGTGATACTAGAGATGAAAGGGAAATTTATATTCGAGCAACCACTGCAGGACAAATGTTTGCAAGCACGATGTGCATACATTTTGAATACTTCTCAAGCAGATTTTCTACGGCAGGAATTAGTCAACCACTGTTTTTATATCAAAATCTTGATGACAAAAAAGAGTATAAATCAATGAAAGATACGGTTGTGGCTGTAATAGAGGCTGTCAAAAAGTGTATAATGAGTCTTGAAGAATATAACAAAATTGTCATGAAGGAAAATGGGGCAAGTCATTATAGCGAAATTTTAGAAAGCTCCTATTACTATGAGGGACAATTCCACGAAGAAAGAATTATACACAATCATATTTCTTACATGGAGGCGTATAGAAAATATGTCTTAGAAAATGAAAAAATCAGTGAACATAGACGGATTGAGGCGAATGATTTCATATTGGATTCCATTGAAAAATATTTAGCAATGCTTAAATATAATCCTGACAATGGTATAAAACCATATAGAAATATGTTTTATACTGAAAATAGCAGTAATTTGTATAATCAGTTGATGGTTTGTATTGAAGAAATACGAGATAAAAAACGGTATGATATATCTATCACGCGAGATTACTATAATGCTAATTTTTCTGGGAAAAAGTGTAGATATATGCAAAATTTAGGAGATGTGAATGCGTGAACTTATATTTTTAGTAATGGGGATGGGCATTATGGAACTGTTGCGAAAAATAACTAATGCTTTCGGAACTTATTTTGAGAAAAAAGCTGAAAATTTTGCAACAAAACAAGATGTTGCAGAAATGAGAACAAAGACGGAAGAAGTTCAGGCAGAATTCCACAGAATCAATGAACGGTTCGATGCTGATTTGAAATTTAAGTATCAATTCTTTGAAGATCAGTATAAAAAACTATATGGCGGATTATTTGAAAAAGTGTGTAAGTCTGAGGCTTTAAGATGTGTACTGAAAGAAACAGCAACAGAAAATAGAATGCTTTATACTTTCAATGAAATGCCGATAGTTAGGTTTGAAAATACCGATGACAAAGATGATAATATAGAAAAGAAAATCATAGAAGAAATTCAACAAAATTATATATATGCTTCTCCGGATTTACTTAAATGGATGAGCGTTATTGTGGAAATAGACGGATTTACAGAGCGTAGGAATGGCAATGTTGATGAAATAAGGCATTACGCTTTAACAAGAATGATAGAAACCATTATACATGATTATGAAATCCTTCGAGAAAAACTATATTTAAAAGATGAGAATGTGGAGTGTGAAACATTAGAAAATCGAATAAAAATGGGGGAATTCATCGAAGTCAAGTAGTTTGAGTGAAGTGAAAAATAAAATTTTGCTGTTTTATGTCGGCAAGATTTTTATTAGAGGAGAGTTGTATAATGCTCTGTGAATTGGCAGTCGATAATATTGGTACATATGTAGATGTGATTACACAAATAGATGCTGAACAGCAGTATCGTATGTGGTTCCGTGGGCAGTCTGATTATTCATGGGGTCTAGTACCATCGGTTCAACGAAAAGATGGTATGGGTAAGAACTATGAGCAGTATATATCGACCAATTTCATGATTCATACCATGCGGCTGAATTCAAATGCTCCGCAACAGTATGACCGCGCATCGTGGTTGACTTTGATGCAGCATTATGGATTGCCAACCAGATTACTGGATTGGTCGGAATCGCCTCTGGTTGCTTTGTATTTTGCATTGAGCGGTGATGAAGATGCAAAGACGGACGCAGCCGTTTGGGTGCTGAATCCAATGAAACTGAATAAAAAAGTGGGTTATGGAGAATATGTGCCTCCGATAAGCTACGACAGTCTGAGAGGTGACTTGGAAGGCGCGTTTTCTGATCATGACAAGGATGATTATGAATTACAGAACAGAATCATTGCGTGTCATGGAGTAGGATGTGACTTGAGAATGTATGTGCAACAGTCGGATTTTACGATTCATAGCACTACTGAACGGCTGGATCAGATACTCAAGTTAGACGAATCCTGCGATTACTTTTATAAAATTTGTATACCGCAGAAGATCAGAAAGAAACTCTTAGTTCAGCTTGATGCGATGGGATTCCATGAAAGTTCTATTTATCCTGATATGGAGCATATCGCAAAAGAACAAGCAACTAGTCATTTCAATTTCTAAAATTGAAATAGAGAAAACAATATGATATACTTACATTAGAGCAATATAAATTTGATGGAGGTATCCGTATGCCAAGAACCAAAGGTAGTAAAAACAAGCCCAAAATGGTCAGAGATTTTGTATCTCAGATCGCAGAAAAGCAGTCTAGCATCGAAGCTCTCAATACGGAAATCGCGTCTATCACGACGAACATTGATTCTCTGAAAGCAGAGCTGAAAAATAAACGTGCAGCTTTGAAATCTGTCGAGAAGGAAGTAGGCAAGCTTAAAGCCAAGAAAGCAAAAGAAGATCAGGAAGCCGCCGAGGCGGCAAAAAAGGCAGAAGCGGAAACTGTCTTAAAAAAACTCTTGGCAAATGGAATGAGCGCAGAAGAAATCCTTGCAAAACTGAAATAACAGCAAAGCCCACAGCGGACAAGTACGAACTTGCCTACTGTGGGCTTTTCAGTGAAGATAATCTTTACGCAGCATCAAACCGAAAATACCTTGGCAGTTTGAAATGCTTGATAAACGCATGATGCTGGGCGTGGTAGTGACGCAGATCGTACCCCAGATGATGCAGTTCCAGCAGCTTCACCAGCACCAGATTGAGGTGGATTCCCTTAG
>OLRQ01002628.1_pt1 | contig 10532 bp, 11 predicted proteins | sample 1671971 | NCBI WGS metagenome assembly OLRQ01 (sample SAMEA3136631, study PRJEB25190) | human gut metagenome | biome: human gut; feature: human-associated habitat; material: faeces | place: Austria | collected 2013 | reverse complement strand
AGCCGGTGCAGCCTCTCCTTCGTAAACATATCCACATACTGTACATACAAATTTTTTCATAATGATAATCTCCTTTTCTTTTTATTAAAATTTTTTGTTGTTCAAGTTAGTTTTATGATTCAGAGCTTCGTTTGCATTTTTTGTAAATGAATTTATTTTTAAAGCTCTAAATCAATATTAGTAATTGTTACTGATATTAAGATAGCATAATTACTTGTCATTGTCAATAATATTTTTTATTAAATTTATCTTTTTGATAAAATAGACTGACAAGTTTGTTATGACTCACGGGATGTTTTCTGTGTGAGACAGTCTTGACAAGTTCCATAGAATAATGTTGCATGTGAATCAATCGTGCCATCAAAATGCTCCTCGGCCAGTTTATTCATGGTATTGATGTGAGCTTCGTCGATATGCAGATCAAATACCCGGTTGCAACAAGTGCATACAACGTGATAGTGTGGGTGAGTATTGCCATCAAACCGGTCCCCACCGTCAGGAGTGGTAATCTTAATTGCTTCGCCCATGTCAGCAAGCAGATTCAGATTCCGGTAAACAGTTCCAAGACTGATACGGGGGAATTCTTCTCTTACATGAAGATATACAGTATCAGCAGTTGGATGCTCAGTTGTATGATCGAGATATTCTTTAATGGATGCTCGCTGTCTGCTGTATTTCAATGTAGCCATGCGATAACCTCCTCGATAATGATAATTGTTACTATAATTAGAATAATAGAAAATGTTCCATTTGTCAACTTTTAATTTATAAATGTAATATTTTTGTAACAATTGATTGTAAAATTTTGTAAAAAAAGTGAAGAAATGGATGTAATATGATGAGAAAAAGTCGGGATAATAGCCTTGACATGGGATTGTTGCGTGATATAATAAACACGTAACATATGTAACAATTCTGTAATATTTACAAAAGATAAGAAAAGAAAACATAAGGAGGGAGTTTATGGATTCGATTCTTAGAAAAGGATTGTTCCTAGTTACCTTGACAGGAGCTATTGGAGTTTTCCCAGCTACGGCATATGCTTCTGATATCGAGGATAATCAAACTATGCCAGGAGTGGGAATTGAGCAGGTGCTGAATGATTGTTATTCTTCACAGAAAGAGATTCAGGTGGAAGATTATCTGGCACCAGAATATAAGGGCGAGTATTTAGATATGGCTTTTGCAGATGTTGAATCATTTTTATATATAAGAAGTGAACCGACAAAGCAGAGCGAATGGGTGGGTAAATTATATCCCGGTTATGCAGCAAAAATCGTAGGACCAGTTGGAGAATGGACGAAGATTGAATCTGGTTCGGTTACAGGGTATGTGTATTCGCAGTATATAATAATAGGAAGAAATGCTCAGCAGAAGGCAGAGGAAGTCGTAGAAGCTTCTGCAAGCGCAGATCCAAAAGAAGCTTTTTCTTATGCAGAATCTAGAGAAGAAGAGGAAGCACGTTTGGCTGCGGAGGCAGAAGAAGCGGCCAGGAAAGCAGAGGAAGAGGCTCAGGCTGTGAGAGAGGCTGCCGGAAGTGGTCAGGCAGTGGTGGATTATGCATGTCAGTTTATCGGCAATCCATATGTCTGGGGAGGCACAAGCCTGACAAATGGAGCTGACTGCTCTGGTTTTGTGCAGTCTGTCTACGCACATTTTGGAGTGAATCTTCCAAGAACATCTTCAGAAATGCGAAGTGCCGGCAGGGGAGTCAGTTATTCGGAAGCACTTCCTGGGGACATCATTTGCTATGATGGACATGTCGGTATTTACATGGGAGACGGACAAATTGTAAATGCAATTAATAGCCGAAAAGGAATCGGGATATTGCCTGCCACGTATAAAGGAATCCTGACAGTAAGAAGATTACTTTAAATTGGTGCATATTGAACAGAAGCATAAAAGAACAGATTAAGTAAGTGAAAAATTGCCGGATGTACAAAATAGACAAAAATGTATAAAAAATTTGATTGTTGAAAAATAGTTAAAAATTTATCCACATTGAGTTATCCAAGTTTTCCACACTAAAAACGTGAAAAAAGGTGGAAAAATACATGATTTCTAAAAGTTTTCCACATTATCCACATAAAAAGGTGTGGAAACTGGGGATAATTCAAGGTAAATAAAAGAACGAATGTTTTGTGAAGTTATGATAAAAATAGTATTTTGTCGAAAAAAATCGGCAAACGTATTGACTTTTAAAAAATCAAATTTTAATGGAAAATTGTCATAAAATGTTTACACAATGGTGAAAAGCAATTATAATAAGAAAACGTAAAAGAAAAGGAGGTGCACACATGGCACGAGTTACAAAGGAAATGACTATGGGAGAACTGCTTCAGACATATTATGAGCAGTGCCCTGAAATTGTAGATGTTCTTACAGGATTAGGAATGCATTGCATCGGATGCCCAAGCTCTATCGGAGAATCACTTGCAGATGCTGCATATGTTCACGGAATTGATTCAGATCTTCTTGTTGAGAAACTGAATGCAACAATTAATGCAAAACTTGGTGAGTAATATTAGATTTGCAGAACAACAGAAAATAGAACAATAAAAAGCGGACTCCAATTGGAATCCGCTTTTTATTGTCAGGCATAAGCCTGAAAGATTTTTCTTAGTTTTGTTTAAACATTAGCCAGTTGCTGTACTGCATCATTTTCCAGTAGTACTTTGCAATGCTCTCCGAGGAAAGCAATTGTAGCGCCGGAGGTCTTCTCTAATGTACCGTATTCAGATAACATATTACAGAGTCGACTGAAATCCTTTCGTGTATGTTCTGACTGAGTCATCGCAAGGATATAAATATTTTCGGCAGTATCTTTATACAAAGTGTTCGCACCAAAGTACATATTTCCAAGTAATCGTGAGGCCGCAAGGACATTATCCATAGAGGCAAATGAAATCAGACGGATTGCAGGTTTCTTAGGTGCAGCGTCTTTTGGTATTTCATTCTCCAAAGCTTCAGTTTCAGGATCATCTAGAGATTCTGATGAAGAGCTGACTGGATTTTCCGGTTTGGAAGAACTTTGTGCAGCATTAATCTTCTCTTTGACTTTGCCAAGCAGATCAAGAAGAGATTCAGCACCTTCCAGTTTGTCAGGGAGTCCCTGACGGGAAGAATCTCCATCCTGCCCCGGAAGAGGTGCGAATTTAGAAAAACGCGTGTCGAGTTCCTCTGGATCCTCGACTTTAGTAATGATCAGCACGATTGAATCTGAGGAAGAAGGAATTGCCTCGATCATCAATGGCATATTCTCTGCTTCAAAACCAAATTCCTGTGCTGCCTGTTGCATCATATCGTGGAAAAGTGATCTCGCTTTTTCTGTACCATAAGCCAGTTCGCTGAGTTGGAGCTGACGTTCGGCCAGATCTGCGCGTGTTAATGTACAGCGTATCTGATTGTCACTTAATTTTTCAATCTTCATATTTATCACTTCCTTTCACATAGTATAGCATAGAAAAAGTTTTTTGTTCAATAAAATAAATATAAAATCAAAAAAGTGCTTGATTTTAAAAAGAGTATCCATTATAATGACCGTACTAGAAAATAGTTTTCCCTGGTAACTATATTTTTAGAACATATTTCTTAAAAAGTAATTCTTAACAGTATCTAGCCAATCAGAATAAGAATTCGAGAAATAGCGCGAATTCCGCGCAAAGATTCAAGAGTAATAACAATCAGATAAAAACAACAATCAGAAAAAATCAGATAACAATTAGAGTACAATCAAATAACAATTAAATAACAACAGATCATGAAAAAATCAATCAGATAGGTAACAAAGCAACAGATAGTTGAATAGTAATGCACGGCTGTTTTCTAGCAGAAAAGTGGACGTGTCTGGATATGTGGGATAATGTATCACGGCATTTTATCCTTCTGGTTTGTCATATACAGATTTCGAAGACAATGCGACCGGGGAAGTGCATTATTGAGGAGGAGGTAAAGTCATGGGGGACCCCAGAGAAAGGAATTATCAAAGTCTTTTTTCAGAGTTGGCAGGTTATGAAAAAAAGGGAGTATATATGTTAATGAACGGGGTGCCGGCAAGTCCCATGCAGATTGTGCAGGCTCACATTGTGAGGGAGGATGCAGTCTATATGCGGGATTATGTGTTGAATGATAATGGAGATATAAAAGAATTGTGTTTTGATGATGTAGAGATGCAGGAACAAGATAGATGATATAGCCTCCGGCAGGGCGCACATTGTCCGGTGGACAATGGTTTTGCGCCGACCGAAACGGAGTGTAGACTTGCAGAGGTGCGCAGTAGAAGTATGTCATGCAATTGCATGACGCGCACCTCGCAGCAAGAATGCCGAGGCATTCTTGAAAAAAAGTGTGTAAGTACCCTCATAAGCAAGGCCTGAATTTGTCGAAAAAGGATGACGCATGTCCACTCGTTTGTTATAATAGCGAGTAGGAGGTGCAGCATGGACGAAAAGGAAATCAAGAGAACCACAGATTCGCGAAAAAAAGCGGAGTGGGCAAAAAGCGCCAGCAATCTGCAGAATCAGCGACGCCAGGAGTCATCCGGCCGCACGGAGACTGAGGGCGGAGCGAGAGGACAAGCAAGTCGGGAGAATGCGGAAACTTTGTCAGGAAAGGCAGCCGTAGAAGATAGAGAACGCCGCAGAGCGAGAAATGCAGGATCATCAGCGGGAAAATCTAAGGTGAGAAAAAGATCGGCGGTATCGGAAGACGGTCAGGAGAGACCGAAGAAGAGACGTCCGATACCAGAAGATGGTCAGGAGAGACCGAAGAAGAGACGTCCGGTATCGGAAGACGGTCAGGAGAGACCGAAGAAGAGACGTCCGATACCAGAAGATGGTCAGGAGAGACCGAAGAAGAGACCGCAGAAGGCAGAAAAGATCTCTAAGAATCAGAAAAAGCAGGCGGCACGGCCGGCAGCAAGAAAAGCGCAGACAAAACGCAAGCGAAAAAGACGTGTAGGATTGATGATCCTATTATTGATCATACTTGGGATAGCCGCAATTGCAGGAGCATTTCTGTGGAAGAAGTACAGTCCGTCAAAGGAACGGATGGATGTAAAAAAATATTATGGAATTGAAAACGATAGTCAGATGGCTATTACGGTAGATGATCAGATTGTGGAACCTCACGGAATGATATCGGATGGGAAAGCGTATGTGCAATATGAAGTTGTAAGAGATTATATCAACAGCCGTTTTTACTGGGATGCCAATGAGAACAAGCTTTTGTACACACTGCCGACAGATATTGTAACTGTGGAAATCGGAAGCAAAGATTACAGTGTTTCCAAAGAAAAGAAAAGTGAAGATTATGTTATCCTGAAGACAGAAGGAAACACAACTTATGTCGCATTAGATTTTATTCAGCAATATACGAATATAGATTATGAAGTATATGATAGTCCGAACCGGGTGATGATTACTTGTGACTGGGGAAAGAAACAGGTTGCAACAGTGAAGTCAGATACACAGGTTCGATATCGCGGCGGGGTTAAGAGCCCAATCGTGACAGATGTGAAGAAAAAAGATGAAGTGATTGTTCTGGAGAATGAACAGAACTGGAAAAAGATTCTTACAAAAGACGGGTATATCGGATATGTGAAGAAAAATGCATTGAAGAATGAAAAAACTAAGAATGTTACTCGCGATTTTACGGAACCGGAATACACCAGTATCAAGAAAGATTATACCATTAATATGGCATGGCATAACGTAACCAACAGTACCGCCAATAGCGGTTTGCAGCAGAGACTTGCAGATAGTAAGGGGTTAACGACAATTGTGCCGACATGGTTCCATGTGAAGGATACAGAAGGGAATCTTGAATCGATTGCTTCAACAGATTATGTAAATTATGCACATCAGGCAGGCCTGGAAGTGTGGGCCGCTATCAGGGATTTCGATGGGGGAATCGGATCCAATGATGAATCACTTCAATTACTCAGCTATAGCTCGAGAAGAGAGAATCTTATCAATCAATTGATAGGAGCGGTGATGCAGGTCGGAATAGACGGCATCAATGTAGATTTTGAAAAGATTTCAAAAGATTGTGGAGTTCATTATATACAATTTATCAGAGAACTGTCTGTAAAATGCAGACAAAATGGTATCGTGCTTTCGGTGGATAATTATGTTCCTAAGGGATATAATCAACAGTACAATCGCAAAGAACAGGGCGTTATGGCAGACTATGTCATTATTATGGGATATGATGAGCATAATGGAAGTTCACTGGAAGCAGGTTCAGTATCTTCTTATGAATTTGTAAAAGAAGGAATTGAGGAGACAATCAAAGAAGTACCGGCAGAGAAAGTGATCAATGGAATTCCGTTCTTTACAAGACTGTGGTCGGAAACGCCGAAAACACAGGAAGAACTGAATCAGGAGGCAGGAACAGAAGCAGCAGATTATCCGATGAAGGTGACAAGCGAAGCGCTGGGAATGTCTACAGCCAGAGACAAGATCAGCCAGGCAGGTGCAGAAACAACATTAGATGAAACAACCGGGAATAATTATGCGACCTGGGAAGCTGACGGTGTAACATATGAAATCTGGCTGGAGGATGCAACCTCGATTGAGCCGAAGCTTCAACTCATGAAGGAGAATAAGCTTGCAGGTACTGCCGCATGGGCATTAGGACAGGAAAGTTCAGATATCTGGGATTTGATTTTGAAGTATGTAAATTAGAGTGATGAAAGATCAGAGAGTGAGATTACTTTCTGGTCTTTCTTTTTTTGAATGAACAGATGGGAAAATTCATATACTGAAACAAACAGGTGCTTTGGTGAAATATACGAAGTTTTGGAGGTTTCAGGAAGTGCGCAAGAAAATTGAATTGTTAGTATTACTTCTAGCGCTGGCAGGAATCTATACCGTCAGCCGAAATCTGGAAAAATATGTACAATCGGATCAGGTGAAAAGTGTAAAAGAGCGGCAGATGGATCTTGTTGTTATAGATAGTGGTCATGGGGGAAGTGATCCGGGAAAGGTTGGTATCAATGAAGTTCTGGAAAAAGATATCAATCTTAAGATTTCAAAACAAGTGGAAAAAGAACTGAAGAATAAAGGTTATCAAGTTGTTATGACCAGAGAAAAGGATCAGATGCTCACAGGAGAAACTTCCGGAAATTCCAAAATACAGGATATGAAAGCGAGAGTTGATCTGATAAATGAAAAGGCTCCAGGGCTTGCGGTCAGCATTCATCAGAACAGTTATCACGAAGAGGCAATACATGGTGCACAGGTATTTTATTATTCCCATTCAGCAGAAGGGCATACAGCGGCAAAGTTGATGCAGCAGGCGCTTCTTGGCGCGGACAGTGAGAATGCAAGACAGGAAAAGGCTAATGATACATATTATCTGCTCAGGAGGACTCAGGTGCCAACAATCATCGTAGAGTGTGGGTTCCTGAGCAACCAACGGGAAGCAGAGCTTCTGGCGGAAAAAGATTATCAGAAAAAAATCGCCAAGGCAATCGCAGCAGGAATTGATGAGTATCTGAGAAATGCTGCCGATGGTACATAGAATGATAAATAGCCAGACAGACGTGATTTGGTTCGAAAAAATATTTGGAAAGTGATAACAGGTGTAGTATAATAAAAAACATGAAGACAATAGTAGAAAAAATTACAAAAGAACAGCTTAATACAGAGGAAGGAAAGAAGATTATTGGTCAGGCCGGAGACTTTTTAAAAGAAGGTGGACTGGTAGCGTTTCCAACGGAAACAGTATATGGTCTCGGTGCTGATGCTTTGAATAAGACCGCTTCAACCAAGATTTATGCGGCAAAGGGCAGACCTTCGGATAATCCTCTGATCGTGCATATTACGAATATGGGAGCACTGGATAAGATTGCAGATATTATTCCGGAAGTTGCTTATAAAGTGGCTGATGCTTACTGGCCGGGACCGCTTACAATGATTTTCCAGAAGACAGAGGAAGTGCCATATGAGACAACAGGAGGTCTGGATACAGTTGCAGTACGTATGCCAAGTGATGAGATCGCAAGAGCTTTGATCGATGCGGGCGGCGGGTATATTGCTGCGCCAAGCGCGAATACTTCAGGACGTCCGAGCCCGACGAAAGCTGAGCATGTAGAAGAAGATTTAAGCGGTAAGATTGAGATGATTTTAGATGGAGGAGCAGTAGATATCGGAGTTGAATCTACCATTCTGGATATGACCGTAACACCGCCTATGATTTTACGCCCTGGTGCGATTACAAAGGAGATGCTCACAGAACTTATCGGTGAAGTAGACATTGACAGAACATTGATCACGCCGGACAGCAAAGTGAAACCGAAAGCTCCGGGGATGAAGTATCGACATTATGCTCCGAAAGCGGATCTTAGTATTGTGGAGGGACCGATGGAACTGGTGATCGATGCGATCAACCAGATGTCTGCAGAGCGTATGGCTAAAGGACACAGAGTCGGTGTGATCGGAACACAAGAGACTGTAGGCCGATACAAGGCAGACGTAGTGAAAAGCATAGGAACAAGGGCAGACGAAGCAACTATCGCCAATCATTTGTATGCGGTATTGCGCGAGTTCGATGATGCTGAAGTAGAGTATATATATAGTGAATCATTTGCAGCTGGAGGAATCGGCAGTGCAATTATGAATCGATTGCTAAAGGCAGCAGGACATCATGTGATAGATGCCTGATGGCTCTTTATGTGGTGCAGATCAAATCAGATGTGTGCCGGATATTAAAAAATCTGATAAACATGTCATGAGATGGAGGAGAAAACATGTCTAAAGTACAGGTTATGGATCATCCGCTGATTCAGCACAAAGTGAATTATATCCGCAGAAAAGAAGTGGGTTCCAAGGAGTTCCGTGAGATTGTTGGGGAGATTGCGGCTCTTATGTGTTATGAGGCAACAAGAGATCTGAAATTACAGGATGTAGAGATCGAGACACCAATCTGTAAGATGGTTGGAAAAGAATTAAGTGGGAAGAAATTGGCAGTTGTACCGATCTTACGTGCAGGACTGGGAATGGTCGATGGAATGCTGAGCATGATCCCGGCTGCAAAAGTAGGTCATATCGGTCTTTACAGAGATCCGGAAACGTATGAACCAGTGGAATATTATTGTAAGCTTCCGGCAGACTGTGATGAGAGGGAAGTATTTGTTGTGGATCCTATGCTGGCAACAGGAGGTTCAAGCGTAGCAGCAATTCAGATGTTGAAGGAAAAAGGTGTGAAACATATTCGTTTCATGTGCATTATAGCAGCTCCGGAAGGCGTAGAACGTATGCAGAAAGAGCATCCGGATGTAGATATTTATATCGGTGCTCTGGATGAAAAACTCAACGAGCATAAGTATATTATTCCGGGACTTGGTGATGCTGGAGATCGTATTTTCGGAACGAAATAGGAGGAAGCAGCAGTGAGTGATAAACGTAAAGACTATATCAACTGGGATGAGTATTTTATGGGAGTAGCAAAGCTATCCGGACTTAGATCCAAAGACCCGAATACTCAGGTTGGGTGCTGTATTGTCAGTCAGGATAATAAGATTTTATCTATGGGATATAATGGACTGCCGAAGGGCTGCTCAGATGATGAGTTCCCGTGGGTGAGAGAAGGGGAAGATCCATTAAAGACAAAATATGTCTATACAGTACACAGTGAACTGAATGCGATTCTGAATTTCCGTGGAGGAAGTCTGGAAGGAGCAAAGCTCTATGTGTCTCTTTTCCCATGTAATGAATGTGCAAAAGCAATCATTCAAAGTGGAATCAAAGAAGTTATCTACGACTGTAACAAATATGATGGAAGCACAGCTGTACAGGCATCTATGCGTATGTTCGATGCAGCAGGAGTGGCTTATCACCAATACAAGAGATCGGATCGCAAGATAGAGATTGAATTGTAAATCAGATATTCTTAAAAAATCGGCAGAATAGAGAAGCAGATGAGAGGATTTCCGGGAGAAGATTCTCTTTTTTAAATACAAAAATATGTGGGATAAAAATAGTATGCTATATAAATAATACTGATTTTTAAGATTAAACCTATGAAATGGAACAGCATTTCTGAATAAAAATCAGACGGGGATATTTTAAAATATGTCATATGGTAAGCTTAACAAGGATATATATGAAAATAGAAGGAGGCTTGGATATGTCACAGAGATGTTCGAATTTTATGATAAATTTTCTGATCCGTATGGCAGTCGGGGTGATGTTGATTCTTGTGATAAATGGATTCTTCGTGTCAAAAGAAATTCCGGTAAGGGTGGGGCTGAATCCAATAACAATGGCCGCCTCCGGAACATTAGGAGTCCCGGGGGTTGCCCTGCTATATGGTGTGGCCTTTTATGAGAGCCGGTAAGCAACACTGCAGATAAACCCTTTGGGAGCAAGAATGGAAGTGATTCTCCAGGATGAATATTCGTCCTGGAGTTCTTTTTTATCCGGAGTGACGTAAAATGTACGTTCGGATTCCTTCGTAAGATAAAAAGAAGTGAAAGAAGTTGTCATACCCGTTCCAAGTCCCTTTACGAAGGATTCTTTCAAAGTCCA
>OLRQ01002597.1_pt1 | contig 10676 bp, 6 predicted proteins | sample 1671971 | NCBI WGS metagenome assembly OLRQ01 (sample SAMEA3136631, study PRJEB25190) | human gut metagenome | biome: human gut; feature: human-associated habitat; material: faeces | place: Austria | collected 2013 | reverse complement strand
TCTTGGGTGTGGCGGGCTCGCTCTTGAACCTGCTCGTCGCATGCATCGTAGGTTTGGCGTTCGCCCTCGTCCCGGGGCTTTCCCGTCCGCCGTCGCCGACTTCCGGTGCGCCGGCGGAACAGACTGAAAGCCTCCGTGCGAAGGCGATCCCGTTCGGACCGGCCATCGCCGTGGCCACGACGGCCACGCTCGTTTTCGGTCCGGCAGTGCTCACCTGGTACGTCGGGTTGTTGTAACGCAAGAGAGCGGTTTGAAAGGAACGCGCCGCATGAGCAAAGAATACACAGGGATCGACATCGGCGAGAGCAGCCTCAAGCTGGCTGTGTGCGATGGCGATACGATACGCAACGCCGCTGCGGAGCCGCTGCCCGAAGGTCTCATGGCCGACGGCCGGCCGGTGAGCTTCGATGCCATGGCCGACTTCATCAAGGCCGCTGTGCGCAGGATGGGCGGCGCAGCGAAGGACGTCGCGTTCGTCATGCCGGTAAGCGATAGCCTGGTACGCCGCATCTCCATTCCCGCCATGACGGCGAAGGAACTCGAGCTGAACCTTCCCTACGAGTTCCGCGATTACATTGCGCAAGGAAAAGACCGCTACGCCTACGACTATGCGGTGCTCGGAACCCACGTTGGCGCTGATGGCGTTCCCGAGAGCATGGACCTGCTTATTGCCGCATCCATGAAAGACACCATCGCCGACTATACGGAGATGTTCCGCCGCGCTGGAATGAGGTTGCGCATCGCTCTTCCGGTGCAAGCGGCATTTCAGAACCTTGTGGGGGGGAATGCGAAGGCGCTTGCCAATTGCTGCATCCTCGATTTTGCTCATGCTTCCACGAAACTGCATTTCTTCGCCGGCGGCGCGTACGATGCCACGCGTACTATCGAGATAGGCGGCATGGATATCGACCGTGCCATAGCGGACGTCTTCGACGTGGACGAGCACGTGGCGAACGGCTATAAGCTGGCGAACTATGAAAACGTCTTAACGCATCCTTCGGCGAGGGCTGTCTACGAATCCATTGCCGTGGAGATAAATCGCGCACTCAACTTTTACGGTTTCAACAACGCCGACGTTTCCATCGAAGCGGCGTACTGTTGTGGCGGCGGTACGCTTGTGGAGCCGCTCGTGAGTACGGTGGCGGCGCAGGTTTCCGTCGAGTTGCGGCCAATAGCCGGTATCATGCCGCCCGTTCAAGGTGTGGACGTGCGAGGGCTGTGCTCCGCCGCCGTCGGCGCGACGATGAAGGCGAGGTGATGCACGATGAAGCTGAATGAACCGATCGGATTCGGATCGAAACCCGGTGCGTCGAAGCAGGGTCCGTTCCCCGAGAAGACCACGATCAATCTCGTCGGCGCAGAGACGACGCGCGGCAGCCTGCTCACCCAGATTGCCCTCTTTGCGATTGTGCTCGCCCTCGCCGGCATATTCGCCAAGTTTGCCGTCATCGATCCGCTGGCGAGCGGGCTGGACAGCAATTCGGAGGTGGCCGCAGCTCAGGAGCAGCTTGCTGCGCTCGAGGTCGAAAACGCAAGCTATGCCGAGGTCAACGCCCAGTACGAGCGCTATGTGGCCCCTGGGCTCACCGAGGACGAGCAGAACCTGGTTGATCGCGATACGGTCATCGATTTGCTTGAGACAAAGGTCATGAACGTCGGCTACCTCAGCTCTGTGCAGGTGGAGGGCAATATGGCGGTGGTCACGAGTCTGGGCGCGAGCCTTGACGAGGTGTCGAGGCTCGTCGAAAGCCTCGAAGCTGACAAGCGCGTTGCGCACGTGACCGTATCCACAGCGCAAAACGACACCGACGTTACCGCTTCGGCTACCATTCAGATTACGTTTGTTGGTGCGCTCGATGCGCATACGGATGACGGAGCAGCGGGGGAAAATGCCGCCAGCACATCCGATCAGGGAGAGGGGGTCCGCTGATGGTGCGGCGGAGCGTATTGAATCGATCCTTTTCCACGCGCGAAAAATGGCTGCTGCTGATCCTTGCCCTCGTGCTGGTTGCAGGGGCGTACTACTACCTGGTCGTCAAGAACGTGACTGACACGTTGATTGCGAACCAGCAGCAGCTTGAGGAACTCCAGATCCAGATAGACGAGCAATCGTCCATTGCGCTGGCTCGCGGCCGTATGGAGGCCGAACTGGCCGAACTGGGCGATGGCGAGAGCCTGCCCGAGGTGGCGGTGTACGACAACATTCGCAACGAGCTGAACGAACTCGATGCGCTTATGGCAACGGCCGCTTCATACGATTTGACGTTCGATCAACCCGAGCTTGATGGCAGCCTCGTACGGCGCACCGTGTCCGTGTCGTTCACGGTGTCCGATTATCGGGCTGCGCTCGACGTGGTGAAAGCGCTTGAGAACGGTACGTACAAGTGCCTCATCGAGAATTTCGCCTTGAATGGGAAGTTGAGGGCCGACGGCAGCGTGGAAAGCGTCTCCGCCACCATGGATGTGACGTATCTGGAAACGACGAACGGATCCACGAACCTGGGCAGCTTGGCACAGGAAGAAACAAGTTAGGGGAAGAAGCGAGTCAGGCGCGAACGCGTGATGTAACTCAGGACGTATCACGCGTTCGCAGTGGACTTCGATGCGTCCTCAGGCGTCTCCTCGTCGACGCCATCTGCTCGGTTCGGACGGCATCGCTTCTCGGGCTATCGTAGGGCTATGGAAGGGCCTATGGAAGCAAGCCAGGGCTAGTCGTCGTTATCCGGGCACTCGATGAAGAACCGGTTCTTGCCGTCTGCCTTCGCATGGTACAAAGCGCGATCAGCTTGCCGGTAGGCGGTTTCGTACGATATGCCTACTCCCTCCGGCAGCTCCACGCCGCCGATGCTGAGCGTCACCAACTGCGTCTTCCCGTTTTGATCGGGGAACGCCACGGGGTTTCCAATGATGAGATTGCAGCGTTCCACCAGCTTGTCCCGACTGATAGGCCCTGCGATGCACACGGCGAATTCATCGCCGCCCAGGCGACCAACGAGGTCGTTCGGACGGAAGGCGCGCCCGATCGCGTCGGCGGTATGCTGAAGGGCGACGTCGCCGGCAAGATGCCCGTACGTGTCGTTCACCAGCTTGAAGTCGTCCGTATCCAAGATGAGGAGCGCTCCCGCTTTCCCTTCTTCCAGCAGTCTGCCGGCGCGCTCCTGGAAGGTCTTCCAGTTCAGCAGCCCGGTAAGCCCGTCGTGATGGGCGCGCTGGGAGAGGTCGAGCTTCTCGCGCATTTCGTCGTCGATGTTTGTGATCTTGCCGATGACGGAAATCGGCCGATCCGTTTCGTCGGAAACGAAATGGGACATGATGCGCAGCCATTGGCGCGGTTTATCGTCGAGCTCAAGCGCGGCGTCGGTGACGGTTTCCTGCGGAGAGAGGAACGCGTCGGCAAGTTCGGGGCTGAGCTTGTCTTGCAGACGTTTGCGTGCGTTGCGGACGAGGAAATAAGGCCTCTTGTCGTCCGTCTCGTCTTCGGCGGATGAAGCTACAAAGTTTTGTCCTCCGTTCGGCTTCGAAATCAGCAGGGTGTCGCTTTTGATCGAATACTCGAAGAATTGTTCGTTCGCAAGGCTGTAGAGTTTCTGGAAACGCTGATTCTCTTCACGCACGCTGCGCGCCGCGCGCACGCGAGCGCGCAGGTACAGTGTCAACAGAGCGATGACCACGAGGAGGAGCGTGATGAAGCCCAGGGCTACTTCCAACAGGTGGTCGCGAATGAAAGAACTGATTTGCTCGTCCTGATCGATGAGCGAGTTGTTGTACACGATCGAATCGAGTTCGGTCGAAGAAAGCCCGCGGATAGACTTGTTGATGATCTGAAGCAGTTCGGGCTCGACAGGGTGGACGAGCGCAAAGCACGTTTCCACGGCTTGGGATGAGGAAGGCAGCGTTAGCAGGTTGTTGAGGTTGTCGGCGCTTATGTAGTAGGGGACGCAATAGGAGGTGCTGTAGGTATAGTCCGCTTTGCCCTCGTTCACAGCCTGGAGGCATTTCTCCACCGTGTCGTATACGACGACGTTCGGCCCTTTTTCGCTCAATGAGGCTTGTTCCCAGGGAACGGCCATCGTTTTTTCGCCAAGGTTGTCGGGATCGACGAACTTGTTGTAGACGAGCAGCTTCGATTCCGACATGTAAGGCGCGCTCAACGATAGAAGGAGTTCCTCTCGGACGTCGCTGGTGTTGTCGGCGCCCGCCACCAAATCGACGTCTGCATTGCGGATCGCCTCGGCCAGATTGTCCGAAGGTTCGATTTTCACGATCTCATAGGAGAAGCCTGCATGGCTCGACAAGTAGTCGAGGATGCCTTTGGTAGCTCCTTCGAACGAGCCGGTTGTCCGGCTGAATGATTGGATGGGAGCTTTCTCGGATATGATGCCAACACGGAGCATCTCGTGCGCGGCAGCGAAGGCGAGCTCGCTTTCAGTGAGGGAGTAATCGGATTTGGTCTGCATGAAGTATCGGTCGTACAGCGAGTCCTGAAGCGAAGGATTGCTCCGGTTGATGAGGTCGATCGTTGCATCGATGGCATCGATTACGTCGCGCTGGCCTTTTGGGGCTGTGAAGAAGTACGGGCGTCCTGCGAACGTAACCGCAGCATGGAAGTCGTCGTGCAAGTTGACGTCGATATCGAGGAAGGCGTCGGCTTTGCCCGTCAGCACGCTCTCGCGCATTTCTTCGTCGCTATCGCAGTCGATCATGGTGAGGTTGATGCCATTCTGCTCGAAGAAATAGACCAGCTCCTCCCGACGCATGCTTGAGCTCGCCAAGAGGCTGACAGTTACATTATCGCGCGTGAACAGGTTGGTTTGCGTAATGGTGTTGTTGGTATTAGGCACAAAGAGCGCCGTGTGTGCGGTTCCGTAGCTGTTCTGCGGATACTCGAAGTACTCTGCCAGGGATTGGCTGTATGTCATGCCGCCTTCGATATCGACTTCGCCGTTCGCCAGCATGTCGATGAGAGCGACCGCGCGTTCGCTGTCATTGGCGCCGGGAGCTTCGATGAACTCGTATTTCCATCCGGTGAACTGCGCGATGTGGATGAGGTAGTCGTATGTGTAGCCCTCGAATGTTCCGTCCTCGTTGCGTGCGAGCACGCCTTCTTGTTGCATGTAGCCCACCTTGACCACGCGTTGGTCGGGCTGTGATGCTTCGCTTGTCTGCTCAGGTTCTGTTTCGGCGGCGAACGCACTTGAGGTGGGCAAGCAGGGAAGCAGCGTGCAGGCGAGGACAAGCGAGATCAGCAAGCATGCAATCGTTCGAACTGCGTTCGAAGCTCCCAACCTGCGCGCACGCAGGTAATTCGCGGCTGCGAACAGCGAAGACGGATGAGTTGCCTTGTTTGCCATGCTTCCTCGTTTCCGCCGACGGGCGGTTTGGTCAATATGCTTGTATGTGTATCATCCGCAATTATACCTCGCTCAAGCCGGGAAGAAACCGGGGGGGGGGCTGCTTTTATTGCTGTCTAAAAAAGCAGTGGATCTATTCCGATCGTGTGACAGCTTTTCCCTTGTCGTTGGGGCCGAGGCGTTTTCCCGCTACGCTGGGGTACGTTGCTGACTGTGGTGGGTCCATCGCCGACGCGGAGAGGAAGGCGAACGATGTTGGAAACAAGCAAGCCGGGGCAACCCTGAACGGCGTGATCAAGCTGTTTTCAAGCTCGGGTGAGCGATTGCGTAACCGACCGGAGCACGAAAGGAGCACTTCGGGTCGCAACGACTGGAAAAGAAAACAGGTCATCGGCTGCAAAAACCAACCGATGACCTGCGATAATCAATGGTGCCCCCGGCGCGATTCGAACGCGCGGCACCCGCTTTAGGAGAGCGGTGCTCTGTCCCCTGAGCTACGGAGGCGCGGACGTTATTGTAGCATTAATCCTCGCGCGATCCTATGCGGCCTTCGTGTCAGAAGCCTGCAGCACCTACGCTTCCTGCAGAGGGGTGGGTGGATTCGATGTCTGCACCTGCTGGAACGTCACGTTTACGGTCACGTTCGCGCCGATGTTGCTGATCGTGTACGTGCCGCCCGAGGCTGCAACGCCATCCAGGCCTTTGACGGAAGCCACTTCGTAGCCGCTGTTCGGCGTGATGGTGATCGTCACGCTTCCGCCTTCGTCCACCGTCGATGCGCTCGACGACACGCTGCCTCCACCGTTGGAGTTCACGCTCACGCTGTAAGTGGACACCTGCTTGCCCAGGCTCACCACGATATTGACCGTTGTTCCTTCCTGATGCTTGCCGCTGCTCGGATTCTGGCTGATGACGAGACCTGACGCTACGCTATCGCTGTAGTCGTAATCGGCGGCCACGTTGAACCCGGCGTTCTCGAGCGTCGAAGTTGCCGATCCCTCGCGCTGCCCCACGACGTTCGGCACGTCATTGCCTTCGGGGCCCAGAGAGAGATAGTAGGTGATGGTGGTGTCCTTCGCCACTTTCGTGCCGGGGGCGACGTCCTGCCGTGCCACACGATCCTTGTCGACCGAGTCGGAGTACTCCGCTGGCCCAGCCGAGTACTTGAGCCCGTTAGCCGTCAGCTCCTTGCGTGCATCGTCGGCCGTCATGTCCTTCAGGTCGGGCACGGTGATCTCGGCCACTCCGATGGATACGGTCAAGTTGATCTTCGTGCCCTTTTCACGTTTGACATCGGAATTCGGGTCTTGTCGAATGACCTGGCCTGATTCTACTGTGTCGCTGTTCTCCTCGGTGACGGTTCCCACCTCGAAGCCCTTTGCCTCGATTTCTGCAACGGCGTTTTCGCGTGTCATGCCCACTACGTTGGGCACCTGGATGGCGTCTTCGCTGGGGGATCCGCTCATGAGCGCGAAGGCGATGCCTCCGATGACGGCGAGCGCAGCGATGATGCCGAGCACGATAGCGATCGTTTTCTTGTTGCTTTTCTTCTGGGATCCGTCGTCGCTGCGGTAGGATCGCGAAGACGACGTGGTGTTTGAGGCGCCGGGGGCGACGGGCATGACGGCGGTGCTATCGGGCCCGATCGGCGCGACGCCGCCCATGACCCTTGTCTCGGCGCTCGTGAAATCGCCGAGGTTGACGGGCCGGCCGGCCAGGTAGTCGTTGAGCACTTGGCGCATATCCTTGGCCGTGGCGAATCGTTCCACCGGGTTCTTGGCCAAGGCTTGCATGATAATGGCCTCGAGCGCGGGGTCGATGTCGGGGTTGATCTCGCGCGGCGGGGCCGGCAGGTCGTTCACCTGCTTCATGGCCACGCTCACGGCATCGGGGCCGTCGAAGGGCAGCTTGCCCGTGGCGGCCTCGTACAGCACGATGCCCAGCGAGTAGATGTCGCTGGCGGCGGTGAGTTCCTTGCCCTGCGCCTGCTCCGGCGAGATGTAGTGCGCCGTGCCCAGCACGGACGACGTCTGCGTCATGACCGAGTTCTTGGCGCGCGCGATGCCGAAGTCCATGACCTTCACGTTGCCGTCGGGCTGCACCATGATGTTCTGCGGCTTGATGTCGCGGTGGATGATGTCCAAATTATGCGCCACCGACAGGGCCTGGCACACTTGCGAGCCTATCTCGGCCACCTTGCGCTGGTTGATGGCGCCGCGCTCGTTGATGGCCGTCTTCAGGTCGCTTCCGCGCACGAACTCCATGACGATGTAGTACGTGCCGTCGTCCTGGCCCCAGTCGTACACGTTCACGATGTAGGGGCTCTGGAGGTTGGCCGCAGCGGCGGCCTCCTGCTTGAAGCGCTTGGTGAAGTTGGGGTCGGCGGCGTACTGGGGCAGCATGACCTTCACCGCGACCAGACGCCCGAGCACGTTGTCCTGCGCGCGGTACACCTCGGCCATGCCGCCGATGCCGATGCGCTCGGTTATCTGGTAGCGGTTGTTGAACACCCTGCCTGTCATGTTTCCGGTCACGTTTCTGCTCCTTTAGGTCACATGCCCCGTGGCGGTACTGCGTGTCGATGTTGATACGATTGCCACCAGCATACCTTATTTACAAAAGCCCTTGCACTTGCAGGGCCGTTCTCAACACATTCTGCGCCCGCTCGGTGCCCATGCCCTCGTCGGCGAGCTCCAGGTTGATGGCCACCACGACGCGCGGGTTGTCGGCGGGCGCCATTCCCACGAACCAGCTGTCGTTGCCGTTCTCCTTCTCGGCCGTGCCGGTCTTGCCGGCCACCTCCACGCCGGGGAGGGCGGCGGCCGTGCCCGTGCCGTCCGTGACGACGCCCTTGAGCACGTCCTTCACGCGGTTGGCCGTCTCCTTGCTCACGGCCTGCAGGAACTTGTTCGGCGTGGCGGTGAAGCTGCGCTCGCCGTTGGCGTTGTAGACGCCCTCTACCAGGTAGGGGTTCATGATGGCGCCGTCGTTGGCGATGGCACAGCCCACGAGGGCCATCTCCAACACGGTGGCCTGGGGCCCGGCGGGACTGGGGTGGTTCTGGGGGTTCACCGGCTCGCCGGCGGCCGACCAGGCCAGCTCCCACTTCGTCATCTCGTCGGGCTCGGCCATGAGCGAGGTGGCGGTGTTCAGCGTGAAGTCGATCTTGCGGTTGAAGCCGAACTTGTCGGCGCCGTCCACGAGCTTCTCCGCGCCCATCTCCACGCCCAGCTGGCCGAACACGGTGTTGCTGGACAGCTCGGTGGCGCGGGCGAGCGTGATGTCGCCGTAGGAGTTCTTGTTGAAGTTCGTGACGGGCGCGTTGCCGATGTCCATGGTGCCTGGCGACGAGAACACGGTGTCCTCGCTGGCCACGCCGTCCTCGAGCGCCGTTGCCAGCGTGACGATCTTGAACGTGGAGCCGGGGGCGTACAGCGTCTGTATCGCGCGGTTCAGCAGCGTGCTCTCGCCGTCGGGGTTGGCGTTGGCCTTCTCTATCTCGGCGGCGAAGTCGGCTGCGTCGTAGGTGGGCGACGATGCCATGCCCAGCACGGCTCCCGTCTCGGGGTCCATGACCACGCACGCGCCGGCGTAGCCCGAGAGCGCGTCCTGGGCCGCCTGCTGTATCTTCGAGTTCAGCGTGAGCGTGACGTCGTTGCCTACGCCGCCGATGCCGGCCAGCGAGTTCAGCACGTCGGTCCAGCTGGCGTAGTTCTGCTGGCCCTTCAACGTGTCGTTCTCGGCGGCCTCGATGCCGGACGTGCCGAACTGGGTGGACGCGTAGCCCACCACGTGGGTGGCCAGGTTGCCGGCGGGGTAGACGCGCTCGTAGGTGCCGTCCTCCTGCTGCACGCTCTGCGCGAGGATCACGCCGTCGTAGGTGGAGATGGTGCCGCGCTCGGTGCGCGACTCCTTCGCCATCGTGTGGTTGTTGCCGGGCATGTTCTGGTAGTAGCTCGCCTGCACCACCATGATGAGGGTGAGGTTGGCCACGAGCAGGGCGAACAGGGTGGACAGGATGATCATGGCGTGCGTGAGCCGCTTGCCCAGCGACACGCGCCCGAGCACGCTGTTCGCATGCAGCGAGGTGGTGGCGCTGGCCATTTCCTCGCCCACGCCCGTGCCCTCGTCGCCGCAGCGCAGCAGGAAGCCCACGATGATGAAGCTGGCTAGAAGCGATGAGCCGCCTTGGCTGATGAAGGGCAGCGTGATGCCGGTCAGGGGGATGAGGCGCGTGATGCCGCCCACGATGATGAACGCCTGCAGAACCACGATGGACGTGAGGCCGACCGCCACGAACGAGCTGACGTCGCTCTTCGCGCGCGCCGCCGTCACGAAGCCGCGGATGGCGAAGCACAGGAACAGCAGCAGCACGCCGGCCGCGCCCAGAAGCCCTATCTCCTCGGCGATAACGGTGAAGATGAAGTCGCTTTCCGCGACGGGGATCTGGGGAAGCCCGTTGCCCCCGCCGGCCAGGCCGCGCCCGAGCCCCACGCCGAACAGGTCGCCGTCGGCGATGGAGTAGAGCGATTGAACCAGCTGGTAGCCCGTGTTCTGCGCATCGGCAAACGGGTCCAGCCATATGTCCACACGCGTTTGCACATGCCCGAACGCCAGGTAGGCGCCTACTCCGCCGACGGCGATAAGCCCAAGGCCCACCAACAGGTAGAACTTCTTGCCCGTGGCCACGTAGAGCATGATGAGGAACACGAAGAAGAACACGAGCGCGCTGCCGAGATCCTTCTCGAACACCACGATGAGCAGGGCGACCAGCCACATGAGCAGAAGCGGCAGCAGCGTGCGGATGTCGGGCAGGTTGAACGGGCCTGCGCGCCACGTGAACACGGAGAGCATCTCGCGGTTCTGGGCGAGGTATCCCGCCAGAAACAGCACGATGGCTATCTTAGCTATCTCGCCCGGTTGGAACGAGAACACGCCGGGAATGCCGATCCAGATGCGACTGCCGTAGATCTCCTGCCCGATGACCGGCAGAAGCGGCGAGAGCAGCAACGCGAAGCCCACGATCATGAGCGTGTACTTGTAGTTGGCCACCTTGTCCAGGTTGCGGAACAGCACGAGCACGAGCACCATGCACGCCACGCCCAGGAACAGCCACATCACCTGGTTGATGGCGATACTGGACTTGTCCGCATAGGGCGCGAGCCGCGTGATGAACGCGATGCCTATGCCGGATAGGGCGAACGCGATGGGCAAGATGGCGGGGTCGGCCTTGGGCGCGAACTTGCGCACGGCCAAATGCGCGATGACGAACGCCACGAAGATGCCGATGGGTACGCCCAGCGTGGTGGCGTTCAGGCTCTGGCC
>OLRQ01002596.1_pt1 | contig 10679 bp, 7 predicted proteins | sample 1671971 | NCBI WGS metagenome assembly OLRQ01 (sample SAMEA3136631, study PRJEB25190) | human gut metagenome | biome: human gut; feature: human-associated habitat; material: faeces | place: Austria | collected 2013 | reverse complement strand
TAGATCTGTGTCGTTGCGCTCATAGGCCGTTACCGTCATGGTCAAGATCTCATCGATAGCTTGGAGGAGGGTATTCAGCTCCGCCTGTGCCTCTTGGGTGAAGGACAAGCCCTTGTCGTGGATCTCCTTGGCTACCTTGTTCAGGTTCACGGCGTGATCCCCCAATCGTTCAAAGTCCCCAATGGCGTGGAGCATTTTGGAGATTACATGAGAGTCGTTCTGAGACAAAGCCTGGGCGGAGAGCTTGACCAGATAGGTGCTCAGGCGATCTTCAAAGGCGTCGATCTCCTCCTCCGTTTGCAGCACCAGCAGTTGGTCACTGTCGCTGTAGTGAGAAAATTGCTGCACTGCCAACCGGATGTTCTCCCGCGCCAGCTCCAGCATCTTGCAGGTCTGGCTATTGCATTCCTGGATAGCCACCGAGGGAGTGCTCAGCAGGCGTTCGTCCAAAAAGGGCACAGCATCCAGCTCCTCACCGGGCACTGCGGTGCCCTTTTCCTTGACTACCCACACAGCCAGTTTCAGCAGATATTTGCTGAAGGGCATGAGAACCAGGGTGGTGAGGATGTTGAATACAGAATGGAGCATGGCGATGGTGACGGGAGAGACAGCCCAATCCATAAAGGCAAAGTGGAAAATGGCGTTGGTCAGGGTCAGCAGAGGCAGCCAGATAAGCGTACCCAGGACATTCACCGAGATGTGCATCACCGCCACCCGCTTGGCTTGGGTGTTGGTTCCAATGCTGGAGATCATGGCAGTGACGCAAGTGCCGATGTTCTGCCCCATGATGATGGGGATGGCCATGGCGTAGGAAATGCTGCCGGTGAGAGAGAGTGCCTGGAGCATCCCCACGGAGGCGGCAGAGCTTTGGATGATGCCGGTGACCACGGTGCCGACTGCCAGACCGATAAGCGGCTGGTTGAATTTGGTCATGAGCTGAGCAAAGGCCGGAGAATCGGCCAGGGGACTGACGGCCTCTCCCATCAAATTCATACCAAAAATGAGGACAGCAAAGCCCACCAGCACCGTGCCGATGCTGCGCTTTTTGTCGCTCTTGCAGACCATGGTCATAACAATGCCCACCATGGCAAACAGGGGCGCAAAATTCTCCGGCTTCAGCATCTGCATCCAGACAGCGTCACTCTCAATGCCGGATAGGCTCAAGATCCACGAGGTCAAGGTGGTGCCGATGTTGGCGCCGAAGATAATATGGAGGGTCTGTGCGAAATCCATGATGCCGGAGTTGACCAGACCCACCATCATAACAGTGGTGGCGGAGGAGGACTGGATGGCGATGGTGATGACGGCGCCCATGACCAAGCTGATGATGGGGTTTGCGGTCATCTTTTTCAGCAGGAGCTCCAGCTTGCCGCCGGCCATCTTTTCCAAGCTACCGGACATGACGTTCATACCGAACAGGAAGAAGGCCAGACCGCCGATGAGGGTGATGACAGAGAAGATATTCATGGGGGATGCCACTCCTTTGAGACGATTTTACATACTTTTTACATTCTAATGCGATTTTACATGGTTTTAACATTATTTTCGCTGCATCACAGCTTGTTCATTTTACCATTCCTATGTTAAATCAAAAATCGAGTCATGTTAAATCTATGTTAAATCGCTCTTTGTACGCCTTCTCCCAGTCTTTGCGGTCAACCGCACCCTGCGCAGCGCTGAAAAGCGAAAAAAGCGGCGTGTACGCCGCTTTTTTCCGCCAGTGGTTCCGGCAAGGAGGAAGCCAGAACTGCTGTACCATCTTTTTAGCTTTTGGGAAAAATCACCGAAATCGCCGTTCCTTCCCCCACGGTACTGTTCACTTCGATCTTGGCCTTGTGATAGGCCGCCCCGTGTTTGACAATGGAAAGCCCCAGTCCGGTGCCGCCGATGGCGCGGGAGTGGCTCTTATCCACCCGATAGAAGCGCTCAAAAATCCGCTCGACCTCCTCTGACGGGATGCCAATGCCGGTGTCCTCCACGGTCAAGACCACCTGTTCTTGGGTCTCGGAAACCAGTACGGTAACCTGGCCGTTCTCCTTGTTGTATTTGATGGCGTTGTCACACAGGTTGTAGACGATCTCATCCACCACCTGATCTACCCCCCAGAATTTCCCTGCCGTTCCGGCCAGATGGAAGGTGATGCCCCGCCGCTGGGCGGCGTGTTCCAGGCGGGCGATGACCCGCTTGCAGATGCCCAGCAGCTCCACCTGCTCCTTCTCATAGGCCACTTCCCGACTTTCCAGCTGGGACAGGCGGATGATGTCCTCCACCAATGCCATAAGCCGGTGGGCTTCATCGTAAATCTTACCAGCAAAGCCCTTCACATCCTCCGGCTGTGCCACCCCTTCTCGGATGATCTCAGCATAGCCGGAGATGGAGGTCAGGGGCGTTTTCAGCTCGTGAGACACGTTGGCGGTGAACTCTCGGCGCAGCTCGTCCTGCTGCTTGTGCGCCTGACGCAGCGCCTCCATCTGGTACTGGATCTGCTTGTTCTGTCCGCCGATGCGCCGCACCAAGGGGCGCAGCTCCGGATACACGTCCCGCTCGTCTGGATTCTCCAGGCTGATGCGGTTGATGGGTTCGATGATACTCTCAGACACCCGATAAGCCAAAAAGGCGGACAACCCCACCGCCAGCACCAGCACAGCTACCAACACCTGGAATTGGCTGACCAGCAGGGACACCACCGTGTACTGGGTGCCAGACAGGCGCAAGATGGTGCCATCGTCCAGGCGCAGGGCATAGTTGGTGGTCTTGCGGGAGAGGGTGCTGGAATAACGGGTGCTCTCCCCCTCGCCAGTCTCCATGGCCTGTTTCACCTCATCGCGGTCAGCATGGTTCTCCATATCCTCCGCCTTGGCCACGCTGTCGAACAATACAGTTCCGTCTCGGTCGATCCAGGTGATGCGGTTGGCGCTGTCTTTGGGCAGCTTGGTCTGGAGGAAGGTCTTGCCCCCCTCCTCTACGGCAGCCGCTGCATAGGCTGTTTCTTCCCGCTGTTCGCTCTGGCGCGCCTCGGTGAAATAGCTATACAGCGACCACATGAACAGAGCCGTACAGGCCACGAACACGGACATGGCCACCAGGAACATATGCTTAAACAGTTTCCCCCTCACTTGGCTCCCCTCCAATCTTATAACCGACGCCGCGAACGGTCTTGATGAGCCGTCCTGCGTCCCCTAATTTATGCCGCAGCGTCCGGATGTGGACGTCCACCGTCCGGTTCTCCCCGTCAAAGGAGTAGCCCCAGATGTCGTTAAGCAGCTGATCCCGCGTGAGCACCCGTCCTTGGTTTTGCAGCAGACAGGTGAGCAGGGAGAACTCCTTGTTGGTCAGGGTCACTTCCTCCCCTTCCACCATCACCAAGTGCTTGGACAGGGACACATACAGCATCCCCAGCCGGAACTCCTCCCCTACCGTCCGCTTTGTGGTGCGGCGCAGCAGAGCCTTTGTTCTGGCCACCAGCTCCATCATGCCGAAGGGCTTGGCCAGATAGTCGTCTGCCCCATTGTCCAGCCCCATCACTTTGTCGTACTCGCTGTTCTTGGCGGAAACCAGCAGGATGGGGATGGAAGCCGTGGCTGGCGCCGCCCGAAGCCGGCGCAAAATGCTCAGGCCGTCCTCCTCAGGCAGCATAATATCCAGCAGCACCAGGTCGGGCAGTTTTTGCTCCATTGCCTTCCAAAACTGGGACGGCCGCTCAAAGCCGGTAGCATCCAGGCCGCTGTGATTCAATGTATACGTCACCAATTCTCGGATATTGGTGTCATCCTCTACCAAATAAATCAAAGGAATCCCTCCTTATATGTTCCTTATTATAGTCCACAATGTTTGATTCGTCATGTTAAATGTAAGTAAAATGATAGCGTACTTGTGCTTTTCGTGCAAGTCCTTTACAATAAATGATGGCATTTTGATGCCACGCCGCAGTATGCTGGGCAGAAAAGGAGGGAGCGCGTTTTGATTCGTATTTTGATCGTAGAGGATGAGCTGCCCATTGCCAACCTCATCCGGCTGAGCCTGTCCAAGGCTGGATACACCTGCGACTGCGTCTACAACGGCGGTGCCGCTGCCGACCAGATCGCCGCCCAGAGCTATGATCTCATTTTACTGGACGTGATGCTGCCGGAGGTGGACGGATTCACCTTATTAGAATATATCCGCCCCTATGAGATCCCAGTGATCTTCCTCACCGCCAAGAACGCCGTTCAAGATCGGGTGAAGGGGCTTCGGCTGGGGGCAGAGGATTATATCGTAAAACCCTTTGAGGTGCTGGAGCTGCTGGCTCGGGTAGATGTGGTGCTGCGCCGCTACCACAAGAACGACCAGCCCATGACCATCGCCGGACTGGAGATCGACCCACGCTCCATGCAGGTGCGGCGGGACGAAGTGGAGATCCCTCTGACCCGAAAGGAATACGACCTGCTGCTGCTCTTTGCTCGGAACCCCAACATCGCCTTGTACCGAGAGACTATCTACCGGCGGGTGTGGGGCGGCGAGTTCAACTTTGAGAGCAAGACCGTGGATCTTCACGTCCAGCGCCTGCGGAAGAAGGTGGGCTGGGAGGGACATCTGCGCGCCATCCCCAAGGTAGGGTATCGGCTGGAGGTGACGGAATGAAATTCCGCGTGAAGGTGACCGTTTGCATGATCTGCCTGATGACGCTGTTGTTCAGCTTCGGCAGCTGTGCCCTCATCTCCTGCTCCTTCCAGGCTTCCTTGGATCGGGAGCAGGCCAACGCCAAAGAATCCTATCAGCTCCTGCTCAACACCCTCCAGGCAGTGGGCAGTATCCAGCCCTGGATCAGCGCCACGGAGTTCTCTGACACCCTGGCGCAGATCATCCCCCAACAGGGGAGCCGTTGGGCTGGGGTGCTGCTGACCAGTCAGGGCAAGACCTATTATTCCACTGGCTCTGCCGCTTCTGTCCTCTCCCCGCCGGAGGTGCCCCCCAAGGACTCCTACTGCGCTCTGACCCATCTCATGGATGACCAGGGGAAGCGGTACATCCAGCTCTCCCAAGGCTTCTCGGTAGGCAGCGACACGGTATATCTCACCGTTGCCATTGACCTGTCCCACCTCTATGACATCCGCACCCGACAGCAGATCACCTTTTACTGGATCTTTGCCGTCATGGCGGTCATCTGCGCCCTTCTGTCCTACACCATCGCCTATCTGCTCACCCGTCCTCTGGGACGGCTGTCCCAGGCCGCCCGAGAGATCGCCGCAGGGCACTGGGACTACCGTGTTGGGCTAAAGACCGGAGACGAAATCGGTCTGCTGGCCCAGGACTTTGACTCCATGGCAGAGCGGGTGGAGACCAGCGTGGAGGAATTGCAAGCATCCATGGAGCGGCAGGAGCAATTCGTAGGCAGCTTCACCCATGAGCTAAAGACCCCCATGACCTCCATCATTGGCTACGCCGACCTGCTGCGCAGCCAGCCCTTGTCTGCGGAAGAACAACGGGACGCCGTGAACTATATCTTTTCGGAAGGGCGGCGGTTGGAGCGATTGTCCCTGACGCTATTGAACATTTTCTCCCTGGAGAACGGCAGCCTAACCCGAACGCCCGTATCCCTCCAGGAGCTTATCACCGACCTGGTGGTTCCTCTGCGTCCCCAGTACGCTCAGGCGGGCATCCGCCTGCACGCCTGCTGTCCGCCTGGTGTCTGCTGCCTGGAAGGTGATCTGATCCATTCCCTGCTGCTCAATCTGCTGGATAACGCTCGGAAAGCGTTGGATCATGGCGGAGACATCTGGGTGAACGGAACCTTCACAGAGGAGGGATGCACACTGACCGTGCAGGACAACGGCCGCGGCGTGCCGCCTGACGCCCTGAACCACTTGACCGAAGCCTTTTATCGGGTGGACAAGAGCCGTTCCCGTCAGCAGGGAGGCGCAGGGCTGGGGCTGACCCTGTGCGCCAAGATCGCCGCCCTCCACAATGGCTCCATCCGCTTCGACAGCACCCCCAACATTGGCACTACCGTATTGGTGACCTTGAAAGGAGCTCGCCCATGAACTGGAAACGCACCATTCTTTGCGCCCTGGGCACCGCCCTGCTGGTGGCCGGCGGGTTCTTACTGCCCAAGGCGGTATTTGCCTATCAAGACCATCGGTTTGACCAGGCATCAGAGCAATATCTCACCCAGCCTTTCCAGGTGAAATCCACCTCTCAGCTGTCCCAGAGTCTGCTGCTGGCACAAAACCTCAACAACAACGTGACCTTGGAGACAAAGCAAGCTCAGCGGAGCAAAAAAGAGATCAAATCCCTGGCCGTGGAGGCATTGACGCTGCTGAACCAATGCGATGAGAATATGTTGAACCTGGACAAGCTCACCCAGTTCACTGCCACGCCCCTGCTCACCGTCTCCACCGGTGAGCGCGGCGCCATGTCCATCCAGGCCGCTGCTGGGATGGTGGCTGACGCTGCCACGGCGGAAGCCACTCTGGATACCACCGCCCTGGCCTCCGGCTTCTCCGCTATCCTCTGGGACTGCTCCTTCTCCACCCAGGACGGCAGCATCCGCTGCATCCTGGACGACCGTTCCGGTAAGCTGCTGACGCTGGACTACTACTGTACTGGCAGATTTAATGAGTACGCGAAAAAGCACGCAGAACAGACCCAGCAGACGGATTTCGACAGCCTGCTGCGCTCCAATCTGGTGCTCTTTTTCACCAAATACTATGAGCCGGACGGCATCGAGGTGCTCAACTGCGAGGAGCTGGGGCTGGACAAGGAGACAGGCGAAGGGATCTACGAGATGCGCCTGCGTTTTTCCGGCAGCGACACAGTGCTGCTGCCTCTGACCCTCACCTGGGATCACATCGCCTTTAACTGTTCGGAAAAATGATGCCGTTTTGATGCCAAACGGTTGCCGTTTGGTGGGACAAGGCTGGTATCCTAACGGTATCATTTCACAGCGAGGTGTTTTATTATGTTCCATGACCTGCCCCACTGGGCGCTGAAATTGCTGGGCGTCCTGCTCAGCGCCGCCGTTTTTTTCCTCCTCCTCTCCCTGAGCCATATCCCCTCCTCCCACGCCAAAGATTCGGTGGCGCTCTCCTCCCAATCCAACGCTGCCTCCTGCGGGACAGGCAGTTCCTCTGACTGGAACCTGACCCTGGTCAATCCCTGGACGCCCCTCCCCGCCGGCCACACCATCACGGTGACCCAACTGCGGGGCGGACAATCCATCGACCAGCGCTGCTACCCTGCCCTGCAAGCCATGATGGACGCCTGTCGAGCGGCGGGACATCAGCCGGTCATCTGCTCCTCCTACCGTCCCCACAACAAGCAGGAAGCCCTGTTCGCCAATAAAGTCCAGCGGCTCATGGCTGCCGGATACGATGCAGAGGAAGCTGACCAAAAGGCCGCCACAGTGGTGGCACGGCCGGGCACCAGCGAGCATGAGCTGGGTCTGGCGGTGGACATTGTGGACGCCAGCTATCAGCATCTGGACGAACAGCAGGAATCCACGCCGGTGCAGCAATGGCTGATGGAGCACTGCTGGGAATACGGCTTCATCCTCCGCTACCCCAACGGAAAGAGCGACCTGACCGGCATCATCTACGAGCCGTGGCACTACCGCTATGTGGGGGTGGAGACGGCTCAGGCGCTGCGGGAAAGCGGGCAGTGCTTGGAGGAATATCTACAGGCGGCAAAGGCGTCTTGAGACAGAAAACCCCCGCACGCAATGGTTCCCATTGCGTGCGGGGGTTGTTTGGTTTATTTTGTGGACGGTTCCAAAATCTGCATGAATTCTTCGCCGGTGATGGTCTCCTTCTGGTACAGGTAACGTGCCAGTTCGTCCAGTTTCTCTCGATTGTCCATCAGAATCTGGATGGCCTTCTGGTGCTGGTTCTTCACCAGGGACACCACCTGCCGGTCGATCTCCGCCTGGGTCTCTGCGGAGCAGGCCAGGGAGGCGTCACCGCCCAGGTACTGGTTGTTCACCGTTTCCAGAGCCACCATATCGAAGTCCTTGCTCATACCATAGCGGGTGATCATGGCACGAGCCAGCTTGGTGGCCTGCTCAATGTCATTGGATGCGCCAGTGGAAGTGGTGCCGAACATGACCTCCTCCGCTGCCCGACCACCGGTGAGTGTGGCGATCTTGTTCTCGATCTCCTCCTTGGTCATCAGGTAGTGGTTCCCTTCCTCCACCTGCATGGTGTAGCCCAATGCGCCAGAGGTGCGGGGGATGATGGTGATTTTCTGCACCGGAGCGGAGTGGCTCTGCTTGGCGGCCACCAGGGCGTGGCCGATCTCGTGATAGGCCACCGTCCACTTCTCCTGGTCGGTGAGGATGGCGTTCTTTTTCTGGTAGCCGGCGATGACCACCTCAATGCTCTCCTCCAAGTCAGACTGGGTGGCACACTTCCGGCCATCTCGGACGGCACGGAGGGCCGCTTCATTGACGATGTTCGCCAATTCTGCACCGCTGGCACCGGAGGCCATGCGGGCGATCTTCTGGAAGTCCACGTCGTCCGCCAACTTGACCTTCTTGGCGTGTACCTTCAAAATGGCCTCGCGCCCCTTCAGGTCAGGCAGCTCCACCGGCACCCGCCGGTCGAACCGGCCTGGGCGGGTCAGCGCCGGATCCAGAGATTCCGGGCGGTTGGTGGCGGCCAGGATGATGACGCCGGTATTGTCCTCAAAGCCGTCCATCTCGGTCAGCAGCTGGTTCAGGGTCTGCTCCCGTTCATCGTTGCCGCCCAACTGACCGTCCCGCTTCTTGCCGATGGCGTCGATCTCGTCGATGAACACGATGCAGGGGGCTTTCTCCTTGGCCTGGGAGAACAGTTCACGGACTTTGGATGCGCCCATGCCCACGAACATCTCCACGAACTCCGAACCGGACATAGAGAAGAAGGGCACGTTGGACTCGCCTGCCACCGCCTTGGCCAGCATGGTTTTGCCGGTGCCCGGAGGGCCAACCAGCAGGACGCCCTTGGGCATATGGGCGCCGATGTGCTGGTATTTGCCGGGGTCGTGGAGGTAGTCCACGATCTCCGCCAGGTTCTCCTTGGCCTCGTCCTCTCCGGCCACATCGGCAAATTTGATGCCGCCAGAGGATTTCACATAGACCTTGGCGCCGGAGTTCTTCCCGCCAAAGAGCATGGAGTTGGGGCCGTTGAACTTGCTCATCATCCGCTTGCTCATCAACTGCCCGATGCCTACAAAGAACAGGATGGGCACCAGCCAGGTCAGCAGGAAGGTCAGCACGGGAGACATCTGTTCTTGGATCTCGCTGGAGAACTCCGCCCCAGACGCCTTGAGCCGGTTGACCAAATCCGGGTCGGTCATGAGGCCGGTCTTGTAGACCTGTTTCTCCTCCTTGTCGGTGAACAGAATCTGATTGTCCTGCACCTCCACCTTGCCGACCTGTTTCTCCTCGGTCATGGTCATAAAGGTGCCATAATCCACTTCCTTCACCTGCCTCTGGCTCAGCCAGGGCACAGCCAGGAAGTTGAACAGCAGAAGCGCCACCAGGACGATGCCATAGTAATAGATCAATGGCTTCTTTGGTTTTTTCACTTCATTCACAGGGATTCACCTCTCTGGGATGGTTCCGCAATGGGAACATAACATTCGATCATTTCAACTATAACACACTTCCCGATAGAAGAAATTACGAAAGTGTTAAACATCCAACGGTCTCCCGTTTCCGCTGATTTCCCTTCTGTCCTTACATGGACGTGTCAGCGGCGGGGGCTGCATCGGCATGAAAAATAGGCGCTGTGACAGCTGTCACAGCGCCTTGTCTGCTTATGCCTTTCCCCGCACCAGATGACAGACCGGCTCTGTCCGGTCGTAGTACGGCGCGATGGGGCCGATGTTGGTGTAGCAACCATCCTTGGTATTCGACCGGAACGGCCCACCTGCGTCGTACCACTTGCCGTTACCGGCGTAGATCGCCAGGTTACTATCCCACACGCACACGTCCCCCGGCCGCAGGTCGGCCAGCTTGTCCCAGGGCTTGCCCTTTGCCTGGATGACCTGGCAGCCCAGCAGGTTGCCGGTGCCGGTGACCTTGCCGTTGTCGTGGCTGATACACTTGCCTGCCGTCAGCAAGCCCACGTCCTGCAAAATCCAGGAGACGTAGTGGGAGCAGGTAGCGCCAGGGTGTTCCAGCTTCCGAGTTGCGTCAAAGGTGGACTTGGCACGGCAGGTCTTATCCTGGTAGTGCCACTTGTGTTTGACCATGTAAGCGCCGATTTCCGCGGCGCGGGCCAGGATTGCATCCCGAATGAGCGCCGCCCTGGTTTTTGCGCCTACAATGCCGTCCACGGTCAGACCGGCACGATACTGGTAACCTCTCACGGCGGAGTCCGTCTGGACGCCCCAGATGCCGTCCTCCGTCAGCTGACTGCCCAGGATGTTCAGCCGATGTTGGAGCAGCTTGACGTCATCGCCCCTGTCGCCCTTGCGAAGCAGGTCGGGGCTGGCGGTGTGGGGCTGCGCAAAATACCCGTGATTGCAGTCCACGTTGCCCCTGATGCCTGCCACTCTGCCTTTGCTGGTGTACTGCCATGCCCAGACCTTGCCGGTGTAGTGGAGTTTGGAGCCATATTCGGCAATCCAGAGGGGATATTCCGTCAGGCGGTTGGCTTGGAGCTTGGTGGTGATAAAGTTGGTGGAGCTATACAGGCCGACCTTGCGGCCAGCCCCTTTGA
>OLRQ01002594.1_pt1 | contig 10684 bp, 9 predicted proteins | sample 1671971 | NCBI WGS metagenome assembly OLRQ01 (sample SAMEA3136631, study PRJEB25190) | human gut metagenome | biome: human gut; feature: human-associated habitat; material: faeces | place: Austria | collected 2013 | reverse complement strand
TGGCGCTGTTTGAGGCCAAGTATGCCAAGACGCTGGATGGTCTGGAGGCAAGCTGTGAGGCGGCTTTGCAGCAGATCGAGGACCGGCAGTATGCGAAAGATTTTGCAGATGACTATGATGACATCTTGTGCTATGGCATTGCATTTTATAAAAAGCGGTGCTTGGTTCAGAAAAAATAACAGGGAGCCACTGTGTGCAAACTTCCCCCTTTCCCGGTAGAGTACCTGGGAAGGGGGAAGTTTGCTTATGAACGGTTAAGGACTCTTTTCTTCGTCAGCCTGGATATCATTAAAGTCTTGTTTACAGATAGTCCTCGAATGCCTCATACAACACAGGTGGGACTTCACCGCAGTTTACTCTAGGATCCCAATCTATATCCCCCGGCGGATCACTTGCTTCATCGAGTAGGCTGTGATGGGGAACCATAGGTACTTCTCTTGATTTTTGACTCGGATGCCGAAATGCCCCCATAATCCTCCGGGAGAGATATAAAGTGTTTTTTTGCTTGTTTACAATACTTTGTGAGAGGGGAGAAGGGGCGATGATGCGAGAAAATTTGCCGAAAGCTACGATCTATGCTATGATGCAGGCAAATTGAAGAAGTGAGGTTGTCGTATGAAAGAGCCACAGGGCAAAAAAGAGTATTATGCCAAATCAAATCCGCTTATTCTCAACAAGGATCACCTTGCAGAGGTGGGAAAACTGGCTGAGAGGTATGGTGAGGAAATTGGGCGCAAGGAAGAGGGAGGGGTGGCCGGGCGACTCCACGACTTTGGAAAATATTCGGATCGGTTTCAAGGCGTTTTGCTGGGGACGCACCACGGGATCGACCACGCCGTTGGTGGGGCTGTCTATCTGTACTTACGGAAGAATAAAGCACGTGTCCGCTATACCTCAGTGATCGAGTCGATCTTAGGGCATCACGACGGGTTGCGCTCCATGGACGAGCTAGATGCGATGTGGCAGGCAGAAAACTATGCGGCCTGCTTGACGCAGAAAGAACCGGCGCTATCCACGAAAGAGGAATATGAAGAAGCAATAGAAGCGTTTCGCAAGGATTTTTCTGACTCGTTCCAGTTGCCAAAGCGGACATTTGAGGGGGGAATAGAAGAAGCAATGCTGGATACCCGGATGCTGTTTTCCTGCCTGGTAGATGCAGACTATACCATATCTGCCTTGGACAACGACCCGGAGTACCTGAAGAAAAGCGTAGGTCAAGCACTGGATGTGGAAGCGAGTTTGCAAAAACTTTCTCAGCACATGGATGAACTAAGGAAAACCTCTACGGCAAAAGAGAGTTTGAATCGTCTGCGGGAGCAGGTGTTCACGATCTGTGGGGAGATGGGGGAACGGTATGAACCGGGTCTCTTTCGGCTGACGGCCCCAACGGGAGTAGGAAAGACCATGGCCATGCTGCATTTTGCCCTGCGGCACTGTCAGACCCACGGTCTGCGCCGGATCATTGTAGTCCTGCCGTTTTTGACCCTGGCCGAGCAGACGGAGGAGGAATATAAGGAATTGATCCCAGATCTGTTGGTGGACCACAGCCAGAAAGATCTGCCGGAAGCGGCCCGGGAGCTGGCGGCCCGTTGGGATGCGCCGTTGGTCATCACGACCTCTGTACGATTTTTTGAGAGTTTATTTTCAGACCGCCCGACCACCTGTCGGAAGCTCCATCACATTGCCAACAGTGTGGTGCTGTTCGACGAAGCCCAGAGCCTCCCGGCCCAGCTGGCCCCGGCTACACTGCGGGCAGTGCATCGGCTGTGTGAACGATATCACTGCACGATGCTCTTTTCCACGGCGACTCAGCCAGAGTTTGGAGCCTTGCCTCCCCTCCAAAAAGGGAAAGAAGCAGTATGGGAACCGACAGAGCTTTTGCCGGACCATGCCGACTTATATCGCCAGATGCACCGGGTCAATGCGGTGTGGTGCTTGGAGAAAGATACTCCGCTGGCGGATATCGCAGAAGAAATGGCACAACAGAGCAGTGTGTGCGCCATTGTAAACCTGCGCCGTCACGCCAGGACTCTGTTTCAGCAACTTTCCGAAGCGTGCGGTGGGGAGAAGGAAAGCTTGTTTCTTCTCAGCACGGATCTTTGCCCGGCTCATCGGCTGGAGGTGGTGGAGATCATCAAAAAACGTCTCAAACAGGGCCGGCCCTGCCGCGTGGTAGCGACCCAGTGCATTGAGGCCGGTGTCGATTTGGACTTCGACGCCATGTATCGGGCGTTGGCACCCTTAGAGGCGATCATCCAAGCGGCAGGACGCTGTAATCGAAATGGGAGATTGCCGAACGGCGGGCAGTTGACCGTTTTTATCCCGGATGAGATGGGAAAGCTCTACCCTGGCGGAGAGTATGAGCGGGCGGCCAACGTGGTCAAAGACTTGTGGTCAAAGACTCGACGTGGCTTGGACCTGGATGACCCGGCTTTGATCGCAGAATATTATGCTTTGCTGTTTGCGGGCAGCAAAGAGGACCTGGCCCTCAAGCAGGCGTTGACCCAAAAGAATTATCCGGCAGTCCGGGAGGCCTATCAGCTCATCCGGCAGCAAGGGATCCAGGTCATTGTGCCCTGGGGGAAACCGGAGAATTTCCAGGCGATTGCAAAAGAAGCCTTGGAGCATGGTTTAAGCGGAGAGCTACTGCACAAAGTGGCTCCCATCACCGTTTCCTGCTTCGAGCGGGACTGGGTAGAGCAGCACGCAACGCCGCTATACTATATCAACCGGCGTTATGGACAAAAAACGGAAAGTGGCTATTATGTCTTGAACACGGGGCATGAGGCATGCTACGATAATGTAATAGGACTGAACGTACAGTGTGAAACATCTGAGGTATACTTTTTATAATATTGATTAGCGAGGTGAGATCGTTTGAGCAAAGAAATCGTAGTGGAGGTGTGGGGCGACTTGGCCTGCTTCACCGACCCTGCCAGCAAGGTCGAGCGGCGGAGTTATCCTGTCCCGACTCCCTCGGCGGCGCGGGGGATACTCTCCGCAATCTATTCCAAGCCCACGGAGTTCTACTGGCAGGTGAAACGGATTGAGGTCTTGAACCCCATCCGTTACATCAGCTTCAAGCGGAACGAGGTCAAGGCTACGGTAAAGGAAACACCGATCTACGCCGATGAAGAACGGACCCAGCGGCAGACCCAGGCCCTCCGGGATGTGCGCTACCGCATTACGGCCGAGATTTGTCCCCAGCCTGACTTTCGAGGGACGGTAGAGCAGCTGTACAGCCAGGCCTTGCGGCGCATCCGGGGCGGCAAGACGTTTTACCAGCCCAGCCTGGGCTTGCGTGAGTTTGTTGCCTACTTTGAGGAAAGCGATGGTACCCGCCAGCCAATTCCGGAGAGCATGGACCTGGGCCTGATGGTCTATGATGTGTTTGATCTGCATGACTATTCGGTCCGCAAAAAGACGAAGCCCTGCTTGTCACTGTACCATGCCAAAATGGAAAACGGCGTGATCGAGGTCCCGCCGTATGACAGCCCGGAGGTGCTGAAAGGAGGTACGCCGTGTTAAAAGCGTTGTATGACTACGCTGTGAAGAACGACCTGGCGCTGCCGCCTGGTTTTGTGAACAAGCCCATTCGGGCTTATATCCTATTGGCAGAAGATGGACACTACCTGGGCATTGAGCAATGCGAAGACGAAGTGTTGCCCTGCCCGGATATTGGCAGCATGGCTAACAGTAAGGATAAATGCAATATCCTGGCAGAAAAGTTGAGCTGTGTGGTAGTCGACCCTCAAGCAGGGGAGAACGTGAAGAATCAATTCTTCCGGCAGACCTTGCACGATGGCGCTTCGGCAGAGCCGAAACTTGCCCTTTGCCTGCGTGCGCTGGAGGATCAGGAAGTTGCGACTTTGATCCTAGAGGAGTGCAAGAAACGGAAACTAAAAGGAATGGATCGTATTTCGTTCAAAGTGGGCGGCCGATCCATTCTGAAAAGCCCGGCGCTGTCTGCTTGGTGGAGTGAATACCGGAAGCAGTTTACCAAAAATAACGGACAGCCGGAAACGCGCTGTATGATCACGGGGAAACCGACAGTTCCCTTGGCCACCGTTCCGCCGGTGACAGGGTTGGCCGCAGTAGGCGGACACCCCAGAGGGGATGCCCTGATCTGCTTTGATAAAAGTGCGTTCTGCTCCTATGGCCTGAAACAGGCGGCTAACGCGCCGGTGTCGGAGACTGCCTTTGCCGCGGTGAAAGCGGCACTGGATGATCTACTGGCTGGCGCTCCGGCGATGTATCAACGCAAAAAGGCAGACCAAGTGGTTCCCATTGCTCCTATTTTTGCAGGGATCAAGTTCGTACACTGGTATGATGAACCAATTGCCCTGGAAGAGGATGCGATACAGTGGGATCTGATCGACTTTGAAGATGAGGACGAGGAAGAAGACGAAGAGGATGCGCTGACCGAAGCGGAGCAGCAGGCCCAGGAGCGCCAGAGAGAAGCGCAGGCCAACGCTGCGGCGGACCGTCTGGTCAAGAGTGTGCAGACAGGAGAACGCGCCACATCTCTGAGCAACCGCTACCATATCTTACTGCTCTCCGGGGCCAACGGCCGCGTGATGGTCCGGCATTATGAGAACGGCAGTTATGAGACGCTGCAAAAGAATCTGGCCCAGTGGGAGGCTGATTTGAAACTGGTCGACGACTGGGGAACGCAGTTGCTGCGTCCGCGGAAGCTGTCGGCTCGGCTGAGCTGCCTGATGAAGTATCAGCAGAACGATAATAAGCCCTTCGAGCGGATGAAGAAGGAGCTGGCTGGACTGACCCCGACGATCATCCTGGCGATCCTGCACAACACGCCCTTGCCGGACGAAGTGGCGGTGCGGGCGCTGGCAACCATCCGCTCCAAAATGGTGCAGGAAGAGGAAGAACAGAAAAAATGGCCGTCTATGGCGGTTTGCTGCCAGTGGCTGAAAGTTTGGCTGCTGCGGAAACACCGGGCCAGAAACGAGGAGGAACATCTGATGCCGTATTATCATCCTGATATGCCCAGCGCAGCCTACCATTGCGGAGCGCTTGTGGCCATCTATACGGACCTGCAAAAACGGGCCATGCCGGATATTGGCGCCGGGATCGCCCAGCGGTATTATGCGTCCGCCAGCCGGACCCCGAAGCTGGTGTTGGGACAGCTGGAGCGAATGGCGAAGATCTATCTGGAAAAATTGGATTCGCCTGCTGCGATCCAAGGCTATGAGGATCATCTGAACGAAGTCAGCTGCTTCTTCACGCCGGAGCATCCGCTGCCCTCGGCCTTGAACTTGGAGGAACAGAGCTATTTCGCGCTGGGTTACCGCCAAATGAGCGCACAGCTTACCAAAGAACGCTTAGAGAGAATTGCGGCGGCAGAGCAAAAGAAAGCGCAGAAGAAGGAGGAAAACTAACATGGCCATTCAGAACCGCTACGAGTTTATCTACTACCTGGCCTGCACCAACGCCAACCCCAACGGGGACCCTGACATGGGGAACACCCCGCGCATCGACCCGGAGACCTTGCAGGGCCTCATCACCGACGTGGCCACCAAGCGGCGCATCCGCAATTATGTCCAGATGGCCCATGAGGGCGAGCCGGGCATGGAAATGATCATCCAGCAGGCTACCAACATCAACCGCCACATTGCCCACGCCAAGAAGGAAGCTGGCATGGAGGGGGCCAAAGACAAAGAGAGCGTCTATGCAGGTCGAAGAAAAGCTTGCGAACTGTTCTATGATGTGCGGACGTTTGGTGCCGTCATGTCCACCGGACCCAATGCCGGCCAGGTCCGCGGCCCTGTACAGATCACGTTCGGGGTCAGCCGGGATCCCATCCTGCCGATGGATGTGTCTATTACCCGTATGGCGGCGGCAGTCGATGTCAAGGGACAAACGCCTAAGACAGAAGAAGAATATAAAAAACTGGAGGAAAGTACAGACGAGGACAAGCTGCGGACCATGGGCCGCAAGCAGCTGATCCCCTTTGGCCTGTACGAGATCCGTGGCTTTATCAGCGCAAACTTAGCCGCTGAGACCGGTTTCGACGAGGAGGACCTGAAGACCCTCTTCGAGGCGATCCTGAACATGTATGAGCACGATCGCAGCGCCAGCAAGGGCGAGATGGAGGTCGTCTCCCCCCTGATCCTCTTCAAGCACGTCGGTACCGACACGGACGAGACCCAGCGCACCCGCCAGGCTAAGCTCGGCTGCGCCCCGGCGCATAAGCTCTTTGAGCTGGTCCACGTCACCCGTAAGCCGGAGGTCAAATACCCCCGCAGCTACCGAGATTACACAGCCAGTATCGACCTGGACCACGTCCCAGCCGGGGTAGAGGTCGGCTTCCAGGAGACCGCTTTCAGCCCCATCGTCTGGAACGAGCTGCCGAAGGAAGAAACCTGGTTCCAGCGTACCTAACGGACCCCGCAGCGCCGACCTGCTCCATACATGATTTGCCGGTAGGTCGGCGCGGAAGAAATCCTATGATTTTTGGTGTTTCACGTTTTTTTGCGCGTGTTGCGCTGAGAATATACGGAGAAATCGCTGAGATTCTTCCAAACTTCAGCAAACTGACAAGATAGACTGCTCTATTTTGTACAGTTTTGCTGTTCGCCCCTTCACGGGGGCGGGAATTGAAATACGTCCTGCCCGTCGTAGATAGCAACGCGGCGCAAGTTCGCCCCTTCACGGGGGCGGGAATTGAAATACAAGGGCAATCGCATCCGCGTACTCGCCCATGGTTCGCCCCTTCACGGGGGCGGGAATTGAAATAATCAAAGTAAAACCGCCTTGCACCTCTGCGGCCCGTTCGCCCCTTCACGGGGGCGGGAATTGAAATCCAAAAGGCCGCAGAGATGGACCGCCTGGGCATGTTCGCCCCTTCACGGGGGCGGGAATTGAAATACGATAGTTGAGACCCAGGGGAACGTCCAACATGTTCGCCCCTTCACGGGGGCGGGAATTGAAATACGAAGATGCAAGAAAGCCTGGACAGCTTGCCCCGTTCGCCCCTTCACGGGGGCGGGAATTGAAATACTCACCAGAGGAATCTGAATCTTGTCGTTGAGTTCGCCCCTTCACGGGGGCGGGAATTGAAATAAGGGTGATTATTTTCGGCTTATACTTTTTTCTAGCGTTCGCCCCTTCACGGGGGCGGGAATTGAAATAGGTGTCGCATAACATCATGCAGGCACTCAGCGCGTTCGCCCCTTCACGGGGGCGGGAATTGAAATGTTGCAGTTGTGGCCCTGTTCGTGGCGTGGCGAGTTCGCCCCTTCACGGGGGCGGGAATTGAAATATTACCAGATCGCGAATTTCAAGGAAGCCCAATTGTTCGCCCCTTCACGGGGGCGGGAATTGAAATCGTCCTGTCCGCAAGTACCGCACACAATGCCTCTGTTCGCCCCTTCACGGGGGCGGGAATTGAAATTTGGCGGTGCGCTTGGTAACGGTGTAGGTCCAAAGTTCGCCCCTTCACGGGGGCGGGAATTGAAATTCCATCTTGGATGTAACCCCGGCCTACATTGCGAGTTCGCCCCTTCACGGGGGCGGGAATTGAAATACAAAAGATTACCGTTTGGCCTTGCTGAACGACGGTTCGCCCCTTCACGGGGGCGGGAATTGAAATCTTTCCACACCGGAAACCCAGAAAAACCGGTTGTTGTTCGCCCCTTCACGGGGGCGGGAATTGAAATGTGCTCAAGCATGGTAAGCAAGCGATGCTCCCGTTCGCCCCTTCACGGGGGCGGGAATTGAAATACCGGCTACGCCGCTATCCCAGCAGGCACCACCGTTCGCCCCTTCACGGGGGCGGGAATTGAAATAGGACGTTTGACACGATAGCGCCAAGGCCATTGGTTCGCCCCTTCACGGGGGCGGGAATTGAAATCTCCATCGGCTTGATTGTACCCACGGAAAAAGCGTTCGCCCCTTCACGGGGGCGGGAATTGAAATTCTTCCTTCTGCTGTTCGACGGCGGAACTCTGTGTTCGCCCCTTCACGGGGGCGGGAATTGAAATAACGTTAGAAACAGGAAATCATAGTCCTGCGATGTTCGCCCCCTTGCGGGGGGTAATCAGGACACAAAAAATAGAGGCTTTACCGCCCCCGCCAGAATGGGCAGAGGGGAGCCTCTGTGTTATTATTTTATCGCATCTGTGAAACTTTAGCAACAGGAGGGGAGAACGATGAGCGAGTACGATCAAGAATATTTGCCGTTATCTTGGCTTTCGCAGATCAGCTATTGCCCGCGTCGGGCGGGGCTGCTGCTGAACGAGCGGGCTTGGGTGGAGAATACGGACACGGCCAAGGGACGGGCGGAGCATGAGCGGGTCCATACCCAGCGGGTGGAGCGGCGCGGTGATCGGGCGAAACTATATGAATATACGGTGTACTCGGATGAGTTATCTTTGCTTGGAAAGTGCGACTGCATCGAAGCAGTTCGGGCGGAGGATGGGTGCCGGATTCCAGCACTGGAGTTTCCGGTCAAGCTTTATCCTGTTGAGTACAAGCATGGCTCCCTCCGGGAGGAAGAGAGTTATCAACTTCAGCTTTGTGCGCAGGCGATGTGCCTAGAAGAAATGTTTCACACAACGATTGAAGAAGGTGCTTTGTTCTTTATTTCTTCCCACCGGCGGTTACCGGTTTTGCTGGACGAGGCGTTGAGAGAACAGGTGCGCCAAAAGGCGGCGGCGCTGCACCAGATGCGGAAAGCACTTTCGATCCCGGCGGCGCAGTATAGCGCCAAGTGTAAACGATGTTCCCTGCGGGAGGTTTGTATGCCGAAAGTGAAACGGTCGGCTGGTGATTATTGTAAGGCCCTTCGTGCGGAAGCAGAGGGAGATGTGAAAGGGGAGGACATGCTGTGAAAAAGCTATTGAGAACCCTGTACATCCTGACGCCGGACAGCTATCTGTATTGGCGGAATGAAAATGTGTGCATCAAAGTCGGCGGAACGGAAAAAGTGGCGATCCCGGCGCTGACGTTGGATGCGATCGTCTGCTTTGGCCAGATGACGGTTTCTACTCCTCTTCTGCAAGCCTGCGGGGAGCACGGGATCAGCGTCACGTTCCTCAGCGAAAGAGGGCAGTTTCAGGGGCGTTTTTACGGGCCGGTCAGCGGGAATGTATTGCTGAGAAAGCGCCAGTATGAGAGCTTGGATCAGGAAGAGTTTTGCTGCGGCTTTGTACAGAATTTGCTGTACGCTAAGATTCGGAACGCCAAGCTGGTTTTGATGCGAGCCGCCCGAAACGCCAAGGAGGAAGCGGAGAAACTACACCTAGAGCGCGGCGTAGATCAACTGGGAGAACTGGCGAAAAAGCTCTCGCAGTGCCAGGATGTGGACGCCATGCGTGGGGTGGAGGGAGCTGCAGCGACGATCTACTTTTCTCGCTTTGATGCGATGCTGACGGCAAACCCAAATGGATTTCAATTTGGAATCAGAAGTCGGCGCCCCCCAAGGAATGAGGTAAATGCTGCACTGTCGTTTGTTTATGTGTTGTTGGCCAGAGAAACACAGTCTGCCCTAGAGACGGTAGGGTTGGACCCGGCTGCGGGATACTTACACGCTTTGCGGCCGGGCAGGGCTTCGTTTGCGCTGGATCTGATGGAGGAATTGCGGGCACCGCTTTGTGACCGGTTTGTCTTGACACTGTTCAACCGAGGACAACTGACGCAGGCGGACTTTAATCGAGATGAAGAAGCAGTGCTGCTGACAAACCGCGGCCGCAAAACACTTTTAGGAGCGTGGCAGAAACGAAAAGAAGAGGTCATTCGCCATCCTTTCCTAGATGAAAAAATACAGATCGGTATGATCCCGTATGCTCAGGCCATGTTGTTTGCCCGTGTGCTGCGGGGAGATTTAGATGAGTATCCGCCGTTCCTCTGGAGGTGATGTCGGATGATGGTTGTGATCGCATATGATGTGGATACCACCAGTGCTGCAGGGGCGAAGCGGCTGCGAAAAGTGGCCCGCTTGTGTGAGCAGTATGGCATCCGGGTGCAGAACTCTGTGTTTGAAGTTCTGGTAGACGCGGCGCAGCTGGCGGCGCTGAAGGCAAAACTGGAAAAGACCTTTCACCCGGAGGTGGACTCGATTCGGATCTATCGGTTGGGGAACTCTTATCAGAATAAAATCGACGTGATGGGAAAATGTGCGCCGGTAGAGGCAGGGGAAGCTCTGCTGTTCTAAATATAGTTTTTGAGAAAAGGAGCGATGTGTATGAAAAAGCTGAACATCCCTGTCGGGATCTCCGACTTTGCAAAAATCCGGGATCGAAAGTATTACTACGTCGATAAGACGAAGCTGATCTCCGATCTGCTGGAAGAGGAGACGGCGGAAGTGACTCTTATCACCCGCCCCCGTCGCTTCGGCAAAACGATGGCGATGAGCATGCTCTCTCACTTCTTCGACATCCGCAAGGACAGCAAGGCGATGTTCCAGGGCTTAAGAATCTCTGAGGATAGAGAACTGTGCGATGAGTGGATGAATCAGTGGCCAGTGCTATTCCTGACCTTCAAAGACGTAAACGGGTTGACGTTTGCGTCTGCCAAGGAGATGCTTCTCAATCGAATCGCAGAGATCTATAATGACCACAGTTACCTGCTGGAGGGACCGCAGGTCAGGGAAAATGACCGAAAAGTTTTTGAGCAGCTGGCAGATGAAGTCAGCGGAACCCCCACGGACGCAATGTTGAAAACA